>ERZ779740.137-NODE-137-length-34975-cov-9.84255_pt1 | contig 34975 bp, 33 predicted proteins | sample MGYA00511099_ERZ779740 | MGnify/ENA primary metagenome ERZ779740 (study PRJEB29588, sample SAMEA2161216) | human gut metagenome | biome: human gut; feature: human-associated habitat; material: faeces | place: Denmark | collected 2008/2010 ...
CCCCCCCCCGCGCGTGGCCCAGCCAGTGTCAATACCGTTATAACCGGCAATGCTTTTTCAATCGGCGCCCAGTTCTCCGAAAGAAAATCCCACGGGTCATGTTCCACACAAGCTCCTGCTGCCATAAATTTGGTGGCATCCAATGTGGAGCCGCCACCTACTGCCAGCAACACGTCTATTTTTTCATCCTTACAAATCCGCACACCTTTTCTTACCGATTCGATACGGGGATTGGGTTCTATACCCGATAACTCGAATACTTCCAAGCCGTTTTTTTCAATTTCGGATATGACGGTATCATACAATCCGGTTTTCTTGATAGAACCTCCACCGTAAGTCAGCAATACACGTTTGCCGAACTTGCTTAACTCTTTACCGAGATGTTGCAACTGGTTTTCTCCGAAATAAACTTTGACAGGAATGTCATATATAAAACTATTCATAATTTTCTTTTTTTGATAGGTGAATACTCTTTTTACTTCATTGTACGCATATCTATCACATAGCGGAACTTGACCTTACCGTCCAATACGTTTTGATAAGCCTTGTCGATTTCTTCACCGTTGGCCTTGATTACCTCTACTTCCGGATAGATATTGTGTTCTACGGAATAATCCAGCATCTCTTGTGTTTCCTTGATACCGCCTATTTGAGAACCGAATACCTTACGAGGCCCCTGAAATATAAGGTCTGCAACAGACAAAGACGGCATATTGCGAAACGCAGGCAACCCGACAATCCCAAACTGGCCGTTGAGTTTCAGCATCTTCATATACATGGTCGGATCATATTTGGCAGGAATGGTCGATAGGATAAAATCGAAGGTTCTGTCCAGTCCTTTCAAGTCTTCCGGATTATTTACATTCACATACCGGGAGGCTCCCATACGCATGGCGTCCTCACGCTTTTCTTCGGTGATGTCGAATACCGTCACTTCAGCTCCGAGCGATACGGCATACTGGACACCCATGTGCCCCAAACCGCCGAAACCGGCAATGCCGACCTTATCGCCTCTCTTGACACCGGCCTGCATGATCGGCGAGTAGGAGGTGATTCCAGCGCAAAGCAACGGGGCGACTTTGGTGATGTCCGCATTTTCAGGTATCCGTATGGCAAAATCCTCGGCTACCACATAGGTATCGGAATATCCGCCTTGCGTGTGTTCATTGCCGTTGAAACGGTCTATACCGTGATAAGTCATGATGGCTCCTTCCTCGCAGTACTGCTCCAAATCATGCTCGCAGGCATCGCAGTGGCGGCATGAACCGATCATACAGCCGATACCGGCATAATCACCGACCTTGAAGCGGGTTACATTTTTACCTACTGCAACCACACGACCCGCTATTTCGTGACCGGGAACCATAGGGTATTCCTCCGCACCCCAGTCGGCGAACACGTGGTGCAGGTCGCTATGGCAGATTCCGGCATACAATATATCAATCTGAATGTCATTATCGCCGACGGCGTGTCGGCTGAAATTATAAGGCTGAAAATGCCCTTTCTCCTCGAAGACGGCGAATCCTTTAGCCGGAATACGTCCGTCGTTGTTTTGTGCAAACATACTCATGGTTATAAATGTTAATGCTGTTATTAAAATCATCTTGGTTTTCATACGAATACTTATTTTTACTTTATATATTTATTCTGTTTTCTTATTCGATAATACCGATTCTTTCGAGCCATGCTTCCACATCGTCGTGCGCATTAAAAGAGTCGGTTCCCTGCACGGCAAGACCGCTTAATACGGTATTATCCGGATAATAGTTCCGTGCCAACCGTTCGCTGTCGCCCAAGCCACTGCCCGCATGGGTAGAAAAAGGGATCAGCACTTTACCGGCCAGATCATAAGATTCGTAGAATGTCCTTATAATCATCGGTGCTGTTCCATGCCAGATAGGATTTCCGATAAAAACGGTATCGTAATCATCGAGATTCTCTATCTTGTTCTGAATGGCAGGACGGGCATCATTATCGTACTCTTCCCGTGCTATGGCGACTGTTTCCTGATAATTGTCCGGATAGGGAACAACCGGAAGAATTTCAAAACGGTCTCCGCCCGTCAAGTCTGCAATATAACCTGCGACACGGGCAGTATGTCCGATGTCGAGCCACTGGTTGGGATAATTATATCCCGTTCGTGAGAAATAGACGATCAGGATTTTACCCGTTTGGATACCGGGGTTATCCGGGTCATCATTCGGCGTATCGGGAGTTTCTGTTCCCGAAAAGTCGGTAGAATCTGCAACCGGATCATCCCCTCCGCAGGAAGTAAAGACGAAGCCGGACAATAAGCTGAAAACTACAATAAGGAATTTCTTCATAACTGATTTGTTTTATTATTCTGCTGCAAAATTAACCGGGTTCTTTGGGATGGAACTTAAACGGATTACAGATTGGCTTACCGAAATTACAGATTGTTATCGTTCATAATTTCAAAGTGTTACGACAACAATCCAACGTCTTACACGGATTACGGATTCTCTTACCGAAATTACGGATTCTGACCTTTTTATGATATTGGCAAACAATGTAATTCTTATATTTGCCGTCAGAAAAATAACAAAGCAATGAATAAAGAACTATTGAATATTACAACCGTTACAGAATATAATGATATGCTGGGTGTGGAGACCTTGCATCCGTTGGTGAGTGTAATCGACTTGTCGAAAGCGAAGCCGATGAAGCACATGAAACACACTTTCAGTTTTTATGTCGTATTCCTGAAAGACGAGAAGAATTGCGAGTTGGTTTACGGACGCCAGCGTTACGATTACCGGAAAGGCTCTGTCGTGTGTCTTGCTCCCGGACAGGTAATCGGGGTGGAAGACACGGGAGAGACTTTTCAGCCTCAAGGGTGGGCGCTTTGTTTCGATCCGGAACTGATACGGGGAACATCGCTCGGTCGCAATATCCGGGAGTATTCCTATTTCTCATACGAGGTGAATGAAGCCTTGCATCTGTCGGAACGGGAGCGGAAATTGTTTCTCGACTGTCTGGAGAAGATTCAGAACGAGTTGGAACACGCTATCGACCGTCTTAGCAAACGGCTGATTGCGACCAATATCGAACTGTTGCTGGATTACTGCCTGCGTTTTTACGAACGGCAGTTTATCACACGGGAGCGGGTTAATCACGATGTGCTGACCCGCTTTGAAATGTTACTCGATGATTATTTCCAGTCGGGAAAAGCACAACAAGACGGTCTGCCGACAGTCAAGTATTGTGCGAGTGAGTTATGCTTGTCGCCCAATTACTTCGGAGACTTGATAAAAAAAGAGACCGGAAAATCAGCCCAAGAATACATACAGTTCAAGGTTATGGATATAGCCAAAGAACGTATCTTGAATCCGGAAAAATCCATCAGCCAAATTGCCTATGAATTGGGCTTTCAATACCCGCAACATTTCACACGGTTGTTCAAAAAAGTGGTGGGACAAACTCCGAATGATTATAAAGGGCAGGCAATAACAGCGTAAATACGAATATGGAAGAATTTAGAATCGATATGCGCAAGCCTGAAGAGGCCGACCATGCCGAAGGGATTCGTTGTGCGCAACTTTGTTTTAAGATTAACCACACCATGCCTATGACCGAAGAATATAATCGGCTTGTGTCGGAACTCTTTATGGGGAACATAGGTGAGGGAAGTCGTATTATGCCTCCTCTGACAGTGGTACGAGGCAATCGCGTAAAAATAGGCCGGAATGTGGTAGTGATGAATAATTCGCTCTTCATGGCTGCCGGAGGTATTACCATCACGGTAGTGGGTGGTAATCCGGCTAAAGTGATTAAACGTATATAAAAAACAGCCGCCGTTATAGGCGACTGTTTCCCAATTGAACATTCTGCATTTGGGATTCATCCGATATTCTCGGTTTTACGATACATTTCAATGTGTTCATGAAGTTCATCAACGCCGCTTTGTTTTCTCCTATCAATATTGTGTTTTCATTCTAATCGCCCGACTTCGGAGGAGCGATTGTTCCCCGTCAGGGCAAGGCTTTTGGGAGTAACTCAAAAGGTATCGGGTTACTCGATACACACCTTGCTATGTTCCGACGAACATAAAAATCCGCCTTCGGGCGGATTGCGGGAGAACCGCTTTCAACCGCAGCATAAAGCCGAGCGATTCGTCCTGTCGCTTGGATGCAAAGCCGAGGCTTCCGAGACGACTTTTCAAAAAACAAAACTGCCAAACGTCACCATTCCGACAATACCACGCCATTTCCGGCAGAAGCTATACAACCGATATTTTCTTACCGTAGAAACCAATGTACGACCATCGGGCTGGACAGCCGAAGGTCGGCAGGAACAGACCGACAAGCAGCCGAATAATCCGAACGGCATACGCACGTTGGTCGGTTCCGATATTGGTTGGTTGCGACGTTGGGCTATTGGGCGAAATATCCATCCGGCTCTATGGCTCTGCACGGATTAACGTTCCCACCCAGCGTACCTGCTATTGTCGGCAAGAGTCGTTTCAGTATGCGACCGGCACGACGCCAAACTGTGCCAAACGGACGCCACGAGCTGCCACGAAACCGAAAACGGAGGCAGCGAGCATAGGTTTGGCTACATTTGCCCCAAACTCAAAACATGGTATATGGAAGTAGTAATTATCGAAAAGAAAACCTTTGAAGCGCTCCTTTCCGGTGTGGAGACGCTGACGGGAAAAGTCGGTGCGTTATGTCATCGTTGCAATGACAAGCAGATGCAGAAGTGGCTCGATGGGCAGGAGGTGTGCCGCCTGCTGCGCATAAGCCCTCGCACGCTGCAATCCCTGCGGGATAATCGCACTATCGGCTGGACGCAAATCAACCGGAAATTCTATTACAAGCCGCAAGAGATAGAGAGGCTCATGCCCATAGTCGGACAGGTCAGGGATGGCTCCGGCTAATATTTATTTTTACCAACCACTAAATCCACAGAAAAGATGAATGACAGTAACGTAATCACGTCGGAGGACGGACGCATAACGTCGGTGTTGCACGCCTTGAAGAGGTGCGCAAAGGAGGTCGATAAGCTCACGGACGGATTTCATCCGCCGCTCGGAGGAGAACGGTACATGACCGACAAGGAGGTGATCGCCCGCCTGAAAGTCAGCCGACGCACCTTGCAGGAGTATCGTACCGAACGCAAGATACCCTATATCGTGTTCGGCGGCAAAGTCCTCTATCGGGAATCCGACATCGAGAAGATGCTCGCGGAAAACTACCGCAAGGCAATCCTCTGAAAACGAAAACGGGCAGGTGTCGAAGCCTGCCCGTTTCCTTGCTTGTCCGGTTCAATTCGGAAGCCCGTCCTTATATCGAATGACAATCGGAGGTGTCGTGCGTCGGGGTGCGGTGGCCGTCTTTACCAGCCACTTTCTGAAAACCGACGTAGGGTAGGTATTCAACCGGAACGCGAGGGCTACGACGACCTCCATGTTATACACGTCCGTATTGTTGCCGCTGTCCAGACGGATGCATTTGCAGACCTCGTAATCGTTCAGGGCGTCGCTTTTGATGATCGTCTTGATTGCGCTGCTTACCACTCCGGCTGTCGTGCCGAACAGTTCGACTATTTCCGCTTCCGTCATCCATATAGCGGCGGTATCGGTCGGTATATCCAATCTGCCGTACTCGTCTATCGTGATAATGTTTCTTTCTCTTTTCATCGTATTCTGTTTTTAAGTTTATTAAATCGCTTGACAAATAAAGTTCTCCATCTGCTCGATACGCTGCGCGAGTTTCTCCATATCGCGGCTCACTTTCTCGGCTGTAATCTTCGCATAGATCTGCGTCGTGCGGATGCTTCGGTGGCCCAACATCTTCGAGAGTGTTTCGATAGGTACGTCGTTCGACAAGCAGACCGTCGTGGCATAGGTATGGCGGCTCATGTGCCACGTGACGTTTTTCTCGATACCGCAGTTCTTCGCTATGACTTTGATACCGTTTTTACAGTTATCGTAACATGGAACGGGTAGCAACTTATCTCCCTCGGCCATGCCGTCGTATTTCTCGATGATATGCTTGGCGACATCCAACAGTCGGATATTCGTTTCGACACCTGTTTTCTGACGGTTGGTGTTCAACCACAAATGCCCGTCGAACGAGGTTTGCAGATTCGCTCGGGTGAGGTTCGCCATATCCGTCCAGCTCAATCCCGTGAAGCTGCAGAAGATGAACAAATCACGAATCAGTTCATAGCTTTTCTTCTTGAATGTGCCATTGATTAAAAGTGTAATTTCTTCTTTGGTCAGAAAGCCCCGTTTGGTCTCCTCTTTGGTGATGCTGTATGCGAAGAACGGATCGCGCTGCAACAAGCCGTTATTGACGGCCATATAGATAATCTTCCGAAACGGCATCATATACGACCAGACCGTGTTGTTGCAATGGTTCTTTTCCACTCGCAGGAACAACTCGAAGTCGGTGATGAATGCCGGAGTAAGTTCTTTGAGCGCAATGTCGCTGACTTTGTACCGCTTTTCGACGAACTCCGCGAGGTGTTTGTAAACGACGCAGTATTTCCAATAGCTGCGCAGGCTTTTGAGTTTGCCGACCTGCTTCTCGTAATCCTCGTTATGCTGGCGGAATACGGCGAGCAGTGTCTCGTGGTTCATACCCAATCCTAAATAGGCATTGCGAACTTTCTCGGCGGTAACGTAGTTGTCGCGGTCGCTGATCTGCTGATAGGCTTGGTTGATACTCACACGAATCTTATCCAACATCCGGTTGGTCTCTTGCGCCACGATGCTGCGACCGGAAACGCGTCCCGACTTTACGTTCCACGATTTCTCCTCCACGTCCAATTTACAACTGAATTGAGCGATTTTGCCGTTTACGGTAATACGGCACATGACCGGAATAAGCCCATTCTTTTTCGGGGCATTACGTTTTAGATAAAACAAAACTTTGAATGTCGATCTCATAACTCTACAATTTTTTGGTTACAAAATTATTTCTTGTAGAGTTGTTCTTCGATACGCAAATCGCAGCATATCAACGCAATCGCACCCGAAATAGAACTTTTTTCGCCTCCCTCTGCCCGAATTTCGGAAATCCGACTATATTTGCAGTCGGAACAAGGCGAATAGAGCTTGTATTTCAGCGCTTTGAAACCTTCCTAAAACCGCCTTTACCATTCGGAACAGAGTAACGGGATAGTAACGTAACTCTGGTTTCAGTTGGCTTTTCGATGGCTTCGGTTTGGCTGCGACTTCGCAGTCCGTTCATCTCTAATCCCCTTGTTTACAACCTTCTTGCTCCAATCCGCTCTAACTCTCGGTTTTTATCCTTATCTTTGCACCGTAATTACCGACTAACTAATCCGATAATAAATATTATGGCATTTACCAACAACATTATGATTGTCCGCCACAGATTGCTGACAGAGCTGGTAAAACTGTGGAGGGATAACGAACTTGTAGAGAAAATAGACCGTCTTCCCATTGAATTGAGTCCGAGAAGGTCAAAACATGCAGGACGCTGCTGCGTACATAAAGAACGCGCCGTGTGGAAATACAAATCACTGCCGTTGCTGGGACTGGATATGGAAGATGAAAAAGATGAATTAACCCCATTATCAGAGTATGCAGCACATGCACTGGACCGTGCAGAAAACGGAACGCCGAAAGATAACATCATGTGTGTGATTGACGAAGCATGTTCCGCCTGCGTACAAATCAATTACGAAATCACCAACCTTTGCCGCGGATGTACCGCCCGTAGCTGCCAGACCAACTGTCCGAAGAAAGCTGTCCATGTAAAGGAAAGCGGACAGGCATGGATAGACCATGATGAATGCATCAGTTGTGGTATTTGCCACAAGAGCTGCCCCTATCATGCAATTGTTTATATCCCCGTACCTTGCGAAGAAGCTTGTCCGGTGAAAGCCATCAGCAAGGATAAGAAAGGTATCGAACACATCGACGAAAGCAAATGTATCTATTGCGGAAAGTGTCTCAACGCCTGTCCATTCGGAGCAATTTTCGAAGTGTCACAGGTATTCGATATCCTGCACAAGATACGCAAAGGAGAAAAAATAGTGGCCATTGTGGCACCGTCTATCCTGGGACAATTCAAGACTACTATTGAGCAGGTATATGGCGCATTCAAAGCTGTAGGATTCACTGATGTCATCGAAGTGGCTCAGGGAGCTATGGATACGGTCAGCAACGAAGCACATGAATTGATAGAGAAGTTGGAAGAAGGACAGAAGTTTATGACTACTTCTTGTTGTCCTGCCTACATTGAGCTTGTTGACAAACATATTCCGGGCATGAAACCTTATGTTTCAGGCACAGGTTCACCGATGTATTATGCAGCACGCATTGCCAAAGAGAAACATCCGGATGCTAAAGTAGTTTTCATCGGTCCGTGTGTAGCCAAACGTAAAGAGGCCCAGCGTGATGAAGCTGTAGATTTTGTTATGACTTTCGAAGAAGTGGCATCTGTATTGGACGGACTGGATATTCAGTTGGAGCAATCGCAACCTTATGCCATGTCGTTCGCATCCGTGCGCGAGGCACATGGATTTGCCCAGGCTGGTGGCGTAATGGGAGCAGTAAAAGCCTATCTGAAAGAAGAAGCTGACAAAATCAATGCCATCCAAGTAGCTAATCTGGATAAGAAAACCATCGGTTCATTGCGGGCGTATGCCAAATCAGGCAAAGCACCGGGGCAATTTATAGAAGTGATGGCATGTGAAGGTGGCTGTATCACCGGACCTTGTACGCACAATGAGATTGCCGCAGGTAAACGTCAGTTTGTACAAGAATTAGCTAAACAGGAAAAGACGTATTAAAACCAGCGTAGCGCTGGAGCAAGGCTTCCTTTCGGCGTACAGACTATTTTTCATCCGCAGATAACACGGATTACGCTGCTCTTAAGGCTGCGCCATGCTTCTATAGTATACAACGAGCACGGAGAGAAAAAATCCGTGTGATCCGTGTCATCCGCGGATGAAAAATAAATAGCATGAAGAACTTGATTGATCAATTACATAACAAGCGGACCCTAAGTGCTGAAGAATACAAAGCACTACTCCTTTGCCAAGACGCTGATACTTTAAAGTATCTGCAGGAGCAGGCACGGGAGGTGTCACTTGAACAGTTTGGCAATCGGGTATTTATTCGTGGGCTGATTGAGATTACCAACCATTGCCGTAACAATTGCTATTATTGCGGCATACGGAAAGGAAATCAATCTGTTCTCCGTTATGAGTTGACACGGGAAGATATTCTGGAATGTTGTCGTGAAGGGTATACCCTCGGTTTCCGGACTTTCGTCTTGCAAGGTGGTGAAACATCCTCTGTAAAAGATGATTTTATCCTTGAAACTGTTACTGCTATACGTCGTGAGTTTCCGGATTGCGCCATCACACTATCATTAGGCGAAAAGTCCCGTGAGACTTACGAGCATTTCTTCCGGGCGGGTGCCAATCGATATTTACTCCGCCACGAAACGCATAATGAAAAACATTACCATCATCTGCACCCCGATAAGATGTCTATCAGACAACGCCTGCAATGTTTGGCATGGCTGAAAGAAATAGGATATCAGACAGGAACAGGTATTATGGTAGGCAGTCCGGGACAAAACACCGATCATCTGGTGGAAGACCTCCTTTTTATAGAGCAATTTCATCCTGAAATGATAGGAATCGGTCCTTTTATTCCGCACCACGATACCCCGTTTGCAGCATGCCCGCCGGGAAGCATAGAGATGACTCTGAAACTTCTTTCCATCTTCCGGTTAATGCATCCGAAGGTGTTATTACCCTCTACCACAGCATTAGCAACGCTTGCACCGGATGGACGAGAACGCGGAATACTGGCAGGAGCCAACGTAGTAATGCCAAACCTTTCTCCCCCGGAACTACGGAACAAATACTCACTTTATGATAACAAAGCCTCTTTGGGAGCCGAAGCTGCAGAAGGCTTACAACAATTAGAAGAAAAACTGACGGTTATCGGATACCGGATATCGAAAGAAAGAGGAGACTACTAATCACTAATCACTCACCCCTAATCACTAAAAAACGTGTATAATGTAAGTTCAAAGCAGGCAGAAGAGTTCATCGATCACCAGGAGATACTGAATACGCTGGACTATGCCCGTACCAATAAAAACAACCGTGCCCTCATTGAGAGTCTGCTCGAAAAGGCAGCCTCATGCAAAGGCTTGTCCCATCGTGAAGCCGCTCTACTGTTAGAATGCGACCAGCCCGACCTGACGGAACGTATCTTCCATCTGGCACGGGAAATTAAGCAAAAACTATATGGCAATCGCATCGTAATGTTCGCCCCGCTATACCTTTCCAATTATTGTGTGAACGGATGCGTTTACTGCCCCTATCATGCAAAGAACCGCACTATCGCCCGCAAGAAATTATCACAGGAAGAAATACGCCGGGAAGTGATTGCCTTGCAGGATATGGGACACAAACGTCTGGCACTGGAAGCCGGCGAAGACCCGCTACGCAACCCCATCGATTATATTCTGGAATCTATTCAGACCATCTATGGTATTCATCATAAGAATGGTGCTATCCGGCGGGTAAACGTGAATATTGCCGCTACAACGGTAGAGAACTATCGTCGGCTGAGAGATGCAGGTATCGGTACTTACATTCTTTTCCAGGAAACCTATCACAAGGAGAATTACGAGACCCTGCACCCCACAGGTCCTAAAAGCAAGTATTCCTATCACACCGAAGCTATGGACCGTGCCATGGAAGGTGGTATCGACGATGTAGGTATAGGTGTATTATTCGGGTTGAATACCTATCGATACGATTTCGTAGGATTATTGATGCATGCCGAACATCTGGAAGCGGCATTCGGTGTCGGACCGCATACAATCAGTGTACCCCGTATCTGCCCGGCGGATGATATTGAAACAAAAGATTTCCCCAATGCCATTTCTGATGAAATGTTCTGCCGCCTCGTTGCGGTAATCCGCATTGCAGTGCCTTACACCGGAATGATCATTTCCACCCGTGAATCGGAAGCTGTACGACGTAAGGTATTGGAATTAGGTATTTCACAAATCAGTGGCGGCTCACGTACCAGCGTAGGCGGATATGCCGTACCGGAAACGAAAGAAGAGAACTCGGCCCAATTCGATATCAGCGACCGCCGCACACTGGATGAAGTTGTAAACTGGCTGCTCGATCTGGGACATATCCCCAGTTTCTGTACGGCTTGTTATCGTGAAGGGCGGACGGGTGACCGTTTCATGTCTCTTGTCAAGCGGGGACAGATAGCAAATTGCTGTCAGCCCAATGCCTTGATGACTCTGAAAGAATATCTGGAAGATTACGCTTCACCCGAAACCCAGGAGAAAGGTATCCGCCTCATTCATGAAGAGATGGAACGCATCCCGAATCCAAAAATCCGGGAAATAGCTCTGCGAAACCTGCATGAGATAGAGGAAGGGAAAAGAGATTTCAGATTTTAGGCACGGATTACGCGGATGAACGCGGATTTTTTATAGCGCAGCCTTTAATCCGTGAAATCCGCGTAATCCGCGCCTAAAATGATCAAATCCCCATTTATTAACCCCTTAATATTGAGACTAATGAATCAGACTCCTAATGCCAACCGCCTACACATCGCCCTCTTCGGACGGCGAAACAGTGGAAAATCCAGTCTTGTCAATGCCTTGACAGGGCAAGATACCGTTATAGTCTCCCCCACTCCCGGCACTACTACTGATCCTGTGACAAAAGCAATGGAAATTCATCCACTCGGTCCGTGTCTGCTTATTGACACTCCGGGCTTCGATGACGAAGGCGAGCTGGGAGAAATGCGCGTAGAACGCACCTTGAAAATAATTGGAAAAACCGACATCGCCCTGTTGCTTTGTGAAACCGGAGACGCACAGGAACAGGAATGGCTTCAACGATTGAAGGAACGAGGCATCCCTGTCATATTGCTTCTGAACAGAGCTGACGCACGCCCCAATACGACAGAGCTGGCAGAACAGATAAAAGCAAGTTGCGGACAGCCTCCCATCATCGTCAGTGCCAAAGACGGCACAGGTATCGAAGCCATCCACCGCGCCATTCTGGAAAAGTTACCTGCCGATTTCGGAGAACAAACCATCACCGGGAGCCTCGTAGCAGAAGGTGATGTAGTAGTGTTAGTCATGCCCCAGGACCTTCAGGCACCTAAAGGACGACTTATCCTTCCCCAAGTACAGACAATCCGCGAACTTCTGGACAAGAAATGCCTGATTATGAGTTGTACCACAGATAAGCTGAAAGATACACTACACGCACTTGCCAATCCCCCAAAATTGATTATCACGGACTCGCAAGTATTCCACACCGTATACGAACAGAAACCGGCTGAAAGCCGACTCACTTCCTTCTCCGTACTCTTTGCCGGCTACAAGGGAGATATACACTATTATGTAGAAAGTGCATTCGCCATCGACCGACTAACGGAACAATCCCGCGTATTGATAGCCGAGGCCTGTACCCATGCTCCACTGACAGAAGATATAGGCAGAGTAAAAATCCCCCACCTGCTGCGTAAGCGAACAGGTGAAGGATTGCAGATAGATATTGTCTCCGGAAATGATTTTCCAGAAGATTTATCCCCATACAATTTGATTATCCACTGTGGCGCCTGTATGTTCAATAGAAAGTATGTACTGAGTCGCATTGAACAGGCACGTGCGCAACAAGTACCCATGACAAACTACGGAGTAGCCATTGCCCACCTCAACGGCATACTGAACAAGATCGTGTACTAAGGGAAGACCTCCCACCCCACTAAGGAGAGACCTCCTGGCTCCCTAAGGGAAGACCTCTCATTCCCCTAAGGGAAGAGTTTATATACCGTCTGATATAATAAATTATACCGGGTGGTATATCTTTTTATACCGAGCGATATATGAACTCTCTCCTTAGGCTATCGCTAACTGCTTCCTTAGGCTATTGGCAACTGCTTCCTTATAACCGAAGCTACTCCAGTTCCTCCAGCACCTTCTTCACATCCACAGCCTGAAGCCTCCCGTACACCTTCTCTCCAATCATCACTACGGGTGCCAGTCCGCACGCTCCTACGCAACGCAGACAATCAAGTGAAAACTTCCCGTCCGGTGTCGTCTCTCCGACTTCGATGCCCAGCACGCGCTTGAATTCTTCAAGCAATTTCTCCGAACCACGTACGTAGCACGCCGTTCCCATACACACCGAAATAGGATGTTTACCTTTAGGAGTCATCGTAAAGAAAGTATAGAATGTTACCACACCATACACACGCGACACCGGAACATTCAGCTTTGCAGCAATCAGGCGCTGCATCTCTTCCGGCAGATAGCCGTGCAGATGCTGCGCTTCATGAAGTATATTGATAAGTTCGCCCGGCTGGTTGCCATGCTTGTCACAAATAGCACGCACTTGTTCGGCAACGTCACAGGCTAATTTGATATCTGACATAGTTTCTCCGTTTTAATAAGTTAATCAATCGCCTTATTGAAATAATGCGTATGCAGCAACCGCTCCGCAGTCTCACTCAGCGGTTTACCCAGATATTCCTCATACAGAGTCTTGATGTACGGATTCTCGTGCGATTTACGCAAAGGCTTCTGTGCATCTTCCCGATACAGTGCATTGGCACGTGCATACAGCACCTCCGAGTTGCCATGATGCAACGGTTGTCCACCTCCACCGATACAGCCACCCGGACATGCCATAATCTCAATCACATGATACTCATTCCGTCCATGGCGAATATCTTCCAACAATTGACGCGCATTACCCAGACCATGAGCAATACCCACCTTCAGTTCAAAACCATCCAGATCAATCGTCGCACGGCGCACACCGGCCAGACCACGCACCTGCTCAAAGTTTACATTCTCCAATGTCCGCCCGGTATAAATCTCATAAACCGAACGCAATGCCGCTTCCATCACACCACCGGTCGTTCCGAAGATGACACCGGCACCTGTTGAAGCTCCCATCGGATGATCAAATTCCTTATCCGTCAGTAGCGTAAAACCTACGTTAGCACGTCTGATAAGTCGTGCCAGTTCACGGGTGGAAATAGAATAATCCACGTCCGGACTGCCATCTGTCTTAAACTCATTGCGGTCGCACTCATACTTCTTCGCTAGACAAGGCATAATAGATACCACTACCAGCTTTTCACGCGGAATACCCATCTTCTCCGCCCAGAATGTTTTGGCAATGCTACCGAACATCTGCTGCGGCGAACGTGCCGTAGAAGGAATATCAAGCATATCGGGGAAATGATGTTCAAAGAAATTCACCCATGCCGGACAACAGGAAGTCAGGATAGGCAGGCGAACCGATTTATCCCCATTCATATAACGTGTCAGGCGATTCAATATCTCGGCACCTTCTTCCATGATGGTAAGGTCGGCGGCAAAGTCTGTATCAAATACATAATCAAAACCCAATTCACGAAGGGCGTACACCATCTTTCCCGTTACTAACGTCCCGGCAGGCAGTCCGAATTCTTCTCCCAGAGCCGCACGAACGGCCGGAGCTGTCTGTACAATAACTACCTTATCCGGATTTTCCAGATCCAGCAACAAGCGGTTAGTATGATCGCGTTCCGTCAATGCCCCTACCGGACAAACAGCTACACATTGTCCGCAATAAGTACATTCACTATCGCTCATCATCTTATCGAAAGCCGGAGCAATCGTAGTATTGAAACCACGACGAATGGCTCCCAAGGCGCCTACCGTCTGCACTTCATTGCATACACTCTCGCAACGTCTGCAGAATATACACTTATCCATATTCCGCACAATGGACGAAGTGACTTCACGCTTACGAGGCGAAAGTTCCCCACCATTATAAGGCATCCGCCGGATATTAAAACGTAATGCCAAAGTCTGCAACTCACAGTTGCCGCACTTCGGACAGGTAAGGCAATCATTCGGATGATCCGAAAGTATCAATTCAGCCACCACCTTGCGGGCATTCATCACACGCAGGGTACTGGTACGCACCACCATTCCTTCTGTACAACGGGTGGCGCAGGCGGGAGCCAGATTACGGCGTCCTTCCACCTCCACGACACAGATACGGCACGAAGCCGGATTATTCTTAACGCAAGTCCCCTTCAAATCAATATGGCAAAGGGTAGGTATATCTATACCGATTTTCCGTGCGGCTTCCAGGATAGTCGAGCCTTCGGGTACGGTAATATAATGGCGGTCTATTTGCAGGGTTATTTGTTTTTCTTCCATTTTCTTTCAGTTTACAAGGTTACAGTCAACAAGGTAACAAGTCTTCGAGGCAACTTCCTTGTCCCCTCGTCAACTTGTTTCCTTGTTCCCTTAAACAACATTGATTGCTTTGAATTTACAGCGTGCCATGCACATGCCGCACTTAATGCACTTGTCCGGATTGATGACATGCGGTTTGCGCACATCACCCAGAATAGCATCCGCCGGACAATGTTTAAAGCAAAGATGGCAACCGATACATAGTTCCGGATTAATGGTATAAGTCAGCAATGCTTTGCACTGCTTCGCCCGGCAGGTTTTATCCCTCACATGCTCTACGTATTCATCATAAAAGTTATTGAGCGTAGACAGTACCGGATTGGGTGAAGTCTGTCCCAACCCGCACAAGGCGGTATCCTTTATCACCTTTCCCAATGTAGAGAGTGCATCCAGATCTTTCATCGTGCCTCGTCCTTCGGTTATCTTGTTCAACATTTCCAGCAGACGCTTGTTACCAATACGGCAGGGCGTACATTTTCCACATGATTCTTCCACCGTAAAATCAAGATAGAAACGTGATACAGAAACCATGCAATCATCTTCATCCATTACAATCATACCACCGGATCCCATCATCGATCCTTCCGCCAGCAAGTTGTCAAAGTCAATCGGTGTATCCAGGTGCTTTTCTGTCAGGCATCCCCCCGAAGGTCCGCCCGTCTGCACCGCCTTGAATTTCTTTCCTCCCTTAATGCCACCGCCAATTTCATAAATCACCTCACGCAGTGTCGTACCCATTGGCACTTCTATCAAGCCGACGTTGTTAATCTTACCGGCCAGGGCAAATACTTTAGTCCCTTTCGAACGTTCCGTACCGATAGAAGAGAACCACTCCGCTCCCTTTGTCAAGATAATAGGAATATTGGCAAGCGTTTCCACATTATTCACATTGGTCGGCTTGCCCAGATAACCAGCTTCGGCAGGAAAAGGAGGTTTCAAGGTAGGTTCACCGCGCTTTCCTTCCATAGAGTGGATAAGCGCAGTTTCCTCACCGCATACGAATGCTCCCGCTCCGTAACGTATCTCAATATCAAAACTGAAATCCGTACCGAATATGTTCTTTCCCAGCAACCCGTATTCACGTGCCTGGGCAATAGCAATTTTCAATCTTTGTATGGCCAGCGGATATTCTGCCCGGATATAAACCAATCCTTTCGGAGAACCAATGGAATAACCGCAAACTGCCATAGCCTCAACAATGGAGTGCGGATCACCTTCCATGATGGAGCGGTCCATAAAAGCACCGGGATCCCCTTCATCGGCATTACACACCACATATTTCATGTCGGCTTTCTGCTTATTGGCAAACTCCCACTTCAGTCCGGTAGGGAAACCACCACCGCCACGTCCGCGAAGTCCAGAACGTTTTATCACGTCAATCACTTCCTCCGGCTTTTTATGGAGCAGACTATCTGCCAATGCCATATAACCATCCAGTGCAATATATTCCTCAATGTTTTCGGGATCGATAAAACCACAGTTACGTAAAGCGATGCGCATCTGCTTCCGATAGAAATCCATGTGCTTGGAGTCACTGACGGTCTTCTCCGTCTTCGGATCGATGTAGAGCAGCCGTTCTATCTTCCGTCCCCCGATAATATGCTCTCTGACTATCTCGTCGGCATCATCAGGAACCACTTGGGTATAGAAAGTGTTATCAGGGATAATCTTTACGATAGGTCCCTTTTCACAAAAGCCGAAACAACCGGTAGTGATAATGTCCACCTTGTCGGCAATATTATTTCTCTCGAGTGCTTGCTGAAGACGTTCAGCAATAATGTGGCTGTCGGATGCCTTGCAACCTGTACCGCCACAGATCAGAATTTGCAGATGCTCGGTTCCCAATGCCAACCCACAGCATTGCGCCGCAACCGTCTCATTGCTTTCTTCACGTAGCAAGAGCGTGCCTTCTGCCCTTTTCTTGATAATTTTCAGATCATGGATAGTTAGTACTTTCATTTTGTAATAGATTTGGGGTCGGGAACAAAGATACAAAAAGACTTGATATTACAAAAGGAAAGCAATAAAGATTGCAGGAGGGAGAATACGCGGTTATAGATTACAATATGATATAATTCACAAATAACAATATATAAGTATTCACGAAAAGGATATTCACTATTTATAGGTATTGCCCCATCTCCTCATTTGTGCGACCTTTGCAGCAAACAAAAATCAGCTTATGGAAGAAATACTGAAGCGGACAACAAACGGTTTTATCTCCTTTTGTACTAAGTGCCACGCCTACCATGTAGAGTTCGGCAATCTTTTCTTCACCTTCACGGAAGATGAATTCGAACATTTCTGCCAATATATCAACTCTATCGACGGCGAATATTATCAAGAGTTGAACAAGGACATGAAGAACGCCCGCAAGATATTTCTCCGGATGCCGGTAAAAGGCTTTTATTGCGCCCTCTATCCGGATGAACTGAAGGAATTGAGACGCCTGATCGACTTCTCCCTGACAGACGACGCCATTGAAAGTGCATTATCCCTGGAAAACTATTGTTTAAATTAAGAAGATAATTATGAAAATTGAAAAGATTGTAGCCCGCGAGATACTCGATTCACGCGGTAACCCCACGGTAGAAGTGGACGTAGTTTTGGAATGTGGTGTTATGGGACGTGCAGCCGTACCATCAGGCGCCTCAACCGGTGAACACGAAGCACTGGAATTACGCGATAAAGATCCGAAACGCTACGGTGGTAAAGGAACTTTGAAAGCCGTAGAAAACGTAAATACTGTCATCGCTCCGGCCCTCATCGGCTGGTCGGCATTGGAACAACGTGCCATTGACAAGAAGATGCTGGAACTGGACGGTACTCCTACTAAATCAAAATTGGGTGCCAATGCCATTCTGGGCGTTTCTTTGGCTGTAGCCAAGGCTGCTGCAAATTACCTCGACATACCTTTATACAGATATATCGGCGGAGTAAATACTTACGTTATGCCTGTCCCCATGATGAATATCATCAATGGTGGTTCACATAGCGACGCTCCCATTGCTTTCCAGGAATTCATGATCCGCCCTGTAGGTGCACCTTCTTTCCGTGAAGGCCTGCGCATGGGTACTGAAGTATTCCACGCCTTGAAGAAAGTATTGCACGACCGCGGCCTGAGCACTGCCGTAGGAGATGAAGGAGGTTTTGCCCCTGCATTGGACGGTACTGAAGATGCACTGGATTCCATCATGGCAGCTATCAAAGCAGCAGGCTACGAACCGGGTAAAGATGTAAAAATCGGTATGGACTGTGCATCCTCTGAATTCTATAAGAATGGAGTGTACGACTACACTATCTTCGAAAGTGAGAAAGGTAAGAAGCGTACTGCGGATGAGCAGATTGATTACATGGAATATTTGATTAATAAATACCCGATTGACTCTATTGAGGACGGAATGAGCGAAAACGACTGGGACGGCTGGAAGAAGTTGACCGAACGTATCGGCGATCGTTGCCAGCTGGTAGGAGACGACTTGTTTGTAACAAACGTAGAATTCCTTGCCAAAGGCATTGCTATGGGCTGTGCCAATTCTATCCTCATTAAAGTCAACCAGATCGGCTCGCTCAGCGAAACGCTGGATGCTATCGAAATGGCTCACCGCCACGGCTATACCACGGTTACTTCCCACCGCTCCGGCGAAACGGAAGACGCCACTATTGCCGACATCGCCGTAGCAACCAACAGCGGGCAGATCAAGACCGGTTCGTTAAGCCGTTCCGATCGCATGGCTAAGTACAACCAACTGTTGCGCATCGAAGAAGAACTAAACGGACTTCCAGTATATGGCTACAAAAGAATAAAATAATGCTTTGTAGTGAATAAGTCATAAAAGCAAATGCGGGTGCCTGTGAAGGTACCCGCATTCGCATTATACAATATGAATAATAAAAAAGGTGCCCATGCGAGCACCTTTTTTATTGTGTGTATAACTTATTTCTGAACTTCCCCTTTTTCATTGAAAAGGACCGAATTCTCTGTACCGGCTGCATCCACCAATGTTACCTTGTAAGTCTTAGTTCCATCCTCAGCAACTTCAACAGCTGCCTCTTTGATGGTCGCTTCCGAGTAGTTTTCTTTAATGGCATCCTGAACTGCCTGCGGGAGTTCCTTCACATCAATCGGTTTAAACTCGTTGATCATCGTTGCGATTTCAACATCTGATACCATGTTGTTAGCAAATGCTACTGAAGTACCCAATCCCATTACCAATGCTACTGCTAAAAATAACTTTTTCATAATTCTAATTGTTTAAGTTAAACATTTCTTGTTTGCTCTCACATTACATAATGCAAGACGCATGCCAAAGCTATTACCAAAACAGTATTAATCTATATATCAACCACTTATACTAAGACAGTATAAAATTAATTTTCCGATTTTGAGTATTTTTTCCACAATTATGTGGATATCCGTCCACAGTAATAAACACCCTATAAAACCATCACCTTCTTATTTCTGAATCCTAATATTAGAAATATGTAAGTAGAAGTATTGCTTCATAAATCCAATATAAATCAGACTAAGTAACAAGATGGTACACAATAAATATAAATAGCGATAATTCGAGAAGTATATATACCCAATTATTACAACTACCTGCATAGCCATATAAATCAGTGAAACCGCTACATGAGGTATCTTCAATTCATTAGCCATCAACTGATACATATGTTTGCGGTGAGGTAAACCAATGTTCTCATGAAGCATCAGTCGATGAATGATAGTCAGAACACTGTCGACACCATAAACGGACAACAGGATAATCCAACTGAAATCTTCAGTCTTTATAATCAGCCTCCCTATAAGGAAGAGGAGAATAAAAGCAATGCTTACAGAACCAACGTCACCGGCAAAGCACTTCGCTTTCTTACGGAAATTAAAGAAACAAAATACTAGAACAGAGCATAGAACTGTATAAATCAAAACAGGTTCTACAAACTCCTTTATTTCAGCATTAATATAGGCCAATGCACTTAGAACAATTAATGAGTAACCACCGGTAATGCCATTGATTCCATCCATGAAATTATAAGCATTAATAATACCTGTACAAACTATCAATGCGATAATTATCCACCACCACGAAAGAGAAAACAGCCCCCATTGGTAAAACATTAAAACCATAGCGATAAAGTGAAATACTAACCGCAAACCTTGAGAAGTGGAACGAATGTCATCTACAAAACTGATAAAGGTAATTAGAGTTAATGCTAACATGAACCAGGGATATTCCCACTCATTACTCAAGAAATAAGCCAAAGCGCCAAAATAGAAAATGATTCCGCCACCACGCAAAGTAATCCGGGTATGAGAACTTCTCTCATTGGGCTTATCGATGATATTGCACTTATCAGCTATTCTAAAATAAAAAAGTTCTGCCAGAAATAGCAGAACCAGTATAATCAGGTAATACATAACCGTACTTGCCCCTTTAATTTTAATTCTTTATTATTAATTTGAAAACGATCTTATCGTTTTCAAAATTCCATCAGCAGCACGAACAGGCATTCGTTCAATGCCAAGTGCAGCTTTAATCTTTTCATTGCTCACCACATAATTCTCAGTCAACTTCCGCAAACGATCCATATTCAAAGGTAAATGAAGCAGTGTTCCCACACCTGCACAACCTTCCATCATCTTCCGATTCACCTTCCAGATATGAGGTTCTTTGCCCATAGCCTCACACATGAGAGCAATCAATTCATTGGTAGACAGAGCTTCATCATCACCCATGTGATAAATACCACTCGCTACATTTTTTGTCAACAAACCTTCCACTACATAGCAAAGGTTATCTATAGAAGTAAATGACCTCTTATTTTCAAAATCTCCCAACGGCCAAGGAATACCCTTCTTTACCACATTATAAAGCAGATTCAAATTTCCCTTGTTACCCGAACCATGAATCATACAGGGGCGAAGAATATACACCTGCTTCCCATCATCATGCAGCTTTAATTTTTCATTCTTAATTCTTAATTTATCGAGAATATAATTCTCAGCTGCTATCTTACTCTCTCCGTAAGGTCCCAATGGCATAGGTATCACATCCTCCCTCAACGCATCTCCTACTACACTATCGGCAGCAGCCTTCACTGAACTGAAGAATATGAACTTTTTAGCTGTAGATTCCAGAAAGAAATCAAAAATCTTCTGCGTCAACCCTACATTGATATCAAAATAAACCTGCGCAGCAGATTGATTCTTTGTATCATGTGCTTTGCCTGCAAGATGAATGATAGCATCAAACTGAACATTACAAAGCACTTCTAATTCGCTCCACAAAAACGTTCTTACTACTCCTTCTTTCTCAGGCGTAACAATATCCAACCCATAAAGAGTATGATGCTCCTTTAAAATCATAGCAACATTGGAACCCACAAAGCCGTGAATGCCAGTAATAAGTATGTTCATTTAAATAAAATTTTAAATCAGAGACATATTTCCTCTAGATAGCGGTTCACAATTTGACGTTCATCAAACTTCGCTATCACTCTTTCACGGCCATTCATACCCATTTCTCTTATTTCTTTCTCAGACATTGACAACACTATTTCCATCTTAAATGCCAGGTCATCAACATCTTTAGGTTTACACAATACACCGTTATAACCATCTTGCACAATATCCCTACACCCTACATTATCTGTAGCAAGAACCATACGTCCCATAGCACAAGCCTCCATCAAAGAACGAGGTACTCCTTCCCCATAAAAAGTAGGTAAAACCATACAATCCGATTCTTCAATATTTAGACGCACATCCGGAGATGAGCCTAAATACCGAACAAGTCCTTCCCTTTCCCATTTTCGGATTTCTTCTTCCGAAATAACATCTTTGCTTAATCCGTCAACCAATCCCAACAACTGAACTTCAAAACCACCGACTCCTTTCTCATGAAGTCGTTTTACAGCTTCCACCAAGTACTCTAGTCCTTTTTCACGAAGCATACGTCCCATATACAGAAAAACAAAAGGTGTATGTCGTTTATAGTCTGCATAATTAAAAAAGTGAATATCTACCCCCTCTCCCGGCAATATTTCAATTTTCCTTTCTTCAATTATATGTTTCTGAAGGAAAGCATCACGGTCATCTTCATTCAAGACCCATACTTTACGGGAGAACCTAAAAGCAAACCGATAGAGTCTCCACACAATCTGCGATATAGTTCCCCGATTTTTAAATACCGAACCTGTTCCTGGTACCACCGACAATGAGGAAATACTATTTATACCTGAAGCTATCGAACCGTAAATATTAGGCTTTATTGTATAATGCACAATAAAATTAGGTTTCAACTGGTGGTATTTTTTCAAAAAGCCTACAAGTAATTTGAAATCTCCAAACAGAGAAAACTTGGGTCCTATTCGGTAGGGTATATGAACTGCCCCTGTTTCCGTAATCCTATCTACATAATATTCGTAGGGTTCGGGAGACATCACAAACACCTCATACCCATGAGCAATAAAAGCCTTAGCCACAGGTAGACGAAATATACAGAAACAACGGGTAGAGTTATCTACAAACAAGATTTTTTTAGACATAGAAAAGATTGTTAGCGTCCGTAAGCATTGTATCATCCTAATATGTATACACATTGCGGTTGTCTGATTGCAATGCCTTTATATCACTATCCAAGCAGAATAGTATTTATATGCCAATAGTGACATTATCTTATAACTGTAAGTTTTATTACAGAAATACAAAAATTAATTTTGTTGAGCTTTCTTTTTATAAAATACATATATATTCAAAAACAACAGCATAAATAAAAATATAAAGTTTGTACGATACCGAATGGCCGAACCTGGATTAAAAATACCAAAAGGATAATGTAGAAAACAAATACCTACTATTATAATAGAGTAAACAGAAAAAAACATAGCATGCACTTTTGCTCTCACTAAAAAATGAAAAAATATTTTTCGGCAGAGATAAATAAATAATCCTATCATAAATAAGCTTTCTAATCCCGCCACCAAATGTGATGGTTTCATTACCATTTCACTTAATGTGGGTCCATAAAAAGCTTCCAACATTCCTAATGGTGCCTTACGGAAAAAATCATCTTTTTGTAGCCAAATATTATCACGAGTAGATTCTGCACTATCTAAAGAAAAATGAATATACATCATATCAGCATATTCATTGACAAGGTCACGCATTAAATACAATCCCAACAAGTTACATCCAATAAAAAAAACACCTACTCCAAGTTTTCCTTCTGGTGTTTTGAATTTTTCATTTATCACATAAACAAGAATCAATGCTTGCAAGATAAAAGGAAAATATTGTGGCTTAAAAAGGAGACATAAATACAAAGCCAAAAAGTCTCTTTTTCGGACTTGATATTTTCGATTAAAAAAGTTTATAAGTAAAACTCCAAATATTGCAGAGAAAGCAAGTCCGAATATTTCTTTAGAACAAACCGATGTCCAAATACAGAAATTTGGCAAACTAATTAACACCAATAAAAAAGATGAATTGACAAATTTCCTTAAGTTTAACTCATTTATCGTCCACTTCACTATCCAAAAAGAAATCATCATAAAAGGGAAGTTAGAGATTATATTTGTTCCCCCAAAAAGAGTACCTATTAAGCCACCAATACAATCCATTAGAGAAGTCGAATTATAAAAAATGGAAATAGTAAAATTAATTCCTGCGCCCAAATAACGTTGGGTATCTCCTAACGTCGAAATACGTCCAAATACTAATATAGCAAAAAGAAGATAAAAAAAACGAATTATGAAATAGGTAAACCAAAAACAATCAATTTTACAACTATATTTCATGCATAAACACAATCACAATATTTCAAATTTAATATAAAACTAGGTTTAGATATACGCCAATTGATTATAATAGTATTCCCACTTATCGCATATGGCTTCTATATCAAAAATAGTAGATTCATGCTTGTTTTTCTCTCCTATATATTTTAATTGCTTAGGAGACATTAAAACTACAACCTCCATCTTGCGCATGAGTTCTATTGAATTTCTTATAGGAACAACATATGCTGGATCTACAATTTCTTGGGCTACCATTGTTGAAATTATAGGCAAAGAAGCAGCTTTTGCCTCAATAATAGTCATAGGCAAACCTTCCCACGCAGAAGATAATATAAAGCAGTTAGCCGCACTATAATAATCTATGACATTAGAATGTGCTCCTGCTAAAAAAACATTATTATTTAGTTTATACTTATGAATCAGAATTTCTAATTTACGTCTCAGTTCCCCTTCCCCTAAAATCAATAATTTAACCCAGTTATATTTAATATATAACATAGAAAAAGCTTCTATAAGATTTATTTGATCTTTAGCTTCTGTCAAACGACCGACGTTTAAAAATAAAAATTCATTCGAAGATATTCCATATTGCTTTCTTATACATTCTCCTAATAATTCGTTCCTTCCAAACTTCTCTAAAGCCAATCCATTATAAACAGTAAACGTTTTTTTAGGAGAAAAAACGTTTTGATTAATAAAATAAGTTGTTGCTTCATTAGAAACATTCGTGTTAATATCAGATAACCAGTCTGTTAGCCTATAAAAAAACATACGTACATTACTTCCAATATTCTTATTATGTTCAGTTGTTATTAATGCAAAAGAATGATTAAAAGCATGTAGGATGCGAGAAAAAATATTAGCATGAAACATATGAGAATGAACAACCTGAGGATGAAACACACTAACATAGCGTTTAGCAAGAAATAGCATTTTTATCAAGGAATATAAATTCTTTTTCATTCCTCCTCCTAATATGATAATATTTTTATCAATGAGATATGACAATCGATTATTACCTGTCAAAAATAAAAGACTAACTTTATGCCCCCGCTTACACATCTCATTCGCTATATTTATCGTTACGATCTCAGCACCACCTATTCCCAAGCCAGTAATAATATATAAAAGATTCATAATATTTTTTTACATTTACACGAACAACAGTCCAATATACATATACCAACAAGGTATCATACATTTATTATATTTAACTTCCTCATTTTTTTTTTAAAGACAAAACGCCGTATTTTACCTAAAATATGAGTAATTTGAGGACCGACAAAAGCTGCTATATAATTAATAACCATTTGTTTTTTAGGAAGCCAAGAACCTGCAAAATAGTGAATGCAATAAGTATTTTTTGTAGATAATATTCTTCCGCAAGATTTAGGAGAAAAATAATCTTGTGGATAAATAGTAAATAAACCTAAGACATCCTGATAAGTGTTGTCTTGTTTCAATCCACATTTACACATATAATTGGTAATTGTTACTACATTGGTTGTTAAATCTAATTTTCCATCTAATTTAATAAAATGTCGTTCCTGATAATATTCCAAAATTTCTTTCACCCAAATTCCCCCTTTCTCACTTGCTATAATACCTGTTGAAATTGTTGTCTTACTTTCAAATCCGAGAAAGGCACTATGATGCAAAAAAACATCAAGATTACGTACAACTTCAACATCTGTATCCATATAAATACCTCCTTCCATATACAAAGCATATAAACGTACATAGTCTGCTACAAAAGCAAACTTTCCAGCTTCATAGGCTTCTTTTACATAAGGAATATTATTAATATCAAAATTTTGCTCATTCCATTCTTTTATCTCATAATCAAAAAGATATTCTTTCCAAGAGGCAATACATTTCTGAGCTAAATCAGGTAATATTCTTCCGCCAAACCAACAGTAATGAATAATTTTAGGTATCATAACAGTATTGTATATCCATCATCTAATAATATATAAAATCACAATAAATACTCTCTACGATAAGGATTTGCATGATCACTAACTTTTCTGGCCGGTATCCCAGCTATGGTAATTCCTATATCTTCAAAGCTCCGATTAACAACAGCATTTGCTCCAATCTGGCAATTACTCCCTATTTTTATTTTCCCAAATAGTTTAGCACCTGGACCTATCCAGACATTATCACCTATAATAGGACAATCATCTTCAGATTTTCCTTGCATTCCAATATTCACTCCTTGATGAACATCACAATATTTGCCAATACGAGCATTAGAATTAACAACAATAAGGCCTGTGTGATTAATCCTTACCCCGCCGTCAAATACGTTTATAGGAATATCAAATCCTAATCTTCTTCCTATACAATAATGCCTATATTTATACCAACATAAAAGTAATTTATGAACAAAAGACTTATCACGATTATTAAAATAATATTCATGATATCTGAGAGTTATTTCAAATTTCCATACATCATCACCTATAAACCGAGGTTTTCTTCTTTTAATACCTAATGCATATTTGTCCATTGACAAATAACATTTCAAATCATGCCTTGTAAAAATCATCTACGCTTATCCCCTTTATATTTTTAAATATTAAATTTATTATATCCAAATTCTCTACCTATCTACTTAAAAGAGTATTTACAAGCTTATCCCAGCTAAATTCATTATTCACTTTACTAACATTATTCATTGCGTATTCTTCCAATCCAGCAAGTGAAGTATTGTATATAGTCATCATTTTTTTTGAAAGCTCCGTAACATCAAAACAACATAATAATCCATTCTTACCATTTTCCACCAATTCTTTTATTGCAGTTATAATATTCTCACCATCAGGATTGTAACCTATAACCGGTAAACCTGATGCCATTGCTTCCAAGGTAGTTTGTCCAAAAGCTTCATAACGAGATGTCATCATAAAACAGTCTGATAAATTATAAAATTCAGCAGGTTTTATTGTTGAATCAAAAAATACAATATTCCGTTCATTTTTTTGCTTAACAAGATTTACTAGTCGCTTCTTCTCAGGTCCATCTCCAACTATTAAAACCTTAGAATTAGCTTTTACATATTCAGGTAATATTCCATAAGCCCTAATGACATCCTCAAAACCTTTAGCCTCAATTATACGTCCTATACATAAAAAAATGAAACAATTTGCTAATCCGTAATTCTCTTTACATATTTTTCTCCTTTGTTTATCAAACTTAAAAATATCTGTTGCTACCCCAGGTTTAACGATTAAAATCTCCCTTTCTCCAATAAAGTCCAATATTTGTCGTTTCATATTTACACTAAAAACAGCACAGGTTGTACATCTCTTTATTGCATTTTTTTGTAACCACATATACATACGAATATTAGTTTTTAGCAAAACTAATTTCTTCAACTTCGTTATAAAATCAACATGAGAGTTTCCTCTATCATCCAGACCTTTAACCATACTTGGAACTAAATAAATAATATTCTTAAAGCCAGCCAAATAAGCAGCATAGGCAATAACATGACTACGTATTACTAATTGTGTCCTAGCACCATACTGTTTTTTCAATTGAAGAAAGCCTATTAATGCAGAAAGCAAAAGGAACAAAGGGTCAATTAACGCAAATGGTCCCCATGAATGTATCCTCCAAAAACGAATAATATCAACACCTCCCTCGTTCTCTTTTTTAGGTAATCTTTTATCTTTTTCTAAAGAAGAATCACTTGCAAAAATCACAGCATTATATCCTTTTTGCAAAATAGTTTGAGACATATAATATATAGAGTTTTCAATACCTCCATAAAATGGCTTATACGTAATATTTGCAAAAATCACAGTTCCAGCCTTGTTTTCCACTTACTTTTTTCTTATAAATTTTAATATAGCTATGGCAATATCATCTCTTTTACCGCCATAAGCGTGACTTTCTCTTCCCGAAAATTTATATTTTTCAATATTAAGATATACCTTTTCTAGTATGCTTTTCACCTGGCTATCTTTACTTTTTTTATAATAGAGACAAAGAGTATTAAAGACCCAGGCATCAGAACGTACCATATATTGTTTCATTTGTGGAACTCCATCAGAAGACAATATTGGATAAAAATAAGTACCATTCCAAGAAAATTGCTTAATCCAAACAATAATTTTCTCTATCAATCTATTAGCTCCTTCTATTTTACACCCCAAACTATCTTGAGCCATCATCAATCCAGAGGCTACAGAACAAAGCCCCCAAACATGAATATGATCTTTAAAAAATATTGTGTTATTAGTGTATGGAGTTATTTCAAATCTCTTAGATAAAGATATCACATGTTCTGAAGCATTTTTAATCATTTCTGCCTGAAGAGTATTAGGACTCACTTGCTGAGCATAAGAATGAACTTCTACTTGTTGCATTTGATGATAATAGTCTATTTTACTTAGCATTATCTCAGAAATATCCTTTCTTTCTTGTACTGGATAATACCAAAATTTACCCGGATCAGACTCTGAACTATACATTGATTTTTCAAGATAATTAATCATACCTTGATATATGGTTGAGAGTTCAATATCTTTTTTCTGAAAAACTCCTATATAATACCCCAAAGCAGCACAAACAAATGAAGTTCCATTATAAACCATTATTTCAGAAGTTGTATAGGGAGAATATGGAATCGCATAAACTCCTTCTGATACTTTTTTTACATTCTTTTTTATCCAACACACTGCTCTATCTGCATAAGGTTGGATATCATCATAAGCGCTAAAAACACGTGCGTACTCTGTTAGTGCAAGTAATCCAACCATCTCTGGAGAGGTAGAGTCCCCTTTTTTATGCATCATTCCAAAAAAGAAATCATATCCGATATCGAATCCTCCATCAGGCATTTGTATTTTCTTCAATATTTCCACAACTTTCTCTGACCGCATTTTCCATTTCAGTTTTTTTGTTGCTTCATACATTCTCAAACATCCCAGCAATGCTTCATATACCGTTTGACTACAATACCTCACTTTAGGATATGGAAAAATAAACCGATACACATACACTAAAATACCCTTTACATTTTTCATTTCACAAACATTTTAATAAGATAAAATATATCAGTTTTTAGTAACCTCACAACAATAAATACAGCAAAAACGAGCAGTGCTATTCTTGCAAATATATCAACAAAAACAAACGATAAGAATATCAATACAATCAATAATAAAAAGACTATAAATAATATTTTTATATCAAAATGTTGTATTCTACATTTCTTTACTAACAAATAGGCTAAATTAAGCTGTGCAATTATCGTACTTATAATAAAAGAGACTACAATACCTAGTACACCATGAGTTCTTACAAAAATGAGAGATAAAACTATTTGTATAATTACCATATAGGTATTCATTAGAAAAAAAGAAAGATTTTTTTCTTTGGATATTATTATCATAGAATGGATATTGCCTAAACTTCCTATAAAATATCTAATCACTAATAATAAAAAGCACAAAGAGTTCAGTTCCAAATTATTACTAAATATGGATAATATTTCACGATTAAATAAAACTAAAACAGAAGATATTAAAAACGTTAATAATAAAATATAGCGAGCAATCTTATTATATTGTAATGTCAATTCCAAGTTTGCCTTTTGGGTGTTATCTGCCAATATTGTAGAAAAACCAGACTGAAAAACATTCCCAAGCCTAATAGGAAGAAAAGTAATAAGACTTGCTATTTGAACAATTAAAAAGTATTGAGCTAATTCCATTTCGCCCAAATACCCTAAAACTAAAATCTGATCAGCATACCCATAAAGAAAAGTCAATATTGTTCCTAAATGTACGAAAAAAGCCTGACTCCAATAGCCTTTAGGCAGATAGTATTTAATATGAAATCCTTTACGGGGTACAAAATAGCATAAAAAAATTACAAAAACGAAACACCAGACTGAACCTATTAAGCACAAAAAAGTATTAAACTCATAGCCTACAAATTTAGGCAATAAACCTATAGTGATTAGTAATAAAAAGACTGTTACAAACAAGATCTGCGCACTATTCAATATAGCGGATAATTTATATTCTCTTAATCCTATTAAAGTATTAACTCCTGTTTGTCCAAAACCATAAAATATAATAAAGAAAAAGACAAGTAACCAATTTGAAATTTGCAATGTTCCAATTATATTATTTGGTAATTTGGAATAATACAAAAAGAAAACCACCGACATCAATATCATTAATATTGCCGAGTTTAGATATGAACTAAAAACAAATTGCGATTGCTTTGAAGGATCCTTTATTTTAGGTAGAAAAGTTGAATAAACATTTGTTGCTCCAAATACAAAGAATGTATTCACAAGACCTATAAAAATATTGATAGAAGCAAATGCTGATACAAATTCTATACTTATAGAACTTAACAGCCAATTCCTCACATATCCCAAAGGCAAAGAAAGAAAAGAAAAAAAAGCAAAAAAAACAACACCTATTGCTAATTTATTCTTGTCATTAACCATTATGTTTCCCATTCAATATAGTTATAGTCTACTATCTATAATACTTCGTTCTAAATAACCCTTCACATCATAAATGACATGAACATATTTCACTAAAGATTGAATATTCATTTTTAAAAACTCTTTATGTGCTACTGCTAAAATTACAGTATCAAATTTGTCTATTGGTAATTTATTTACGACTGCAATACCATATTCATGCTTTACAGACATTGGATCAACCCATGGGTCGTAAACTGTTATATTATTGGTATACTCAGAAAGAACACTATATATATCAACGACCTTAGTATTACGGATATCAGGACAATTTTCTTTAAATGATATCCCCAAAATCAGAATTTTAGACTCCTTCACCACAATTCCTTTCAAATTCATACATTTAATTACCTGATTGGCCACATAAGCCCCCATTCCGTCATTCAAACGACGGGCGTTGTACATTATTCGTGGTAAAACACCATATACTTGTGCTTTCTGGATTAAATAATATGGATCTACACTGATACAATGACCACCCACCAAACCTGGTTTTAATTTAATAAAATTCCATTTAGAAGCAGCAGCGTCTAGGACATCATTAGTATCAATTCCCATTGCATTAAATATTTTAGATAGTTCATTCATAAATGCAATATTTACATCACGCTGGGAATTCTCTATTATTTTTGACGCCTCTGCAACTTTGATAGACGGAGCTTTATGAGTTCCATTAATAAGAATTGAATTATATAAAGCATCTACAAGTTCAGCTATTTCCGGAGTCGATCCTGACGTTACTTTTTTGATCTTTTCTACAGTGTGTTCCTTATCGCCAGGATTAATACGTTCAGGAGAGTAACCTGCATAGAAATCAGAATTATATTTCAAACCTGATACCTTCTCTATTACAGGTAAACATTCTTCTTCTGTAACTCCCGGATAAACCGTAGATTCATAAATTACTATATTATTTTTTGATATAACTCTGCCTACAGTTGCACTCGCACCAATTAATGGAGTCAAATCAGGCCTATTATCTGTATCAACTGGAGTAGGTACTGCAACAATATATATATTACAATCTTTAATATCATCTATATTGGATGTACATTTAAAACCATTCTTAAGCGCCGCCTGTAACTGCTCATCAGAAATCTCCAATGTTACATCATGCCCATTATTTAATGCATTAACACGCTCCTGATTCATATCGAATCCTATAGTTTGATACTTAGTAGAAAAAAGTCTAGCTAATGGAAGTCCCACATAACCTAAACCAATAACACAAATCTTCTTATTTTTCATTTCTCTATTTTTATAGCACCTTTAAAGTTATCATACACATCACAGCTTCAGTCAATACAACAATATGGATAAGGATTATCCGCAATATTTTTCAGCTCTTCTATGATTTCTGTTTGTTCAGAATTCAAAGTTGCCTTATCCCAACTATCAATAATGTCATAGGCCTCCTGAAGCAAAGATTCTTCATAAATCTCCCCATAACAAAAGGTCAGCAAACGAACTTTTAGTAAAGAAGGGGGAAGCTGTTTCAGGATATTGCAGATACGGTCTAAAACAGCTTGTTTCTTTTCTCTTTTATCTCCATAGTCATAGATGGTAGCATTATAACCCATTAGAAGAGCTAAACAAAGGTTGGCTTCTTCTTCGATACCGGAACTTTTTGCGACAAAAAGAGAATCCGATTCTACAAGAACCTCCTTGTTCAGTCGAGTAAAATCATCTGAATAAATGGGTTCACCGTCCATACCAAGATACATAAGCTTATGAGCCAAATGCTGAAGCTCACGAGCACAGGAAAGCAGATCATTCATTGAAATATGAGTATGATATGATTAAATATTATTTTATTATCTTCAGATAGGATTTTGGTACTTTTACACTGGCTGTCAAAATACCATTAATGCGAATAACGACGTATGTCTTATTGGCTTCTGTAGTTATTTCTCCTTCGATACCACGAAAATCACCTTTAACAACCTTGACTTTATTCCCGATTGTGAGAGGTTCGTTGTCAAAGCTGACTCCGTCCGGATTCAAATCCATGACAAACATGAAATCCTTCATCTGTTTATCGGGAACAACAAGCATGGAGTGAGTGAAAAGATCCTTCATATAGAAAAGCTGTACACCATAAACATTAGAAATGTCACAGGCTGTTTGCTTGGTGGCACAAACGAATATCAAATTGCGGATAACAGGGACTTCACTACGCTTCCGACGATATTTCAACTGAGATATTACAATTTTAGTAGGAAGATAATAGTCAATATCCAATTTTTCGTCGGATTTCAGCTTCTCAAGCAACTTGCCGATTGCAAATTCTTGCTTATCACGTGTACGAGCTGCAAACCAATACTTCTGAGTTTCAACCACTTGCAATAAATAAAATCAGGAATATTACTTTAGATATGGATACGCTTCGCGGCTTGAGCAAGGCATTTCCTTTTTCAAGCTGAAAATAGATAAACCAAGTTGTCATCTACTTTAATACACTGAGAACGAATGGATTAACAAAGAAAAATGTCTTTTAATCGTTCGTTTAAAAGATGGCATTTTAGCCTGTATCCACCCTAAGATTCTTTCGGCAAAAAGACAAGTGTAAAATCACAATTTTATTTCAGGGATAACTAGTTATAGATTAGTAATATATGACACTAGTTAAAAGCCAAATCGATTTTATTTATCAGAATATTTTGTTGTTTCATTTCAAGACATTATCTTTGTGAACATTAAACGAACGATTAAAAAACACCCTCTACTTATCACAATCATTATTGACAGTAATAAGTTTCCTTCTACTCTTATCCTCTATTTCATCATCATCGCAGCTTATTTTGATAACTTCTCAATGTTGCATTTCTTTTTTAATAATGTACGTGCGTATATATACGCACAGGCGCGTATTTCCCTACTTTTTCTTTAGACCTTGTTACACACACTTTATATTAATAGGTAGGTGGGGCTACCACCTATTACATCATTTTGTGTATCACACACAGAACAGAAAAGTTTCATTTTTATATACCAACATGATAGTTTTCACGATAATAACAGTTAATTTTGCTTTCGAATGCAAATTTAAAATAAATTACTAACATCTAAAATTGTAGTTTTATGACTAAAAAAACACAATCTTGAGCATTGAGCTCATGAGTAAAGATGCCTGTGGCATCGAGATTGAGAGAAAAGGAAACAGGATCGACATCCTGTTGGTTGAAAATGAACCGGTTGACCAACAGGTCGTAGTCAGGGCGGAAGAAAGAATAGAGTTCCTCACTCCCTGGATAAACATGCTTATCCATCATAAAAAAGAGGCGGGACTCAAAGGGACAAAGCATTTGGCAAGGAAGCTGTATCGCATGGCAAGGTTCGAGAAAGGGAAGCATGAGGAAGGATTTCTGACGATGGAAAGCATTAATACCGAAATCATTAGCTTAAGGAAAAAAATCAGGGAAGAGAAACAGGGAATGGAAAAGAAGAAGAAAAAGAAGTAGGAATTCAAAATTGTGCAAAAACGCCTTTTCGGTTGAAAAAGACGTTTTTGCCATTCCGGATATTATACCCTACTTCGCACCGCCAACAAGGCAGACTAAAACAACTAACAAAGAAATGGAAAATATTCCGGTTACCGCATACAGCGGATTCAGCAACGTCCGGGGAGAGATAACCCTGAGAAAAGTAATTGAAAACATCACAAAGGGAGTACACGCTAAACTTGTATTCAAGATAAGGCTGCTCGTCAGCCAGGGAAAGACGGAAGAGGCAAACAATGTGAAGAAGCAATTGCCATTCTACACCGTCACGGCAGGATACAGCGAAAAAAGACAAGCTTACAGTATCACAAGGTACACGCACGTTATCCTGTTGGACATTGACGACCAGCCCGAAGAGAAGTTGGAAGACTTGAGGGAGAAAATCAACAAGGATCCTAACACGCTGGGCAGTTTCCTCACTCCAAAGGCACATGGATTCAAGATATTCGTGTTCCTGCAGACGGAAGATGCCACCACTCTCAGGGAGACATTCTTTAACGGAGAAAAGGATTTTGCTGCGTTGGAGAAATATCACAGGATGATGTATGATGCCTGCAAGGAATACTATGAAAAGTTACTGGGTGTGGAAGTGGACGGAAGCGGAAAGGATATTTCAAGGGGATTCTTCACATCTTTCGATGAAAAGGCATACCTGAATGAAGAACTTATGAAAGAGGTCGATGAGATGCTGACCGGTATTGTGCCGCCTGAAAGACCGCAGACAGGGAGAAAGATGAGTGGAAAGGCGATGAGTGAGAGTGATAAGGTGGTAAGTGATAAGGTGATAAAGGATAAGGCGGAAGCTGAGCCGTGGGAAAGGATGGAATTCAACAAGGCGGTACTCGCAGTAAAGAGGATTGCTAAATTCGAACCGGGAAGCAGGGACAGCTTCATAT
>ERZ779740.144-NODE-144-length-33464-cov-3.9774_pt1 | contig 33464 bp, 27 predicted proteins | sample MGYA00511099_ERZ779740 | MGnify/ENA primary metagenome ERZ779740 (study PRJEB29588, sample SAMEA2161216) | human gut metagenome | biome: human gut; feature: human-associated habitat; material: faeces | place: Denmark | collected 2008/2010 ...
GGGCGGTGTGCTGATTTTATTATTGAAGCCGTTTAAGGTGGGAGATTACATTGTGGAAGGCTCCTCCGGTAAGGAAGGTACAGTAAAAGAGATCCAGATCTTCTATACAAAGCTGTTAACCTATGATAATCAGACGATTATTCTTCCAAACGGCAATCTGGCAAATAACACCATTGTGAATGTCACTGCTGCCGAATCCAGGCGATGTGATGTGAAGGTGTCTATTGCTTACAGCGCAGATATTAAGAAGGCAAAGGAAGTTCTGACAAAGGTTCTCTCTGAAGATCCCGATACTATAAAGGAAAGAGAGCATTTTGTATTTGTAGATGAACTGGCAGACTCCGGAATCAACCTATGTGTACGCTGCTGGTTCAAAAATGAGGATTTCTGGCAGGGAAAATGGCGTATTACCGAACAGTGTAAGTATGCACTTGATAAAGCAGAAATTGAAATACCGTTCCCGCAGATGGATGTGCATATGCGTTAATTAAAAATAGATATTGAATTTTACAGACTATAATGATAATATTACCGTTGTGATTCAATGTTTTAATATTTACATTTTTAGGAGGAAAAAATTATGAAAAAGTTTCTGGCACTTGCACTTGCATCTGTCATGGCTGTTTCTCTGGTAGCATGCGGCAGCACCAATGCTGACACCAATGCAGAATCCAGTGCGGCAGCTACCACCACTGCAACAACTGCAGAGAGCAGCAGTGAAGAACCCGGTCTGAAGATCGCTATCGTATCCAGCCCCTCCGGCGTGGATGACGGTTCCTTCAACCAGGACAACTACAACGGTGTTCTGAAGTTCATTGAGGAGAATCCGAATGCAACCGTAACCCCCATCCGTGAGGAGACCGGTGACAGCGCAGCAGCTGTTCAGGCTGTAGCTGATGTTGTAGCTGATTATGATGTTATTGTATGCTGTGGTTTCCAGTTTGCAGGTATCGGCAATCTGGCACAGGAGAATCCGGATACCAAGTTCATCCTGATCGATTCCTGGCCTACCGTTGATGGTACCGAAGTAACCGCAGATCAGGTGATCGACAACGTATACGCTGCTTACTATGCTGAGCAGGAGAGTGGTTTCTATGCAGGTATGGCTGCAGCTCTGTCTACCACCACAGGTAAGGTAGCAGTAGTAAACGGTATTGCATATCCTTCCAACGTGAACTACCAGTATGGCTTCGAGTGCGGTGTTAAGTATGTGAACGGTACCGAAGGCATGAACGTAGAAGTAGTAGAGCTTCCTTCTTACGCAGGTACCGATGTTACCGGCGCTAACGTAGGCGGTAACTATGTTGGTAACTTCTCCGATGAAGCTACCGGTAAGGTACTGGGTAATGCTCTGATCGCTGAAGGCGTGGACATCCTGTTCGTAGCAGCAGGTGGTTCCGGTAACGGTGTATTCACCGCTGCAAAGGAAGCTGAAGGCGTTAAGGTGATCGGTTGTGATGTTGACCAGTATGATGACGGTGCAAACGGTGACAGCAATATCGTTCTGACCAGTGGCCTGAAGGTAATGCATGATACTGTTTACAACGTACTGAACGAAGTAAAAGACGGTTCCTTCAAAGGTGCTAATGTGACTCTGACCGCAGCAGATGATGCTACCGGTTTCGTAAGTGAGGAAGGCAGATGCCAGCTCACCGCAGAGGCTATTGAGAAGATCAATGCAGCACAGGCTCTGTTAAAGGAAGGCAAGATCGTTCCTGCGGCAAACTTTAACGGTGTAACTCCGGAGACCTTTACCTGGTAGGAAGAATGGATTCACAAGAAGGTGATGGTGAGGAACTGTCACCTTCTTCTTGTTTAAACTGCTGTTTAGGCAGGAAAATGTACAGAAATGAGGATGAACATGTCGGAATATATTGTTGAGATGAAACACATCACCAAACGTTTTCCCGGGATCGTAGCCAATGACGATGTGACGATCCAGATCAAAAAGGGAGAGATCTTTGCCCTTCTGGGAGAAAATGGTGCAGGAAAATCCACCTTGATGAGTATGCTGTTCGGAATGTACGAACCGGATGAAGGAGAGATCTATATCCGGGGTGAAAAGGTGAAGCTGGAATCCCCCAATCATGCCACCAAATTAAACATCGGTATGGTACACCAGCATTTCAAACTGGTATCCAACTACACCATTGCTGAGAATATCGTAATGGGTATGGAGCCGGTGAAGAAGGTGCTGGGATGTATTCCGGTAGTGGATATGAAGAAGGCCAATCAGGATATCCGGAACCTTTCGGAAAAATACGGACTGGCAGTGAACCCCACCGATGTGATCAGCGACATTAATGTCTCTACACAGCAGAGAGTAGAGATCTTAAAGATGCTTTACAGAGAAGCGGAGATCCTCATTTTTGATGAACCCACAGCGGTTCTGACACCGCAGGAGATCGATTTCCTGTTGGATATTATCAAATCTCTGCGGGATGACGGCAAGACTATCATCCTGATCACACATAAACTGGAAGAAATCAAACGGATCGCGGACAGATGTGCCATCCTGAACCACGGACGTCTGATGGATGTCATGGATGTGGCTACCACGTCCACCAAAGTCATGGCCAACAAAATGGTAGGCCGTGAAGTGAATTTTGAGACAGAAAAAGAGCCTGCAAAACCGGGTAAGACCATACTCAGTATCGAGAAACTGAATGTTTACAATAAACAGGATTTCCAGGTGGTAAAGGATGTATCTCTGGAGGTACATTCCGGTGAGATCGTTGCGATCGCAGGTGTGGCAGGCAACGGACAGGTAGAAATCGCAGATGCTATTGCGGGACTGGTACCGGTGCGTTCCGGCAAGATCCTGTTAAACGGCAGAGACATTACGAACCTGTCTATCAGAGAACGAACGACCGAAGGAATTTCCTATATTCCCGAGGATAGACAGAATTACGGACTGGTCATGGATTTTACCCTTTCGGAGAATCTGGCACTTCGTAATTATTACAAAGAGCCGTTCTGTCATAAGGGAGTACTGGATCAGAAGATTTTTGAAGACAACAGTGAAAAACTGATAGAAAAATACGATATCCGAAGCGGCCAGGGCAGCAAGACAGTGGTACGTTCCATGAGTGGTGGTAATCAGCAGAAAGCCATTATTGCCAGAGAAGTGGAACAGGATTCCTCCCTGATGATCTTTGTGCAGCCCACCCGTGGACTGGATATCGGTGCCATAGAGAATATCCACAAGCAGATCATTGCAGAGAGAGACAAGGGCAAGGCAATCCTTCTGATCTCTCTGGAATTGGATGAGATCATGAATTGTGCGGATACCATCGCAGTTATTTATAACGGAAGCATACAGAAGATCGCCAAAGCCAGTGAACTGACCACCAATGAAGTGGGAGAGTTCATGATGGGCGTAAAAAACAAGGAGAAGGAGGCATAAGACCATGAAAAAATTTACAAAATTATGGAATGCGGTAAAGATTCCTCTCCTTGCGATCCTTTGTAGTCTTGTGGCAGGTGGTGTGATCATCGCTGTGACCGGTTCCAATCCCTTTAAGGCTTATTACGCACTTCTACAGGGAGGCGGACTGGCACCCAAGTCCTCCTACGCCAGCTACAAGAGTATGCTGACGGACTTTATGAGTTATGTGAACTATTTTACCCCCATGATCTTCGCGGCACTGGCTGTGGCGGTAGCACTCCGCGCCGGACTGTTTAATATCGGCGTCTCCGGACAGATGCTGGCAGCCGGATTTACCGCAAGCATCGTTGTGGGCTACAGCAGTCTGAACGCCGTGCTGGCAAAGCCGCTGGTAGTGATCATCGGCCTGATCGTCGGTGGTCTGGTGGGGGCACTGATCGGCTTCCTGAAATACCGGTTTAATATCAATGAGGTCGTTTCCTCTATTATGTTAAACTATACGTTCCAGTATGTGATCAGTTTCTTCATCAATACCTTTTTCGTGGATCCGGTCTCCAGACAGTCAAAGGAAATCTCCGCAGCTTCCAGACTGACACTGATGGATACCATGGTGGGCAATCTGAAAATGGATATTCCGCTGGGAATTATTCTGGCTCTGCTTACGGTGGTGGCTGTATGGTTCCTGTTAGAGAAGACAAAGCTTGGTTATGAACTGAAGGCTGTGGGCTATTCCCGCAGTGCTGCAAAATATGCAGGTATCAAGGTAGGCAGAAGCATGGTACTGTCCATGACGATTTCCGGTGCACTGGCCGGACTTGCCGGTGTGACTTATTATCTGGGCTATGTGGGATCCATTCAGCCAAAGGTATTGATCAGTACCGGATTTGATGCCATTGCGGTATCCCTGCTTGGTAACAACAATCCCTTCGGTATTGTATTTTCTACTATGCTGATCACCCTGATCAGCAAGGGAAGTACTTATATGAAATCTGCGGCCGGCGTGGATGCGGAGATTGCATCCGTTATCACCGGTATCATCCTTTTGTTCAGCGCATGTAATGCTTACATCAAGTGGAAAATGGAGCGAAACAGAAGAGAGAAAACCAACAAGACAAAGGAGGACAAATAAATGGATATTGTGATCATTGACGGTTTATCCTTTGCACTGCCTTTATTTATTATGGCCATCGGTGGCATCTACTGTGAGAAATCCGGTGTGACCATGCTGGCGGTAGAAGGCTTACAGGGTTTTGGTGCCTTTATCGGTGCATTCGTGGCGGTTGCCATTGCGGGAAACTTTGCCGGAGACTCTCCGGCGCCTTTCTACATTGCCATGGTTATGGCGGCTGTGGGCGGAAGTCTGTTTGCACTGATTCATGCCATGTTATGTCTGAAGTTCAAGGCCAATCAGGTTATCAGTGGTGTGGTAGTCAATATTCTGGCCATGGCGCTGACCGCATATTTAACGAAGCTGTTCAACAGAGTGGTATTTGGTGCTACGTCCGATAAGTTCGTACTGACTGTTTCTTCCAGAATTACCATCCCGGGAATCTCTAAGATTCCGGTACTGGGAGCGGTATTTACCAATCTGTATCCTTTTGAACTGGTGATTGTGGTAGTGGCTTTCGTGGCGTGGTTTGTGATGTATAAGACCCGCTTCGGCATGCATCTGCGTGCCTGCGGTGACAATCCCCATGCAGTGGATGCGGCCGGAAGACAGGTGGGACAGATCCGTCTGGCAGCCATTATGATCTGTGGTGCGTTGTCGGGACTGGGAGGTATCTGTTTCGCGTATTCCATTTCCGCAAACTTTTCCTCCAGTATTTATGTAGGTTACGGTTATCTGGCTATTGCGGCACTGATCTTCGGCAACTGGCGTATCCTGCCGACTCTGGGAGCGTGTCTGTTGTTCGGATTTGCCAGATCCGGTGGATACCGTCTGGTACAGGTACTGCAGATGCCCAGCAGTTATCAGGATCTGGTCATGATCCTGCCTTATGTACTGACTTTGCTGCTTCTGGTATTCTTCTCCAAACAGAACGGTGCACCGAGAGCACTGGGAGTGATCTACGACAAAGGTGCAAGATAAGCAGACATTTGCAGAACGCAGCTTTGCATGGCTCTGAAGAGTTACTACAAAAAAAGAGAAAGCGAAAAGCTTTCTCTTTTTTAATACATATAAGCTGAAAATGGGACTCGAACCCACGACCCCTTCATTACGAGTGAAGTGCTCTACCAACTGAGCTATTTCAGCGGACTAGGTTATTATATATGTTCTTGGGAAATTTTGCAACTGTAAAATTTATTATTTTCGCAGAACGTTTCACAAAGCCGTAAATTATGTAGGAGACCGTAAGTCGAAAACGCCTGCGGATCTCCGAAAGGTCAGTTGCGGTGCTTTTTGCTGTAATGTTCCAGAGACTGTGTCAGCAGATAGAGCAGCATGGCAATCACACATAGCAGTAAGATGGAACTGATCACCATATCCAGCTGGAAGACCTGGGAACCGTAGATGATCAGGTAGCCCAGTCCCCGTCTGGCGGCGAGAAATTCCCCGATGATAACACCTACCAGGGACAGCCCGATATTGACTTTGGTGGTACTGAGCAGGGTGGGAATGGATCCCGGCAGTACCACTTTGAAAAAGATATCCCTGCGGTTTCCACCCAGTGTGCGGATCAGAATCTCCTTTTCCGGATCTACCTGATGAAAGGCGGTGTAAAAGCTGATGATGGATCCGAATACTGCCACAGAGATTCCAGCAATGATGATGGTGTTGATCCCGGTGCCCAGCCAGACAATAAACAGAGGAGCCAGAGCGGATTTCGGAAGGCTGTTGAGCAGTACCAGATAAGGCTCTAAGATCTCCGACAGCTGCCTGGAAAACCACAGCAGAGTGGATAACAGAAGACTGACGAAAAATACCAGCAGGAAACTCAGGATCGTTTCTAACAGTGTGATACCGATATGCATCGGAAGGGACCGCTCTGTCCATAATTCTCCAAGGCACAGAATGACTCTGTGGGGACTGGAGAAAAAGAAACTGTCGATCCAGTCAAGATCTGCACTTACTTCCCACAGGAGTAAAAAGATTCCCAGAAGAAAAAAGCGCAGGAAGGAGACCTGTCTGTGATGGCTTTTGTGTTTTCGAAGATATTGTTCCTGAACGGTCAGAGGTTGTTTAGTTTGTGGTCTCATCCGTTAATTCCTCCCAGAGTTGTTTGAAATAATATGGAAATTCTGGCGCATTTCTGGCAGCCAGCGGTGATGCATCCGGAAGCGTGAGCCGGATGGGGAGAACGGCCTTGATCGTCGCCGGCCTCGCAGACAGTACATAGACCTTGTCGGCCAGACTGATGGCCTCCGACAGATCGTGAGTGACGATGATCATAGTCTTACCAGCCTGCCGGATCAGCCGGCAGATATCCGCGGATACCATGAGCCTGGTCTGGTAATCCAGGGCGCTGAAGGGTTCATCCAGAAGGAGCAGCTGGGGATCCAGGGCAAGGGTGCGGATCAGAGCAGCACGCTGCTTCATGCCGCCGGACAATTCGCTGGGACGTTTATCCTGAAAGCTTTCCAGACCATAGTCGGACAGAAGCTGTTTCACATAGTCGGTACGCTCTTTGGTAAGAGCATGATGGATCTCCAGTCCAAGAGTGACATTCTGGTAGATGGTACGCCATTCGAAGAGATGATCGTGCTGCAGCATATAGCCGACACGGGGATAGTGAAGGGATCCGTCGGGATTGTTGACTACGATGGTGCCGGTCTCCGGAGCAAGCAGTCCCGCAATGATAGACAGCAGCGTGGACTTCCCGCAGCCGCTGGGACCTACTAAAGCGACAAATTCCCCTTCCTCCACCTGAAAGGAGACATCTTTTATGGCACCGGTCTCGCCCGCCAGATTATGATAGGAGTAACCTATGTTTTTTAATTCGATGAGAGCTCCCATAAAAAGGCATACTTCCTTAACTTGAATATTTATTGTTATAGTATGAATTTAAAAGAAAAAAGTGTTTTTACTACCCGAAAGTGATGAAATTCACTGTATTGCATTAAAGTGTCGTTTGTGATATGATTAATTGCAATCAATGTCTATGAGAAAAATTGTCTGATAGGCTGCTGACAGAATAAAAAGATGGGAGAATGACCATGGCACAATTATGGGGAGGACGCTTTACGAAACAGACCGATCAGCTGGTATTTGATTTCAATGCGTCCATAACATTCGATAAGAGATTGTTTCATGAAGATGTCACCGGAAGTATCGTACATGCCACCATGCTGGCAAAGCAGGGAATCCTCACCGAGGAGGAGAAAAAGAGCATTATCGAAGGACTGACCGGTATTTTGGAGGATGTGGATGCCGGAAAGCTTACAATCGACGAAACCCAGGAGGATATCCACAGTTTTGTAGAGGCAACCCTGATCGACCGGATCGGTGATGCAGGAAAAAAGCTTCACACCGGACGCAGCCGTAACGACCAGGTGGCGTTGGACATGCGTCTCTATACCAGAGCGAGAGTGGCAGAGACAGACGGACTTCTGGAAAAGCTTCTGGAAGCCATTCTGGACACCATGGAGAACAACTTAGAGACCTATATGCCGGGATTCACCCATTTACAGAAGGCACAGCCCATTACTCTGGCTCATCATTATGGTGCCTATTTTGAAATGTTCAAGAGGGACAGACAGCGTCTGGCCGATATTTACAAACGTATGAATTATTGTCCTCTGGGAGCAGGAGCACTGGCCGGTACCACGTATCCGTTAGACCGTGAGTATACCGCAAAGCTGCTTCGTTTTGAAGGACCGACATTAAACAGTATCGATTCCGTGGCGGACAGAGATTATCTGATCGAGTTCCTTTCCGCACTTTCCACGATCATGATGCATTTAAGCCGTTTCAGCGAAGAAATCATTATCTGGAATTCCAATGAGTACCAGTTCGTGGAACTGGACGATGCCTATTCCACTGGAAGCAGCATTATGCCTCAGAAGAAGAACCCGGATATCGCCGAACTGGTAAGAGGCAAGACCGGAAGAGTCTACGGTGCCCTGATGGCATTACTTACCACCATGAAGGGACTGCCCCTTGCTTATAATAAAGACATGCAGGAAGACAAGGAGATGGCTTTTGATGCCATGGATACCGTAGCGGACTGTATTGCCTTATTTACCGGCATGATAAAGACCATGAAGTTCCGTAAGGACCGTATGGCAAAGAGTGCCATGAACGGATTTACCAATGCTACGGATGCCGCAGATTATCTGGTAGGTAAGGGCGTACCTTTCCGGGATGCTCATGGCATTATCGGACGCCTGGTACTGTATTGTATTGAAAAGGATACTTCCATTGATGCCCTGAGCCTGGAAGAATTACGTTCCATCAGTGATAAGTTTGATGAGGACATTTACGATGCCATTTCCTTAAAGACCTGTGTGGAAAAGCGGCTGACCATCGGTGCTCCCGGTGCGGAAATGATGAAGCAGGTCATTGAGAAAAATAAAGAATACCTGAAAACAAATGCCATAGAAGTATATCAACAGGCTTTGGAAGACCGCATTCAGTAAGTGGAAACTGAACAGGTCTTTTGCAGATAAAATAAAAATGCACAAAGATGAGGAGGAAATGAAAAATGAGTGAAAAATTACGTGTAGGTATCCTGGGCGGAACCGGTATGGTAGGTCAGAGATTTATCTCTCTGTTGGAGAACCATCCCTGGTTCGAGGTAACGACCATTGCTGCCAGCCCCCGTTCCGCAGGCAAGACTTATGAGGAGGCCGTGGGTGACCGTTGGAAGATGACCACTCCCATGCCCGAAGCTGTGAAAAAGCTGGTAGTCATGAATGTCAATGAAGTAGAAAAAGTAGCCGCACAGGTTGATTTCGTATTCAGTGCGGTAGATATGACCAAGGATGAGATTAAGGCCATCGAGGAAGCATACGCAAAGACCGAAACCCCTGTGGTATCCAACAACAGTGCCCACAGATGGACCCCCGATGTTCCCATGGTAGTACCCGAGATCAATCCCGAACATTTCCAGATCATCGAGGCACAGAAGAAGAGACTGGGAACCACCAGAGGATTTATCGCTGTAAAGCCCAACTGCTCCATCCAGAGCTATGCACCGGTTCTGACCGCATGGAAGGAATTCGAGCCTTACGAAGTGGTAGCAACCACTTATCAGGCAATCTCCGGCGCAGGCAAGACTTTTAAGGACTGGCCCGAGATGGTAGGCAATATCATTCCTTACATCGGTGGTGAGGAAGAGAAGAGTGAGAAAGAACCCTTACGTATCTGGGGTAAAGTGGAAGGCGATAAGATCGTTCCCGCAACTTCTCCCGTGATCACCTGTCAGTGCATCCGTGTTCCGGTATTGAACGGACATACCGCAGCCGTATTTGTTAAATTCCGTAAGAAGCCCACCAAGGAGCAGCTGATCGAGAAACTGGTCACCTTCAGCGGTGAGCCTCAGAGACTGGGACTTCCCAGCGCACCGAAGCAGTTTATCCAGTATCTGGAGGAGGACAACAGACCTCAGGTGGCTCTGGATGTTGATTTCGAGAACGGTATGGGTATCAGTGTAGGTCGTCTGAGAGAAGATACCGTATATGATTACAAGTTCGTAGGTTTGTCACACAATACCTTACGTGGAGCAGCTGGGGGAGCATTGCTTTGCGCAGAACTTTTGAAAGCACAGGGTTACATCACCAAAAAATAAAGGGTGAGTGGGGTTATGAACGAGTTACGCTATCAGCTGGATCTTATGCGCGCAATGAATCAGAAACTGAGCGCTAAGGAGAGAATGTATCGTCTGTTGTGCGATACCATGGATTATGCTTATATCTACTATTCTTTTGAAAAGAATACGGTCACTACGCTGGGAAAATGGGATGATTTCTTTGACTTCCAGATTCTGGACAGAAGAGATTTTGTAAAACTTCAGGAGATGGTGGACGAACCGTATGTGCTGGCACTTCGGGAAATGCTGTTTTTGGAAAAGAGCGGTCGGGAGACGGACTCTGTGGAATGTATGCAGAGGGGAAAGAAGACCTGGCTGCAGTTTTCCAGCAGGATTTTCTACGAAGATGGCAGGCCGACGGATCAGATTATTGTGGTACAGAATATCACCAAACAGAAAACACAGAACGAAGAGCTTCTCTACATGGCGTATTACGACAGTCTGACTGGACTGTACAACCGTAATTATTTTGTGCGTCTTCTGACCGAATTTCTTCGTCGGGCCAAAGAGGATAACCGGCTGGTCAGCGTGCTTGTTATTGATATTGATGATTTCCGCAAGGTAAATGACGGACTGGGAATCGTGGCGGGGGACGAACTGGTACAGCAGTTTGGCTCTTTTCTGAAGGAATTTAACGGGGATGATGTGATCGTCTGCCACCTGACCAGTGATGTCTACTGCATGGCCATTTATGATCCTTGTGGGAACAAAAGTGTGGAACATATTCATAAGAAGATCGTTAAGCGCACCAGGGAGCCGTTTTATCTGGTGGGCGGGCAGGTCCTGAACATCACCGTAAGTGTCGGTGTGGCGGAATATCCGGAGGCTGCGACTTCCGCACTGGAACTGATCAACTGTGCGGAAATCGTAATGTTCAAGGGAAAAGCCATGGGCAAGAACCGGATCCAGTATTTCGATACGCCGATCCTGAACGATTTCCTGAAAAATGTAGAACTGGACAGCAAATTAAAAGAGGCTGGTTTTTGGAATAATTTTCTGCTGTATTATCAGCCCCAGTATTATGCGGGCAACCGTAAACTGCGGGGCGTGGAGGCACTGATCCGCTGGAAGGATGGCAACGGCAGAATGATCAGTCCGGCAAAATTCATTCCCATTGCGGAGAAGAACGGAACGATCATTCCTATCGGCAACTGGGTACTGGAACAGAGTATCCGTACTTTTTCCGAATGGAGGAACCGTTACGGAGTTCCTTTTGTGCTGTCAGTGAATATTTCCGCGTTGCAGTACCAGAAGGAAGATTTTGTGGAAACCCTGCTGAATATCATTCATAAATACGATGTGGATCCGGATGAAATCGAACTGGAGATCACAGAAAGCATTTTGATCGACGATTTCAGTGCAGTTACCGAGAAAATGCAGTTGTTGAAGGAGTACGGGATTCGCATTTCACTGGATGACTTCGGAACAGGATTTTCTTCCCTGTCTTACTTAAAGAAGCTGCCTATCAATACGCTGAAGATTGATAAATCATTTACCGACACGCTGCTGACGGATTCTGCGACCCGGATTATTACGGAGTCTATTGTAAGTATGGTGAAATCCCTGGGATTTGAGTCCATTGCGGAAGGCGTGGAGGAAGAACAGCAGTATAAATATCTGCGGGCCGTCGGGTGTGATATCATTCAGGGATATCTGTTTGGAAAGCCGTTGTCACAGGAAGAGATCGAACAACTGTTGCAGAAGATGTACTGATCTGCTGGGTCAGAAAGAAAGAGGCTGCCATGCTGACTGGAAGGGAACAGGAAACAGCTTTTTTGGAAAATCATTATAAGAGAACAGGGAGTCAGATCCTGGTGGTGTATGGACAGAGAGGCGTTGGCAAGACGGCTCTCTTAACCTCTTTTACGGAGAAAAAACAGACGTTGCGTTATAGTGCGGGAAACTGTTCTTCCAGAGAACAACAATATTTGTGGGGACGGGAACTGCGAAGCCGGGGAAAGGAGATTGCAGAGTATCCTTCCTGGCGGGAATTGCTGGAATGCATGACAATACAGAAAGGCGAAACGACAGCAGATAAGAAAGTACTTATCATAGAGAATTTTCAGTATCTTTTAAAAGGGGATACTTTGTTTTTGCAGGAACTGATCCGGTTCCTGAAGGAGAAAAAAGAAGCACTGTTAGTGATCCTGACCACCTATGCCTCCGGCTGGGTGGAGAACAGCATGATTTCCAAAGTGGGAAATCTGGCATTTTCCGTCAGCGGATTTCTGAAGGTGAAGGAACTGCCTTTTTCCGCCATGCGTAAGATATTTTCCGACTATACGGTACAGGAAAGTATTTCGCTTTATGCGACATTGGGAGGGCTGCCGGGACTGTGGCGGCTGCTTTATCCGCAGAATTCGGCAGAAGAAAATCTGATCCGGCTGCTTTTACAGAGGAACAGCTTTCTGCCGGAGCTTATGATAAAATGGCTGTCGGAGGAATTGCGGGAGACGGCAGTTTATGACACCATTCTGGCAACGCTGGCAGACGGAAGACATGGAAAACTGAACGATATGTATGCACATACCGGATTTTCCCGGGCCAAGATCAGTGTATATCTGAAGAATTTGATGGAACTGGAGCTGGTGGAGAAGGTGCTGCCCGGTACATATGAGATCTGTAATGCGTTTGTCCGGTTTTATTTTTGCTTCCTGTTTCCGCATCAGACGTCTGAGCGGACAGAAGGCAGTACATTTTATGAAAAATACATCCGGGAAGAATATAATGATTTTCAACTGTTGACCTATCGCCGGATCTGTCAGGAAGTGCTGCAGGGACGTTTCCGGACGGTTGAACTCTGGAACAGCAGACAGGGGAAAATCTATTTTCTGTGCAGGGAGGACACCGGCAGAAAGATCGTGGTGGATTATTCCGGCACGGTATGTTATACTTCGAAAGATTATGATGTGCTGCAGGCATCCATGAAGAGGGAACATGTGACTGCAGACAGCATTCTGATATTTAGCGAGAATGGATATGAGAAGACATTAACGGAAGGAACGGTACAGATACTGGTGCATTCCGTGGATGAGAACTCGTAAGACAGGAAAGATGGTATTACGTGGGTAAAAATTTATTTATTGCAGAGAAACCGAGCGTGGCAAGAGAATTTGCCAATGCTTTAAAATACAATATGCGTTCCAAAGACGGCTATCTGGAATCGGAAGAGGCTATCGTTACCTGGTGTGTGGGACATCTGGTGACCATGAGTTATCCGGAGGTGTATGATGAAAAGTTCCGGAGATGGAGCTTTGACACCCTGCCTTTTCTACCGACGGAATTCAAATACGAAGTCATTGAAAGTGCGAAAAAACAGTATACGATCGTAAGTTCCGACAATTGATGCCTCCACCGACTCCGGAAGAGAGGGAGAATACATCTATCGTCTGGTGGAGCAGATGTCGGGCGTACAGGACAAGGAACGGAAACGTGTATGGATCGACTCCCAGACGGAGGAAGAAATCTTACGTGGAATCCGGGAGGCAAAAGATCTCTCAGCCTACGACAATCTGGGAAATGCTGCCTATCTGCGGGCCAAGGAAGATTATCTCATGGGTATCAATTTTTCCAGAGCCCTGACGTTAAAATACGGCAACACGGTAAAAGGGTATCTCAAAAGAGACCGGGCAGTGATTTCTGTGGGTCGTGTCATGACCTGTGTCCTTGGAATGATCGTGAACAGAGAGCGGGAGATCCGTTCGTTCACCAAGACTCCCTTTTACCGGGTGATCGGTAATTTTAAATTACAGGAGAAGCCCTTTACCGCAGAGTGGAGAGCAGTGGAAGGCTCGAAATATTATAATTCTCCGGCACTGTATAAAGAGAATGGCTTCAAGAAAAAAGAGGATGCCGAGCGTCTGATCGCAGAGCTTACCGCAGAACCGGCAGGCCCGGTGACTGTCACCGGCATTGAGAAGAAAAAAGAGAACAAGAATGCACCGCTTCTGTACAATCTGGCGGAGTTACAGAATGACTGTTCCAAATACTTTAAGATCAGCCCGGATGAGACTTTGCGGATCGTACAGGAACTGTATGAGAAAAAGATGACCACTTATCCCCGAACGGATGCCAGAGTCCTGTCTACGGCGGTGGCAAAGGAAATCCACAAGAATATCGGTGGCTTACGCAGCTATGCTCTGGCCACTCCTTTTGCCAAAGAAGTGTTAGAGCAGGGGACCTATAAGAATATTGCGAAGACACGTTACGTGAATGATAAGCAGATCACGGATCATTATGCCATCATTCCAACGGGACAGGGACTGAACAATCTGGCAGGTCTGGCCCCTACGGCGGCAAAAGTGTACGAGGTCATTGTACGCCGGTTCCTGAGTATTTTCTATCCTCCGGCAGTCTATCAGAAGTTCTCTCTGACAGTGAAGGTAAAGGAAGAAAACTTTTTTGCCAGCTTTAAGGTACTGGTACAGGAAGGGTATCTGAAGGTGGCGAACTTCTCTTTTAAGAAGGAGAATACGGCACCGAAGGAAGATAAAGAGAATGAGAATGAAAGCGCTGATGAAAAATGTGATGCAGAGCTTACCAATCTGCTGATGCATCTGAAAAAAGGAGATTCTCTGACTGCGGATACCTATGAGATCAAGGAGGGCGAGACTTCGCCGCCCAAGCGTTACACTTCGGGAAGCATTATCCTGACCATGGAAAATGCGGGCCAGTTTATCGAGGACGAAGAACTGCGGGCCCAGATCAAGGGAAGCGGCATCGGCACCAGCGCCACGAGAGCGGAGATCCTGAAGAAACTGGTGAATATCGAATATCTGGCACTGAACAAGAAGACCCAGGTGCTGACTCCCACCCAGATGGGAGAGATGATCTATGACGTGGTATCGGATTCCATAAGACCACTTTTAAATCCGGCACTGACGGCCAGTTGGGAAAAGGGGCTTACCATGGTGGCGGATGGTGTGATCACACCGGAAGAGTACATGGGAAAGCTGACGGATTTTGTGGGAAGGCGAACTACCGCTGTACGCAGCCTGAACAATCAGGGAGTGCTATGGAGACAGTTCCAGGCTACAGAAGAATTTTATCAGAAGAAGACAAAGCAATCCAATGCCAAAAATAAGGAATAAAGATGAGGAGAAATTATCATGGAAAATATTACGATTGAGAATCTGTATGATCTGAAGGAGACCATTGCGGCAGATCTGTTCACCGAGGCAGAATATCCCTGGGAGGTGCTTCCCAGAATCCACGATTTCATTCTGGAACTGGGTAAGAGACTGCCGGAAGAAATTTATGAAAAAAGAGGCGAGGATATCTGGGTGGCAAAGAACGCAAAGGTAGCTCCTACCGCCTGCCTGAACGGTCCGCTGATCATTGATGAAGAAGCGGAGGTCCGTCACTGTGCCTTTGTCCGTGGCAATGCCATTGTGGGTAAAGGCGCGGTAGTTGGCAATTCCACGGAACTTAAGAACGTGGTTCTGTTCAATAAAGTACAGGTGCCTCATTATAATTATGTGGGAGACAGTGTGTTGGGCTTCAAGTCCCATATGGGAGCCGGTTCCATTACTTCCAACGTGAAGAGCGACAAGACGCTGGTGGTTGTAAAGAACGGAGAAGAGAAGATTGAAACCGGGCTGAAGAAGATGGGGGCCATGTTGGGAGACCATGTAGAAGTGGGTTGCAACAGCGTACTGAATCCCGGAACAGTCATCGGACGCAATTCCAACGTGTATCCTACTTCCTGTGTCAGAGGGGTGATCCCTGCTGGACATATCTTCAAAAGACCCGGAGATGTGGTGAAAAAAGATAATATCTAAAAATTAGATCATTATTATTCAAAGCATCGATGAATTTTGATTGACGAATGTCCTTTTATGGGTTATGATATTTATCAGTGCAACGCTTTGACAGGGTAAAGCGTCTGCGCATTACAGTAAGCAGATCGTAAGATCCGCAGAAAAGAGGACATTTATTATGAAAAAGAAATTATTATCTGTAGTACTTACCGCAGTAATGGCAGCATCTGTCCTGACAGGTTGTGGCAGCACCGATAACGGAACTGCTTCCACCGCAGCAGCTACCGGCACAGCTCAGAGTGAAGCAGCAGCTACTAGTGCCGCTTCCACAGATGGCAAGGTATATAACATCGGTATCTGCCAGCTGGTTGAGCATGAAGCTCTGGATGCAGCAACCCAGGGATTTCAGGATGCTTTAAAAGAAAAGCTTGGTGATAATGTAAAATTTGATCTGCAGAATGCACAGGGTGAGCAGACCACCGCAGCTACCATCTGTAATGGGTTCGTATCTGATGGTGTGGATCTGATCCTTGCCAATGCAACCTCTCCTTTACAGAGTGCAGCAGCAGCTACCACCACGATCCCCATCTTAGGTACTTCCGTAACGGATTATGCTACCGCACTGGAGATCTCCGACTGGTCCGGTGCTACCGGCAGAAATATTTCCGGTACTTCTGATCTGGCTCCTATTGAAGAGCAGGAAGCTATGTTAAAGGAACTGTTCCCGGATGTAAAGCAGGTTGGTCTGTTATATTGCTCCGCAGAAGCTAACTCTCTGTATCAGATCCAGCTGTTTGAGGCTGCTCTGGACAAAGATGGTATTGCATATAAAGAGTATGCTAATCCCCCATACCAACGAAGTGCAGTCCGTTCCCACGGCTGCCGCAGGCGAGTGCGATGTTCTGTACATCCCTACCGACAACACACTGGCATCCGTAACCGAGACTGTATATAATGTCGTAGCTCCCGCTAAGATCCCTGTTATTGCAGGTGAAGAGGGTATCTGCAACGGCTGTGGCGTAGCAACCTTATCCATCAGCTATTACGATCTTGGATATGCTACCGGTGAGATGGCTTACGAGATCCTGGCTGAGGGCGCAGACATCACTACTATGGATGTACGTTATGCTCCCAATGTTACCAAGAAGTACAATGCCAAGATCTGTGAGGAGCTGGGTATCACCGTTCCCGATGATTACGTAGCAATTCAGTAAGAGTTATACAGGTATTTAAGTACGGTTCTAACAAAATATACTTCGATAGGGATAGCGCGTAACAGCGATATCCCTATCTGGAGTTTTAGGAGGAAAAAGAAATGTCTTACTTTATGTCACTGAATCCCCTTTCCCTGTTCAGGGCAATGCCGGGATCGATAGCACAGGGAATGATCTGGGGAGTCATGGCACTGGGAGTGTATATTACGTTCCGCCTGCTGGATTTCGCTGATCTGACCGTGGATGGTTCCATTGCAACCGGCGCTGCGGTATCCGTTATGCTGATTCGTGCGGGAGTTTCTCCTATAGCTACGCTGCCCATTGCTTTCCTGGCCGGAGCATTGGCAGGCATGGTAACGGGACTGTTGAACACCGCACTGGGAATCCCCGGAATTCTGGCAAGTATTCTGACGCAGATCTCCCTGTATTCCATTAATTTGAATATCATGGGCAAAGCAAACCAGCCGGTCAGCGTAGATAATTATCCGCTGGTGGTTTCTTTACGGTATGTGACGGATGGCTCTGTCAGCAGACTTCTCTTTTTCCTGGGAATGATCGTATTTTTACTGGCACTGATCGCTGTGATGTACTGGTATTTTGGAACAGAACAGGGACATGCTATCCGTGCTACGGGTTGTAACAGCAATATGGCAAGAGCACAGGGCATCAATACCAACTTTATCAAGGTGCTGGCACTGATGATCTCCAACGGTCTGGTAGGTCTGTGTGGTGCGCTGTATGGGCAGTTCCAGGGGGCGTCGGATGTCAATATGGGACGTGGAGCCATTGTCATCGGTCTGGCAGCTGTTATCATCGGTGAGGTTCTCTTCGGTAAGTTTGCCAGCAAGAGAAAGCTTGCGTTCGCATTTACCCTGGCATCGGTTATTCTGGGCGCTGTGATCTACTATATGGTATATCAGTTCGTACTGTGGCTGAAGATGCCTTCAGAGGATATGAAATTGTTCTCCGCTATCGTAGTTGCCATTTTCCTGGCAATTCCTTACTTGAAGGAGAAGAGAACACTTCGGAAAGGAGCGTCAAAGTAATGGCTTACGCATTGGAGATACAGGACGTACATAAAGTATTTAACAGAGGCACCATCAACGAGAAGGTGGCCTTGAATGGAGTAAACTTAAATCTGAATCCCGGGGATTTCGTGACGATCATTGGTGGTAACGGCGCGGGTAAGTCCACCACGCTGGATGCCATCGCCGGCGTATGGCCCATCGATTCCGGCAAGATCATCATTGATGGTACGGATATTACGAACCTGCCAGAACACAAGAGAGCAAAATATCTGGGAAGAGTATTCCAGGATCCCATGACGGGAACCGCAGCTACCATGGATATCGAAGAGAACATGGCGATTGCGTTACGTCGCGGTGAGAAGAGAACCCTTCGCTGGGGTGTTTCCAGAGAGGACAGAGAGTTATTCCGCGAGAAGCTGCAGACTCTTGGATTGGGACTGGAAGACCGTATGACCAGCAAGGTGGGGCTGTTATCCGGTGGTCAGCGTCAGGCCATCACACTGCTTATGGCAGCATTGAAGCAGCCCAAGCTCCTTCTGCTGGATGAACATACCGCAGCACTGGATCCCAAGACCGCAGCCAAGGTACTGGAGATCAGCGACAAGATCATCGCAGAGAATCAGCTGACCGCCATGATGGTAACTCACAACATGAAGGATGCCATCGTTCACGGCAATCGCCTGATCATGATGCACGAAGGCAAAGTGATTTACGATGTGGCTGGGGAAGAGAAGAAGAATCTTCAGGTGAAGGATCTGCTGGCAAAGTTCGAGGAAGTCAGCGGCGGAGAATTCGCCAATGACCGCATGATGCTGGCGTAAAAATAAGAACGGGACACGCTGCCGATTTAGGCAGCGTGTTTTTGCGTTAAATGGAAAGTTAGTGAAATAAATATTGGCAACCCGGACGAACTCCCGGAGCGGCAGAAGGCCCTCAGGCAGATATCGGTCTCCGAGTGTGAATTTTCTAAAGCAGTGGATAAAGTGTATCTCATCCGAACGGGCACGGCTCTAGGCGACATCCATGTCGCCGGCCGCCTGTCGCAAACATCGTGTTTGCTTCACCCTGATGGCTCACCACTGCTTAAGAAAATATCAACACGCTCCGACAGACATCTGCCTGAGGACCTTCTGCTACTCCGGGAATTCTGTTTGTATTTAAAATGCCAATTTCTGCGAAAAAAATACAAAAATATGAAATTTTGATATGTAAAAAGTCTCTATTTTCGCTGCATAAGCAAAATAAAGAAATTCCGTACAAAAATTCCTGATTTAGGAACTTTTTTTGTACGGAATTCATCGTTTTTGGACTATTTACACCAAACTAACTTTCCAGTTAGTTCTTAAAGCTATGAATAGGTGCGGGGATGCGGCCGCCGCGGTTGACGAAAGCATCACAGGAGAAGGTATTCACGGGCATGATGGGTGCATAACCTAACAGGCCGCCGAACTCCACGGTCTCTCCCACGCCTTTTCCGATTACGGGGATGATTCTGACTGCAGTGGTCTTCTGGTTCACCATACCGATGGCCATTTCATCCGCAATGATACCGGAAATGGTGGTTGCCTTGGTGTCTCCGGGAATGGCGATCATATCCAGACCTACGGAGCAGACACAAGTCATGGCTTCCAACTTCTCGATGGTGAGGGCTCCGGCATTCACGGCATCGATCATTCCCTGATCTTCACTGACAGGAATGAATGCACCACTTAAACCGCCGACGTAGGAAGATGCCATAACACCGCCCTTTTTCACCTGATCATTCAACAACGCCAGGGCTGCAGTGGTTCCGGGAGCTCCGGCATGTTCCAGACCGATCTCACACAGGATATCCGCTACGCTGTCGCCGATGGCCGGGGTCGGTGCCAGAGACAGATCCACGATGCCAAAGGGAACATTTAGCATCCGGGATGCCTCCTGTGCTACCAGCTGACCTACACGGGTTACCTTAAAAGCAGTCTTTTTGATAGTCTCACAGAGAACCTCGAAGTTCTCGCCGCGCACCTTTTCCAGTGCGGTCTTTACAACGCCGGGGCCGCTGACACCGACATTGATGATCTTGTCTGCTTCGGTCACACCATGAAAGGCACCTGCCATGAAAGGATTATCATCCGGTGCATTACAGAATACTACCAGCTTTGCACAGCCCAGGGAATCATCTTCCTTGGTATACTCTGCAGTCTCCCTGACCATCTCACCCATCAGCTTTACGGCATCCATGTTGATACCGGTCTTGGTGGAGCCCAGGTTCACAGAGCTGCACACACGCTCTGTGGTAGACAGCGCCAGAGGAATGGAACGGATCAGCAGTTCGTCCGCCGGGGTCATTCCCTTGCTGACCAATGCGGAATAACCGCCCAGGAAGTTCACACCAACCTCATGTGCTACCTTATCCAATGTCTTTGCAATACTTGCAAAGTCTTCTATCGTATGACATGCCGCACCACCGATCAGTGCAATGGGAGTTACGGAAATTCTCTTATTTACAATGGGGATGCCAAATTCTCTGGAGATCTCCTCTCCGGTCTTCACCAGATCCTTGGCTGCTTCGTAGATTTTGTTATAAATCTTCTCATTTAATCTGTCCAGATCGGAATCGATACAGTCTAACAGGCTGATACCCAGTGTGATGGTACGCACGTCCAGGTTCTCTTCCTCGATCATTTTGTTGGTCTCTGTTACTTCATATAAATTGATCATTACGGCTCCTATCTGCCCCTTCGGGTCTTATTTATTTCGAAATCGTGGGGCTTATCAGATGCGGTGCATCTTGTCAAAGATCTCTTCCTTCTGGCACTTGATCACTACGCCAATTTCTTCTCCGAGAGCAGCCAGTTCATCTGCCATATCACCAAAAGTTTTCTGCATCTGATTGGTGTCAACGATCATCATCATGTTAAAATATCCCTGTACGATGGTCTGGGAAATATCCAGGATATTGATGCCGTTTTCCGCAAGATAGGTACATACCTTTGCGATAATGCCTACTGTGTCCTTACCAACTACCGTAATAATTGTTCTTTTCATAATCGCCCTCATTTTCTGCATGAAATCATGCTATTATTTTTATCTATTAAACTACACTTTACTACAATTTGCAACCTCAAGTTCAGCCTATGAACATATTCAGACACAGAAATCATACTTGCATCATTTTGTGAGCGAATATGTTTCAGGCACCGAGCGCCAAACTATGGAGCAAAGCTAGTCATGAAATGACGCAAAAGCGTGCTATGATGCGGCTCCAACGAATAATGCTGGCTGATGCGCTGCGCATCCGCTACGCAATATTGATCACCGGAGATACATTGCTCCTGTCTGCCACCATCATCCGGAAGTCTTCCGCCCGGTAAGGGTTCTCTCCCATGGTGATTTCCATCCGGACCGCTTCATAGGCCAGCTCCGGAAGATTATTCTCCTTGCTGAGATGTCCCAGCACGATAGCCTGCAGCTTGTCATGCAGGATTCGACAGAGCAGCTTGCCGGAATTTTCATTGGAAAGGTGTCCTCTGTCCCCCAGAATTCTCTGTTTGAGATAATAGGGATAAGGTCCTACCTGCAACATCTTCACATCATGATTCGCTTCCAGCAGCAAGGCATCCATTCCCTTCAGGCACTCCACGGTGTAATCATTATAGACTCCTAAATCCGTACAGATTCCTACCTTTTTATCTCCGTAAGCAATACGATAGCCCACCGGCTGTGCCGCATCATGGGAGATTTTCATGGGATTGACAGTCAGATCCTTGATAGTCAGTTTCACATCTTCCTTCACTTCCCGAAACAGGGCTGGATCGATCTTGCCCAGATTCCCCATCTTCTGGATTTCTTCCAGGGTTCCCGTTGTGGCATAGATCGGCACTTCATATTTTCTCGCCATGACACCCAGTCCCGCCACATGATCCATATGTTCGTGGGTCACCAGGATGCCATCCAGATCTCTTCCGGTGAGTCCCAGACTGTTCAGCCCGGCCTCCGCCTTTTTGCCGCTGATTCCCACGTCCACCAGCAGATGCGTGGCCTCTGATCCCACATAAATACAGTTGCCGCTGCTGCCGCTGGCAATACTACATAATCTCATAACTTCTTAATCTCTTTTCTATCTTACTTCTGTCTTACTCTTTGCCGTTTTCCATCTTCGGCATTAATGCATACTAGTGCATGCTTTTCCAGTAGATCTCGATCACATCTCCCTCTTTCAAAGGTTCCATGAACTGTGCCGGGCGTCCATTTAAGTTCGTCACAATGGATCTGCCTGCGGATGCGGAGGATCCCAGATCAAAATCAATATAATCAAACACATCCACAAATACATAGGAAGCCTTACCCTGCATGGTGATGGGGGAATGGTTCACGATCACTGTTAATGGATGCGGTCCCTGTGGTGACACGCTTTGGCTCTGTGCCGTCTGTTCCACGCTTTCGTACTTTTCGTCCTGCTTCCCGGAAGTCCCCTGCGTTGTCACGGAAGCCGTCCCGTTTTCTGCTGCAGTCTCTGTCCCCTGTGTCCCCCCTCCCCCTGCCACAGCCTCTGCCTTCTGCATCACAGGCCCTTCTCCATAAACAGGCTCTTCTCTATAGGCATCCTCTTCTGTGTCCGCATCCGGCAGGTCTGCATAACTCCCTTCCGGCAGCGGGTTCTTCATATCCCAGCTTACGGTGAAATGCTCATAAACTCTGGTATCCGGCTGCGCCGCTGTATCATTGACCCTGATATCCGCACCGAGAGGCACATCCAGAAATTCTGCGATTTCCTTTACAGTATAAGAATTCCGAATCCGAATATCATCGTTCTGGCCGATCCGGTAGAATTCATTCTCTCTGTGACCGTTGACTTCCGCTGTCTTCGGCAGACTGATCTGTTTACCGTTCACATAGACCTGCAGTGCATCCCCCAGTTCAGAGAGTTTTCCCAGCTCCAGCACCGCCGGTTCGCCCTCCGTGGAAGGTGTTACCACAATGCGGTCCCCATTATGTACCTGGGTATACATATCCGCCTCGTCTCCGTTGACCCGGATGACTGCTGCCTCTCCCTGTTCGCCCCGCACCATACGGGTCTTACCATTGACAGTAAACAGAAGGGCTTCCCCTTTTCTGGGGAACAGCTGGTCATTTGGGAACTGCATCTGCATAGCGGCATCTGTCACGGATAATTTGCCGTTATCATAGAGCTTTACCCGCTCTCCGTTGAATTCCACGAAAATAAAATTATTGCTCTGTACATAATAGCTTAAACAGATACCGATAGGTGTTACCATCATGGCATCCTTTCTGGCATTTTCCAGTTCAAATGTAATGGTCTGCATGACTTCCTGTCCCCGGATTGCCACACGTTCCTTCACGATGCCCAGCTTCTCTGCCAGCTTCTCCGTGTAACCGGGCACCATTCCACCGCCGCCTACCACGAACACGGCACTGACCGGTTTGTCCCCGTTCAGTTCTTTGATGGTATCGGATACCAGCTGGGTCATACGTTCGATCTCCGGATCCAGCAGTTCCAGCACTTCGCTGGCTTTGATGGTCTGGGGCAGTCCCATGATATCTTCGTATTCGATAGTCTCCTGGGTTCTGCATTTTCTCTTGATCTGCTCGGCCACCTCGAATTCCACGAGACAATGCTGTACCAGAATATCCGTCAGGCTGTCTCCTGCTACGGGGATCATGCCATAGGCTGTGATGGTTCCCTCTTTGGTAATGGAAATATCACTGGTGCCTGCACCCACGTCCACCAATGCCATATTTAACATACGGAACTTCTCCGGAATTGCTACCTGAATGGCAGCAATAGGCTCCAGTGTCAGATTCGCCACATGCAGGCCCGCCAGTTCTACTGCCTTATACAGACCGTCCACTACATCATCCGGCAGAAACGTGGCGATCAGATCCACTGCAATGTTTTTTGCCTTATGTCCCTCCAGATTACCCATCTGGTAGCCATTCATGTAATACCGCATGGCCGTATAACCCACACAGTAGAATTTCATATCTGTATCCGTATTGCTGTTCTGGAATTCCTCGTAAGCCTTCTCCACGCCCATGGTACACAAGGAATACACATCTTCCTGCGTGATCTCCCGGTCGCTCTCAAAGCTGTGCTCCACATAGGTAGTGACGGTACGCAACACACGGCCTGCAGCTGCGATACATACTTCCGTAAGTTCTCTGCCCAGATCCGCTTCCAGCTGTTCCTTTACCTGGGAAATAGTCTCTCCCACCTTGCCGATGTCATGGATCTGTCCGTCCAGCATGGCTCTGGTCTCATGCTCCTTGGAGCGCTGTGCCAGCACATGGAATTTCCCACCATTTAAGTATCCTACCGTACCTACGATGCTTCTCGTACCGATATCCAGTCCGAATACCAGCTGTCCCTGTTTTTCTTTTACTCCTTCCATGAATATGCCTCCAGTTTCTGTCTGATCTGTCTGTAGCTGTCTTCCAGACTGTCACTGTTATCAATGACAAAATCACAATGCTGCCGGAATTCTTCCTCCGAAAGCTGTGATGCTATGATCTTTTCTATCTTCTCCGGTGTGTAATTGCGGCTTTCCGAAAGTCTTCTTCTGCGTACATCTTCTCTGGCGTAGATATACCACATTTCATCCACTATATGTTCATACCCGCTCTCGATCAAAAGTGCCGCTTCCACAAAAAACAGTTCCACATCGCCCTTATTCTTTGCCTCTGCCAGACGATCCGCCAGATATTTTTTAACCGCAGGATGAATGATGGCATTCACCTGTTCCAACAGTGTCGGATCTGCAAAAATCTTTGCCGCCATTGCCGGCTTATCGATCTGTCCGTCCGGCGCAAGGATTCCGTCTCCCATCAGCGCTACCAGCGCATGATAGCCTTCGGTTCCCGGTTCCTTGACTTTATGCCCGATCTCATCCGCCAGATAGATCTCACATTTATAATGCTGTCCGATATATTTTAAAATCTCTGTTTTCCCGGCACCCACACCGCCGGTAATACCTATAAAACGCATTTGCTTCGCCTCATACCAGTTATTGCCCGTGTGCAGATCGATTTCCAGCGTCACCGCCAGATCTGCCGCGGACTTCATATTTTCCGTAAGAATCTCACGGACTCTTGCCTCTTCCTCCTGTGCGGTCTCAACCAACAGTTCGTCATGCACCTGCAGGATCAGACGGGATTTTAACCCTTCCTCTTTCAATGCTTTCCATACCTTGATCATGGCGATCTTGATAATATCCGCCGCCGTTCCCTGAATAGGGGCATTCATGGCCACTCGCTCGCCGAAGGACCGTTGCATGAAATTGGAGGATGACAGTTCCGGGATAGGGCGTCTTCTGCCAAACATGGTCTCTGTATAGCCCTTTTCCTTTGCATCCGCCACCAGTTTGTCGATGAATTCCTTCACCTTCGGGTAAGTGGCAAAATACTGTTCAATGTACTGTGCCGCTTCCTTTTTGCTGATACTCAGATCCTGACTCAGTCCAAAGGAACTGATACCGTAGACGATACCGAAATTGACTGCCTTGGCATTCCGGCGCTGCAGATCCGTGACTTTCTCGAAAGGAGTATGGAATACCTTGGATGCCGTGATCCGGTGAATATCCTCTTCCTGTCTGTAAGCATCAATCAGCTGTTCGTCTCCGGACATATGAGCCAGCACTCGCAGTTCGATCTGGGAATAGTCCGCATCCATGAATTCATAGCCTTCTCTGGGGATAAATACCTTGCGGATCTGTCTGCCCAGTTCCATACGCATGGGAATGTTCTGCAGATTCGGCTCTGTAGAGCTGATACGCCCCGTGGCAGTAATGGTCTGATTGAAATTCGTATGGATCCTGCCGTCCTCTTCAATAAAAGCTGCCAGTCCGTCTGCATAGGTGGACTTTAACTTGGTCAGACCTCTGTATTCCAGGATATCTCTTACAATAGGGTAATCCGCCGACAGCTTTTCCAGCACATCCGCAGCTGTGGAATATCCGGTCTTGGTCTTCTTGCCGCCGGGGATCTGCATGGTCTCAAACAGTACCTCGCCCAGCTGCTTGGGGGAATTGATATTGAACTCTGTTCCTGCCTGTGTGTGAATGGACTGTTCCAGTTCCTCAATGCGGGCCACCAGTGCATCCCCATAAGCCTTCAGTTCCTCCCGCTTTACAGCCACACCTTCTTTCTGCATGTCATACAGTACCAGTGAAAGAGGCATCTCCATCTCCTCCATGAGACATTTCATGCCTGCTGCCTCCAGCTTGTCCTTCAGGACTTTTTTGCCTTTCCGGGAGACATAGGCTCCGTAGCACGCATACTCCATGGCTTTCCCGGTGTCCTCGGAAAGCAGTGTCCGGAAATCTCTCTTGCCGAATACTTCCGCTCTGCCCGGGATCAGAATTCCCAGATGCTCCGAAGCAATGGCCTCCATGTCATAATCATTCTTCAGAGGATTCAGCAGATACGCCGCGATCAATACGTCAAAATACTGTTCTGTACTGCTGCGGTCCAGATAGTCATACTGGTGCTTCACATCAAAGGTAGCGATCTGTGTATCCGTACCTGCGGAAAGTTCCTGTAGAGCTTCCGTGATCTCTGCGGTGTCATCCACAGATTCCACCTCTTCCGCAAACAGACTTAACTGCCCTTCCGGTTCCTTTTCATGGGTCAGGGCATAAAATACCGTCTCCTCATCGGACACAGACAATGCCACCCCCAGCAATTCTTCTTTTTTCGTAGTAGCATCCACTGGTTCCGTGATCAGCCACAGGCCGATCTCCTTCTGTTTCTGCGCTTTTTTCAGATATTGTAAAAATTCTTTTTTATCTTCAATCTGTCGGAAGCTTTCTGCGATCTTGCTGTCATTGGCGGCGGCATCTTTTTCAAATCTTCCCAACAGATTTTTGAATTCCAGACGTTTGCACAAGGTATAGGCTTCCGGGGTATAGAACCCCTCTGCTCTGGCCTGTTCGTAATCCAACTGCAATTCGCAGTCGGTCTTGATCGTTGCCAGCGTCTTGCTCAGATCTGCCAGATCCTTATGCTCGATCAGGGATTCCCGGATACTTTTTTTCGAGATTTCTTCCACATGGGCATAAATATTATCCAGAGAACCGTACTCCACCATCAGTGCCTGTGCGGTTTTCTCTCCCACCTTCGGCACTCCTGGAATATTATCGGCGGTATCTCCCATCAGGGCTTTCAGTTCGATAAACTGTAACGGAGTCACCTGATAGGCAACCAGTACATCTGCGGCATAATAATCCTCGATCTCCGTTCTGCCCTGCTTCGTCTTCGGAATCCGGATCTTGATATGATCCGTGGCAATCTGCAGCAGATCTCTGTCACCGGAGACCAGTGATACTTCCAATCCGGCCTGCTCTGCTTTTTTGGCCAGCGTTCCAAGAATGTCATCTGCTTCCAGTCCCGCCTGCTCCATAATGGTAATATGCATGGCCTTCAGGATTTCCTTCATGACGGGCACCTGCTCCCGCAATTCCTCCGGCATAGGCTTTCTCGTTCCCTTGTAAGCCTCATACATCTTGTGGCGGAAAGTCGGTGCATGAACATCAAAAGCCACTGCCAGATATTCCGGCTTTTCCTCCTCCAGAATTTTAAACATAATATTCAAAAAACCATAAATGGCATTTGTGTGCAGTCCCTCTGCATTACTCAGATCCGGCACTCCGTAGAATGCCCGGTTCAATATACTGTGTCCGTCGATCAATACCAGTTTCTGACTCATACTCTGTCTATCCTATCTTAATTCTATCCTCTTGATTCTATCAGGTGTCGCTAAGAGATGATCCATCCCAGAAATCCCATAAGAAAAATCACCGTCAGCACTTCCAGTACAGCCCCTGTCTTCAGAAAAGCCATATGAAATCTTACCTTGCGCTTTGCTTCCGCAAGTCTCAGTTCCAGTTCTCTCTGCAGGTCAAAAGCATCGCCGTCTTCCAGACGCTGCATACCTTCCGTTACAAGGAACTGAATCACCAATTCCTCCTTGCAGCCCGGGCATTCCCGCATATGCTCCCCGAATTCCTGCAAGGTCTGAAAATCCAGTTTTCCTGCAATGAAATCAGGAATATTCTTTTCAAATTCTTTGCAATTCATGCTTCCACCCTATTCCAAAACAGTTCTACAGATTGCGTTCCCATATACTTATACACTTCTACTATACAACATCTTGTGTAAAAAGACTAGAAAAATAGTAGCAAGATTCCAGAAAAAAACTCTTGTCAACTTTTTTAATCTATGATAAGATAATCTCTGTTGTGAGTGTTTGAATGCCGGCGTGTCGGAATGGCAGACGAGGCAGACTCAAAATCTGTTGGTGGCAACACCGTATGGGTTCAAGTCCCATTGCCGGCAGTTAGTGCAGAATCAAATCGGTTCTGCGCTTTCTTTTTGTATTTTTATAACCACATCGCATTTCCTGCTTTTTCTAATTTTTTTCCAATCATCTCCTATGGATTAATTGTTACAAAATTGTTACAATTCATTTGTGCTTAGCTAACACAGACGTAACCGAACACCAGGCAACAGGAAAAGGAGGAAGAAAGTATGTGTTTCAAATTCATTAACTGTTCTCAGTGGTTGAATGCATTCTGCGGCTACTTCAATTTTGGCTGCTAATATCGTTTTCGACGAATAGAGCGTTCCATAGACGCACGAAAAGGCTCTCCCGTTTGGGATGAGCCTTTTCTTATTTCTACACTTTTTCTATGAATTTATACATTTTACCGATAGTCATAACGGAGGGTGACATCATTGCCCTGTACCTGTACTTCCGCACAGCTTCCGGTGACAATCGGCATCATGGGTGCCAGATGTCCCAGATCCACATCCATGATCACGGGAACATTCTTCTCTCCCGCCACGGCCAGAACTGCCTGGTACTGATCCAGTCCCATCATCTCCTGTCCGAAACACAACGGTCTTCCGATGAGAAAACCTTTGACATACTGAAACCATCCGGCTTCCTCCATCTGCCACATGGCTCTGCGGATGGCAAAAACATTCAGGTCACAGGCTTCCAGGAACCAGATGATTCCGTCCTCTTTATACTTTTCCAGAAAATCCTGTGTTTTATCAAACCGGGTTCCCAGTAGATTCACCAGACAATCCATACAGCCGCCCAGCAACCGACCTGAAAAGCGGATCTCCGGTTCCTCTTCTGCTGTCTGTCTGCCAAGATACTTTTTCAGCACTCTGGATTCCGTGGTGTTATAGGGCAACAGAGGCTGTTCTTCATTTTTCAGAGACTCCTTTTCCCACTTGTCATATCCATGCACCTCTTTGGTCTCTCCGGTCAATATTCCGAAGGCATCTTTCAGGGATGCATGCCAGGGCTCCATGCCAAAGGCGGCCGCGCAGGGGCCGTAGACGGAGGCGGTATCACAGATGGTTGCCAGCAGATAGGTCATGTTGGTATTGTCAGAATACCCCAGATACCACTTGGGCTCTGCTGCCTGCAGACGCTCAAAATCCACATGGCTCATGGTCTCGCACATCAGTTCTCCGCCACCGCAGGAGATCAGACAGTCATTTTCCGGGCTGCAATAGTAATCCGTCAGCTCCTGCCCGCATTTTTCGGGGGTGTTACTGATACCGATGCCCTCTCCGGCATAACAGTTGGGGCCTAATTGTAACTGATAGCCCATTTCCCGGAATTTCTTCTGGGCATTGCCAAAGGCAGTGTAATAAGGTTCTATCTGACAGCCAAAAGAAGGGGCCACAAATCCAATGGTCCCTCCCCGCTGTATATGTTTCGGATATTTCATTGCTTCGTATCCTCCTATATCGCCCATTCGCATTCCGGGCTATCGCCCTTCTTGCTCATGTTCGTTCACTTCCCTCATAGGAGGTCTGCTTTGCCTGCAAGCAGTCACGCCAACCTCCTATGGGTACTCCCATTCGCATTCCGGGCTATCGCCCTTCTTGCTCATGTTCGTTCACTTCCCTCATAGGAGGTCTGCTTTGCCTGCAAGCAGTCACGCCAACCTCCTATGGGTAAGTGTTATGCGTCAAAATTAATCTTATTATAAATATCGAAACAGTCAAAGGTTGCAAAATAATCCTTCGGTGTCTCGGCACGGCGGATCAGTTCCACGCTGCCGTCCTCCTTCAGCAGAAGCTCTGCGGATTTCAGCTTACCGTTGTAATTGTAACCCATGGCAAAACCGTGTGCACCGGTATCGTGGATGGCAATATAGTCACCGATATCGATTTTTGGCAGCATCCGGTCGATGGCGAATTTGTCGTTGTTCTCGCACAGGGAACCGGTCACATCGTACTTGTGGTCGCAGGGCTCGTTTTCCTTGCCCAGTACAGTAATGTGATGGTAAGCGCCGTACATGGCGGGACGCATCAGGTTCACGGCACAGGCATCCACACCGATGTATTCCTTATGAGTATGCTTCTCATGGATGACCTGGGTCACCAGATGTCCGTAAGGTGCCATCATATAACGACCAAGCTCTGTGTAGATTGCCACATCACCCATGCCTGCCGGTACCAGAACTTCCTCATATACCTTACGCACGCCTTCGCCGATGACTCTGATGTCGTTGGGTTCCTGATCCGGACGGTAAGGAATACCGATACCACCGGACAGATTGATGAAGGTAATGTGTGCGCCGGTCTCCTCTTTCAGCTTTACTGCCAGTTCGAACAGTTCTCTTGCCAGAGTGGGATAATAGTCATTCGTTACCGTGTTACTGGCCAGAAAAGAATGGATACCAAAATTCTCCACACCCTTTGCCTTCAGGATCTTATATCCCTCAAACATCTGCTCCGTGGTGAAACCGTATTTAGCATCGCCCGGATTGTCCATGATGTTATTGCTGATGGAAAAATATCCGCCGGGATTGTAACGGCAGCTCAGGGTCTTGGGCAGATAACCGATGGTCTTCTCCAGGAAATCGATATGGGTGATGTCATCCAGATTGATGGTGGCACCGATTTTTGCCGCATATTCGAATTCATGGGCCGGGGTATCGTTGGAGGAGAACATAATGTCCTCTCCCTTTACCCCCATAGCATTGCTGAGCATCAGCTCTGTCAAAGAGGAGCAGTCACATCCACAGCCGTAATCTCTTAAGATGTTGATCAGAAAAGGGTTGGGAGTCGCCTTTACCGCAAAGAACTCCTTGTAGCCCTTGTTCCACGCAAAAGCTTCCTTCAGCGCCTTCGCATTCTCCCGGATTCCCTTTTCATCATAGATATGAAACGGTGTGGGATATTTTTCTGCGATCTTTTCGATCATTTCTTTGGTAACAAATGCCTTTTTTTCCATAAGTATCTCCTCTGCATCTATCTTATTTACAGTAACGCACTTCTCATCTCTTCCGGAGTCAGAGTGCTCAGATAAGCAGGGGCCACATCAAATACGGTCTTGCAGCCCTTCTGGCCTTCCTGATTCATGCGGTAAGCAGCTCTTGCATAAGCGGTCAGTACGCAGGAAGTGAACTCCGGGTTGGAATCCAGCTTTAAGCTGTACTCGATCACATGGTTGTGCTCACCGTTTAAGCCGGTCTTGCCGGTACGCAGTACAAATCCGCCGTGAGGGATACCTGCGTGATCTCTCTGCAGTTCTTCCTCAGTGATGAAATGTACAGTAGTATCATAATCTGCAAAATAGTTGGGCATGGTCTTGATCTGCTCTTCGATCTGTGCCTTGTCTGCGCCCTCTTCCGCTACCACAAAACACTCTCTGGTATGCTTCTGTCTGGTGGTCAGAACCGGATTCTCACAGTTTCTGACAGCTTCCAGTGCGGACTCTACGGGAATGGTATACTGCTTGGCATCCTTGACACCGGGGATACGACGGATGGCATCGGAATGTCCCTGGCTGACACCCTTACCCCAGAAGGTATAATCGCTGCCGTCTCTTAAAATGGCATTGGCATACAGTCTGTTCAGGGAGAACATACCGGGATCCCAGCCTACGGAAATCATGGCTACCTTGCCGCCCTCTTTTGCTGCAGCATCTACCTGTGCGAAATGCTCGGGGATCTTCGCATGGGTATCAAAGCTGTCTACCACGTTGAAATATTTTGCATACTCTGCGGTCTGTTTGGGCAGATCGGTTGCGGAGCCTCCGCACAGCACCAGGACATCGATCTTGTCCTGCATGGACAGTAACTGATCTACATTATAAACCTTCACATCTGTTAAAGTCTTTACTGTAGCAGGATCTCTTCTGGTAAATACGGCTACCAGCTCCATGTCATCATTCTGCTTTACTGCACATTCCATTCCTTTTCCTAAGTTACCATAACCTAAAATTGCGACTCTGATACTCATTTTTCTATCCCTTTCTATTTTATCCTATTTATGAGAACGCTGCGGCCGTTTCCACCCGGCCAAAGCGTTTTCTACATAATTATTGCTCACCCTGCTTCAACCGAATGAGGGCGATCTCGTTGCGCATGGCATCCTTGAAGACTCTGACAAAATTCTTCTGGCCACTGTAAAGGCAGGTATCACTGCTCTTTCCCGTCACCGTACCGGTGAGAATGTACTCGGAATCCATGATGAGACGGATCTGATCCATCTGCTGTTCCTCTTCCTTAGGCTCTCTGAAATGCTCCGGCACCAGGTATTCTATGATCCCGGCCTTTAATTCCGCATCTTCCGGAAAAGGTTCTCTGTTGTCTTCTGAAATCAGCACCACTTTTTTCTGTGCCCGGACCAGCTCCCTGATCTCCTCCGACCATTGCTCCAGGAATCCACCTGTTGCGGAAAAATAAATACGCTTCTCGGCACCCAGAAGCATGTGCCGGATCTTGTCACAGATGTGGTCATAGCCTTCGATGGTGATATAGCCTTCTCTAGGTAAATTTTTCCTGGGGCCATCCGCCACCAGACGTTCTTTTGCTTTCCGCAGATACCGGATCCGGTTATCGCAGAACTCGGATAATGCTACAGCCAGATATTTTGAGGAGGTTCCTTCGATCACATAAGCAGCTCCATGCTCCACCAACGATGCCAGTCCATTATAGACATTGGATCTGGAAATCCCCGTCAGCTTCGCCACCTCATAGCCTGTCAGTTCTTCATTTTGAAGAAGACACAGGTAAATGGCAGCCTCCTGCCTGCTCAGTCCGAACAGGATAAGTTGTTCTATGATTGCCGCTTCTTCCATAGGTACTCCTTTTAGTGGTTCTTTACAGGAACACTATAGTAAGGATTCCTTGTTTTGTCAATAGGGGAAATACTTATTGAGAAAAGATGTCAGTAAAAGAAATGGAAAGTGATGCCACTCCTCCGGAAGTTCTGTTTGTATTAAAAACGTCCTTTTTTGCTAAAAAAATACAAAAACAGGAGATTTTGGCCTTTTATAAGAGCTTATTTTCGCTAAA
>ERZ779740.166-NODE-166-length-28972-cov-11.7839_pt1 | contig 28972 bp, 30 predicted proteins | sample MGYA00511099_ERZ779740 | MGnify/ENA primary metagenome ERZ779740 (study PRJEB29588, sample SAMEA2161216) | human gut metagenome | biome: human gut; feature: human-associated habitat; material: faeces | place: Denmark | collected 2008/2010 ...
ATTATATAATTAGTTATATTTTCACATTCATCTTCTGCAATCAATAACTTCGCAATCTCACTATTCTTCCGGAGAAGGGCGAGGTAATTCTACCCCCCTTGTATCCATCATTATCCATTTCCTTCAGTTTGGTAAGCTGATTCTGGAGCTCTATTAACATCTTTAACAACTCATCATTGACTATAATTTCTATGTTACGCCCGTTTCCAAGCCGTTCAGACATTACAATATTTAAGTCGTACTCCTTTGCCAAATTGACAAGAAATTGCTTTGTAAAAATTACTTCCTTTGGTTGTCCTATTTTTTAATGTTTCATATACAAAATATTTAAAGGGATGCACAGAAAATAACAATCCGACAATAGAGAGCAAAATGCTCTCGACGATAGGGAAATAAAAAATTAGACATTATGAAATTTCAGGTATCAGCAAACAGATTGGCAAATAAATTGTCTGCATTAACAAAAGTAATGAACATGAAAACCGTACTGCCTATCCTTCCAATTATCTTTTCGAAATGGACGGGGAAACCCTACGGGTCACCGCTTTGGACGGAGAATGTAGCCAATGCAGCACAATAGCAAACACCGAGGGAAACGGAAAAATCTGTTTACCTGTCGAAAGACTGCTGGACGCTCTCAAAAGCCTCGCCGAACAGCACATTGAATTTGATATCAACGGATGAATATACCATTCCATCGTCATTAGACAACATAGAAGAGGTACTAATCGAAGCAATCACATTGAATACCGCCATCGCTCAATCCATGTTTGCCGTAGGAAATGACGAGTTGCGTCCGATCACGAGCGGAATATACATTACTACAAAAGAGAAAACATTCCAATGCACAGCCTCGGACGGACACAAATTAGTTCGCAATACTTACAAATTGGAAACTCCGATTAAAAACCTGAACTTTGTGCTGCCAACCAAAGCCGCAAAACTGATAAAAAGCCTGACAGACAAGGTTACAACGCCAGTCACCATCAATCATAACGGAAGAGAAGCTATGTTTATCTTCGAAAATGATACTTTACGTTACCGACTATTAGAGGAAAATGCCCGAACTATAACGCTATCATTCCACACGGAAACCACAATACGGCAACTATAGAGAGAAACTACTTATTATCATCCATTAGACGGGTAGGACTGTTTTCAAGCGTTGCAAATAGCATTATAGAAATGATTTTCTCCGATAAGGGCATTGAAATGTCCGGAAAAGACATCGATTATTCCACTTCGGCTAAAGAGACTTTGCTTTGCGCCTACTCAGGGGAGGAATTGAAAATTGGCTTCAAAGGTGAGTTACTTAAACAGATACTGGAAAACTTCACAAACAAAGAAGTCACATTCGAAATAGGCGATTGTTCAACAGCAGCTATAATCAAACCCGTTGGAGAAGATGATAAAACAGAAAACCTGTCACTACTAATTCCCATGGCGTTAGAAGCTTAAAAGCATTAGACCATAGTTACCTTGTACGCATTCCTGCCCTTGCCTGTGAATTTAGCGTGCAGGGTATAATTTAATAATTCAGTTTACAAATACATATCATTGGAAAAGCCACAATGTTTCCAATGACCTACGCTGTCACCTTTTGTATTTTCCCACACAGTTTTCCATATCTCATTTTTAGTCATAAAACTTCCCGGTCATATTCTAACTGGAAAGTCTTATGACCAGGGGATTCCAATAGAAATCGCCGAATAATGAAGAAGCTTATTTAAAATATCCAATAAATCTACTTAAATCGCATTCTCCCAAAACGATGTAGAAACTTTTGATTGTAATACTAAAAAAGAGAGAATGGCATCCGTAACCATCCTTTAAAACACATAACACTACTCTTGAATCACCTTATTAGAAAGTGCATACAAGGGTACCACCTTTATCTTTTCGTAAGAAGAAAATGGTTCCAGACTCGTTCTTATCCCATATTCACTCCCCTTCAACTCCAAAAACTTATACATACTTTGCATGGAGCCTGAGTTGTTGGCTTTTACTTCTACCGGATATATCTTACCCTTACGGCTGATAACATAATCTACTTCTGCCTGTGCACCGCGTTCTATTCGTTGCCAATAATAAAGTTCAGGCTTTGACAAGTAGTTATCATACTTTATTAGTTCCAAACCGGCAAACATCTCAGACAGGCCACCTTTGTTTACAAAATCCATGTCATTTGCAATAAGTACATCTTTAGCCTGAATCCCCAGCAACGACTGCATCAAACCAATATCGAGAAAGAGGAATTTCCTGAATTTCTCATTTACTTCCGCTCCGAGCGGAAGCCCGTTAGCGGCCGTATGGACAACAGGAGTTACTAGCCCGGCTAACGCAAGCAGCGACAATGCTTCTTTTACACTTGTCCCATCTGCTGTATTACTCACCTGAGCATACACAAATTTCCCCCCTGCTTGAAGAACTACGGATTTCAATGTCTGCGAAAGCAATAATGGCGAAATACGTGTCTTATACTTCTTGAAATCGTCCTGATAAGTATCCAATATATCGTTGTGGACGATGCCACACTCCTTATAATTGCATGTTTGTACCCATATTCGCACAGCTTCGGGCATCCCGCCTACTAAGTAATAAGAACGCAGTTGGGATACCATGTCTTCATGCAGGGGAACCGGAAGCGGATGTTCGCAATCGGCGTCGTTTTTCTTAAAACTGACCTGCAATTCCAGTCCCTGAGCTTCCAAAAATTCATCGAAAGAAAAAGGATACATGTACATGGAACGGATTCTTCCAACACCGAATGACAGCAATTCTTTCAATGTAAATTCCAGTAAAGAACCGGCAGCTATAACATGGAGTTCCGGATAATCTTCATAGAAATAACGCAAGGAAGAAATGGCCCGTTGAGACTCTTGTATTTCATCAAAAAAAAGCAGGGTTTCGCCTGGTATTATCGGCGTATTATAGATGGCACTCAATTGGGCACAAATATTCTTCACGTTCAAATTATACCCAAACAATGTCTTTATGTCCTTCTGTCGTTCAAAATTTATCTCGACAAAATACTTAAATTCTTTTCCGAGATGGCGTATTGTCGACGACTTGCCTACCTGTCTGGCGCCTCTGACCAATAAAGGTTTTCTGTTGAGACCACTCTTCCATTCTTCCAGGTACTTATCTATATGTCTTTTAAAATACTGTTTCATACACTTTTATTCATTGGCTTTCAATACAAATATAGGTATAACAAATAAAAAGTCAAATCAAATTTAGAAATAAAACCCAGAAAACGCATACCGAATTTACACATCTACTTCAGAAAAGTCATACCGAAATTTCAAAATAGCCTTTTTTACCCCTGCCATACTTGTACCATTCACGTAAAGCCTACCTATTTTTTCCGCGAAGTTGATTGTATCCCCTCAAGTTCCCTTGCAAGGCACGCCGTTGGCTTTCTTAATGAAAAATCTTCCTTTTTTTCAGAAAAGGTATTTTTCACAGAATCCTTGCAGGAACAGGATACAATCGGAAAGCTGAAAAAATCAGCAGTCTTTCCGATTAATGGATAATCGAAGGGAATAATAAATAATCACTTAAATTAATTAGTAGTCTATGGACAATATTAATGACCTGATGGCTCTTACGTTTGCGAATTTTCAGCCGTCCTGTTTCCACATTACCCGATTTTACCGACCTTTGAGTATGCGCTGTTTTGTTGAAAATGGAAAAGTAGATAGGACTATTAAAATGCAAAAGTCCCGCATTTGGGGCTTGGCTGTATTTTGCATTTACTCTTTCATTATATATTGACGCTGATTGGTTACCAAAAGGGCACAAAAAAGCGTGGAACGTTGTATTTTCAAATATCATAACAGGAACTACCAATCCCTCGAACACAAATGAAAAGAATGCCCACGCCATTAATTGTTCAACTATTTCCGCCCACATAAGATATAATACCCATGAAACCACTTATACTGAAGCAATAATTCCCAGTAAAAGTCACTATCATAATGTTTACTTATTTTATCAAACAATTCAGAAGGACGTTCTACTTCAAACAACTGGCAAAACACCAATGCTCGTAAAAGTTTCGAATTAGCTTTCCACAATTTGCTCCAGCACTGGTGCTTACCAATCAGATACCATATTTTTCGTATCTCCATGAGACGTTCATAATTCAAGTTTAATCGTGTAATGGTATCAGCGATTATTATCTCCATTTATTGAATACATCTTTCCATTCTTGATATAACCCACCTGTTCAAGACAATTAGGAAGTAACATCAACGGAACATTTTTTTCATTTCCACGCGGACCACTGCACATACAACACTCTCTGCTGTTCTCTTCTGAAATCCCGTTACATGAAACGACCAAATTGGCATAAGCTACTATATGAGGATAATGCGTCAACTCTGCTTGTGGCTTCAAAGGAGCAGTTTTAAAAAGATCATTTAGTACAACATGATCATGTAGCACTCGAAAGTTCGTTCTATAATACTTATAGTTTTCTTCATTACATGATCTTGGAATAATATGTTCTAAAGTGATAGCACTACTTGATACATTGCGCATACAATAACAACACAAATTATATTGTTCCTTTCTCAGAAGAGAATCAAATTCTTTTCGATATTCCGGTTTACGAAAATTAGCATAATCAAGTCCTTCGTAATGGCAACCTTCAACATAGGCTTCCGTAAGAAACCTATAAACAATAGCTTCGCCTTTTTCCTTAAAAACAGGTAACTCCTTATTTATGTACCTCATAAAGTTTCCAGTTCTTTTAGCTTGTCTTCAATTTCGGCTAATACTGCCTGATTATCCTCTCCTACTGTCTTCATAATTTTATTGTAGACATTTTGGGCTTTGTCTTCCAGCTTCTGGTATTTTAGAATCACGTAATCGTCAATCAATTCCTTGACCTGCAAATTTCTTGATGGTGTATTCATAAAATCAGACATTGAAGTACTATAATCTACGCCAAACATATTCGGTAGTATATCCGGCTTTTTTTGTCCCATTACCATTCGATAGACTCTATTGCGAGAATCGCCTGAAGCATTCTTTTCCTGAGTGTTCAGGTTTGAAATAACAAGAGGCGAATGCGTGGAGACAATAAACTGAATATTGGGGAATGTATTCATAAACCGTTGCAAGACTTCCTGTTCCAAAGAAGGATGCAAGTGCAAATCCAGTTCATCAATCAGCACAACTCCAGAAGAGTCCGCATTTCCATTCAGAATAAAAGAGCGGTATGCTATATCAAATACAATATAGTAAAGACGCTTGTAACCGGCAGGTAGCTGATCGAATATAATTGATTTATCATCCATCTTGATAACCAGTTTCCATTCCGTACCCCGTTGCTCGGATTGGAGTGATTTTACTTCAAAGGTAGAATCGGTATAACCGGTTGTAACTTCAGAGAATCTTTTTAAACAGGTCAGAATTGTATTCCATTCCCTGAAATTCCCCTCAGTTTCTGTGCGTAGTGCCGCCAACTCTTTTTCCTTTTTCTCCAATTCGACCACAGTATATTTATCAAGATTCTTTAGCACTTTTATTTCATTAGCTACCAATTCCTCCTGTTGTTTATTAGTCAACCACTTTGTATAGCAGTTCTGATACCTGATTTGCCAGATGGATGAGCATGAGGTTTCATCGTCCCACTGATAATAACCAAAATTACGAAGAGAAATCCCATCTTTAGCCAACATATCCTTGGCAAATTTACTAATCCTTGATACTACGTTGGGAAACGAATCTGAATAGAAAGCCAACAAAGGCCACTTTCCTGTTATATTATATCTCTTGACAAATGCGTTATATGCATTCTGGTATAAACCAGTACGAAGTCCAGAATTTGAAGTAGACGGCTTCATTAATTCCCACGATAGTTCTTCACCTTCGAAATTAGCTTCGGACTTGATACTGACAAATCCCGCAGATGTACGTTCTGTCTCATCCCACCAAACTTCGCTGGGCGAAATATTGGCTATCTTCAAATCAGGATTACCAGCTACCAAGACCTCATTTATTTTAGGATCTTTACTCGTTGCAAAGATAAAGCTAAGAGCATTGGTTATCGATCTAATCAAGGAGGTTTTACCCGTACCATTACGGCCAATCAGCACTGTCGCACCGGGAGCAAACTCCAATGCGAAATGTTGAAAGCAACGGAAGTTCTCTATTTCTATCTTATTTAACTTCATAAGTTTATAATTATCACTTCTATATAAACAATAAAAGTAGCAAATTTACTTCTATTTCCCATGAAAAGCATCTATTACTTCACATTGATTAAAGAAATTTCCAATGATTGCTACCAGAAGTTCTTTAACCTGTGAGATAACATCATGGATGGCTTTAGCAGCTATCAACAGAACAGGAACTTAAAAAAAAGAGCGGTTTCTCCCCGTTATACAACTACCTTTCTGTCTCTCTGATAAATATTGTTTTTTCACCTCTTATATCCTACTGTCCCCCCCTGTCGCATCCGTTACTCTTGGCTCTACTGTTTTTCTCTGCAAATTTGATTGCATTAGATACTATTTTTCACCAAGGAACACACGTGTTTTTCCCTTGATAAATCTTGTTCAAATAGTGTGCAATCCTGAAAGCAGAAAAACAAACAGATCCCAAGAGAAGGGATACAAAAAAACATAAAAAACGCCTATTTTTATGACTTATTCAAAGTTACATTATAATTGTACTTAAAAATCGAACATGAATACGAGCACATACAAAAAGGTCATTATCACAGATATTATCCCTACCACACAATAAAATCGCATATAAAAAAAGATATCCTAAATCGCCAGTTTCGCCAACTTCGCAAGATTCGCAAGTAAAAAACTGATTATGCCAACCTACTATTCTCTGATGTTATTTTTTCCAAGTTTCGATGCTGCTAATTTATACTATTCCCGATTCGATCAAAACTTCAATTTGTTAAATAAATCACAAAGTAAGATTATTCTTCCTCCACCAAAATAAAACGACGATCACATCTATCTGCAAACAATGTTGTAACCCCAATAAATACAGAAGAATGCTAACCATAAAAACAGTGCTTCAGCTATAAAAATACATATTGACAAATTTGCATATAACCTTTTTAAAAACTAAATTTGTACCTTAGAGAAAAAGATAAAATTATCGAGATACGGAAACTGATTTTCTCCAAAAATGTAACAAGCAGATTTATAGCTATTTAAGAAAAGTGGTATCTATGTAATTACGGATTTTTGGGAATTGTCCAGAAGTTGTAGAAAGTGATAAATTATTGATTACCAGTATTTTATATCGTATATTTCTTGTACCTTATTTGTACCTTACTATTCATAACAGACTGATTGTCAGCGTCATGAAATCGTCATCAACGACTGCATCGGCAAGTAGGTAGTGATTACCAACGATTAGCATACATTACTATTGATTAATAAGGCGTTGAGGTTCAACGCCTTTCTTTTTGCACCTATCATTGATATTAGTCATTGATAGTGCATTTTCAGCTCATTTTTGTACCGTATTTGGGCCTCGGAGGGATGCAACCGAAAACGTATTGGAAAGGTGATAGAGAAACTTTACGCCATTTTACACGGTTTTACGGGAATTTACAGAAATAACAGAGAAATAATACGAATTAAAATGAGTAGCAACATTGACATTAAAAAAATCTGTAGCTGGTGCGGTGCTGAATTTATCGCCCACAAGACTACAACTACATGCTGTTCGCACAGGTGTGCTAATGCACTGTACAAAAAGAGAAAGAGAGATGAGGTAATCAAGACTAACAATCAGTTTACTGAGAAAATAGTTATCGAAAAGCCCATTGAAAAGATAAAGGATAAGCCTTTTCTCACTATCACAGAAGCTGCTGTTTATCTGGGAGTCACTCGCCCAACTTTATACAGCTATCTAAAGAATGGTGAATTAAAAGCCTCTCGTTTGGGCTGTAAATATCTACTGCGAAAAGACTATATTGACGGGCTATTCAACCGCCCGACAGAATTTCGTATCCAATCAAAGGAACGTGCTCCTATCACCGAGTTCTACACCACAGCCGAAGTCAAAGAGAAATACAATGTAGTCGATTCATGGATCTTTGTTGTAGCCAAGAAGCACAATATACCCAGAACCTTCAATCGTGGCAAGACCTATTGGAGTAAAAAACACATCGATAACTATTTCTCGAAGAAAGCTGCTAATCCGGAAATAACCGAATGGTACACCGTGCAGGAGATTCAAGATAAATTCGATATGACATTAGCAGCTATCTATACGCTTGCCTCAAAGAATGCCATTCCCAAAAAGAAAGAGGGCATCATGGTTTGGTACTCTAAAAAGCATTTTGATATAGCCAAAGGTACAGCCCAGCCCGAAGAACCGCAATACTACACGGTAGCAGAAGCGATGGCAAAATTCAATCTCACCCGAGACCAGCTTTATCATTACGCCAAATATCACAATATTCCCAGAGTGAAAGTCGGCAAATACGTCAAGATCTCCCGACCTGAACTTGATAAATTGTTGGGTGATCCGAATATAAAATAAGTTATTCAGCGGTGACGGTAGTCACCATACTATCACCGCTTTTCTTTGCAATCAAAAAACAAGTATAAACATTTAAAGAACAATCGTATGACACACACATGTACCAAAGTCACAGTACGCCAAAGAGCTATCCGTAACGACAAAATTTCTCTCTACCTTGATTATTATCCAGCAATTCGCCATCCCGAAACCATGATTATGAGCCGTCGGGAGTACCTTGGCATTTACATCTACGCCCATCCCAAAAATGAGATGGAGCGTGAGTTCAACAACGATATGCTGAACAAAGCCGAAGCCATCCGCTGTATCCATGTGCAGTCACTAATCAACGAAGAGTTCGGTTTCTTAGACAAACACAAAATGAAAGCCGACTTCCTCGCTTACTTTGCCAAGATGATGAAGAGTAAAGATCAAAAATGGAAAGTAGTCTATGCCCACTTCCATAACTTCGTACAGGGCAAATGCACCTTTGGTGAAGTGAATGTGGATCTCTGTAAACGCTTTCGGACTTACCTATTAAATGCCAAACAGCTAAAACACACCGAACATAAAGTATCGCTCAACTCCGCAGCAGGCTACTATTCCACATTCAGAGGTTTGTTAAAAATCGCTTATCGTGATAAGTTGCTCCGTGAGAACATCAATGACTTTTTAGAGAAGATTGAGTATGAGGACGTAAAGAAAGAGTATCTCACATTAGACGAAGTGAAACAATTAGCAGCCACCCCTGCGACATCCCTGTTCTAAAAGCGGCCGCTCTGTTCTCCTGTCTAACAGGACTTCGTATCAGTGACATTATGAACCTGCAATGGTCAGACTTCGGTATTGCCCCCGATCAAGGCTACTGCATTCGCATCCGTACTCAAAAGACTAAAACCGAAGCCACACTCCCCATCAGCCACGAGGCTTTTGAACTATGCGGAGAGGTCGGAACGGGTAAAGTCTTTAAGGGACTTAGTCGAAGCATGATAAATTATCCATTGAAAAACTGGCTAAAGCAAGCTAAGATATTGAAACATATCACATTTCATTGTTTTCGACACTCGTATGCCACCCTCCAAATTGCCGCAGGGACAGATATTTATACCGTCAGCAAGATGCTCACTCACCGCAATGTGTCAACTACACAAATATACGCAGAGCTGGTGAGTGAAAAGAAACGTGAGTCGGCAAATAAAATCTCACTGAAATAAAATATAAGTCATCAACATATCATATAATAAATAAATAGCATTATATTTGCATATTATATGATATGTTGCAGTTATGGCAAAGAACACAATGGGTACTAAGTTACCTCGGAAATTAGAGCAAAAAATGGAAATTGTAGGTGAGCAAATCAAATTAGCACGCCTACGTCGTAATTTGAGTGTAGCACAGGTGGCTGAACGAGCTACCTGCTCACCTCTCACGGTATCACGCATCGAAAAGGGTGTGCCTACCGTTGCCATAGGTATCTATCTTCGTGTGCTTTACGCTCTGCAACTGGATGAAGATATTCTCTGGCTTGCCAAAGAGGACAAATTAGGAAAATCACTACAAGATTTGACCTTAAAGAATCGTGAGCGTGCATCTAAAAAGGAATAAACAATGAAAAAGCTGCTGGTATATGCCGACTTTGATTGGCTGAAAGATATTGAACTTATCGGAGAGCTAAGCTATGAATCCCTTCGTGGTTCAGATAGTTACGCTTTCAAATTCGATGATGAATGGCTGAAGCGATATGGCAACCTATTTATTAGTGCAGACCTGAATAACTACAAAGGACTGCAATACACACAACCTGAGAAAGATATTTTCGGATGCTTCTCCGATGCCTTGCCCGACCGCTGGGGACGTACTCTACTCAATCGTAGAGAGCAGATCTTGGCTTCCGAAGAGAAACGTCCTATCCGCCGCTTATCCTCATTTGATTATCTACTGGGAATTGATGATTCATCTCGCATGGGAGGATTTCGGTTTAAAGAAACACCCAATGGCGATTTTATCAACTCAAGCAATACGCTACGCATACCACCATTAACCAGCATCCGTGAATTGATTCATGCCAGTGGGGAGGTTGAAAAAAGCGAAGAGGAAAACAAACTACCTGATAAGAAGTGGCTCACTCACTTAGTACAACCCGGCTCGTCATTAGGTGGAGCCAGACCGAAAGCCAGCGTAGTCGATACGGATAAAGTGTTATATGTTGCCAAATTTCCCTCTCGCAAAGATGATTACAACGCAGGGCTTTGGGAACACTTCTGCCATCTATTGGCTAAGAAAGCAGAGATCAATGCAGCATCTACACAAGTAATTTCCACAAGCGACAAGTACCACACACTCTTATCACGTCGTTTTGATAGAACCGATGACGGAAAGCGAATACATTTTGCCTCTGCTATGACATTACTTGGACTTGCGGACGGTGCTAACGCAAGCACCGGAAACGGTTACTTAGATATGGTGGACTTCATACTTCAACATTGCACTGAGGTAAACAAGAACCTTCAAGAGCTATACCGTCGTGTAGCTTTTAACATTTGCATCGGTAACTCCGATGATCACTTCCGCAATCACGGTTTTCTGCTCACATCTAAAGGTTGGACACTATCCCCTGCTTACGATATGAATCCAACGCTGAATGAATATCAGAGTCTACTTATTTCTAAGTCTTCCAACAAAGCAGACTTAGAAATTCTATTAGATGCTTGTGAAGACTATATGCTACCTCAAGACGTAGCCACAAAAATTATCACTGAAGTTGTAACAGCCGTAAGAGATTGGAAAATATTGGCTACCAAACTAGGGATAGTGAACAGCGAAATGGAATTATTTGGAAGTACCTTTAGTTATAGAATTAAAGAGTACATCTAATTCTTTGGCAAAACGAATAGTTATTTATCCCACAATGTGGACAAACGCTACCATATCAACGCCAAATGCGGACAATTGCACAAACATTTTGGAATCAATAAGTTATTAGCATATATTTGCGCACAAATGATAACTATTGATTAATATGACAGCTAAGAGAATCGACTACATTATTATAGATTCTTTCTTATGTGCATCAATATTGAGTATTGCTGTGATAGCCCGTATGTTTGCAGTAACAGAACTCAAAATGGATGAGTTCTCAGGTCTTATGATCTTTTTCGTGACTTGCCTATTACTTGGTGGTTTCTATTTTAGTTTCCAATCCATATTGAATGATTCTCTTTTGCCTGTGGTAGAGCGGATTTTCAGAAAGAAATACCCACACTTAGAGCCCGAAATTGTAGTAGAACCGCTTGTAGAAACACCACAAGAACAAGAGCAGGAGGAGCCTGCCGTGCTTAACTATGGAGAATATAAACAAGCCGCACAATATAAATTTGCGCAAGAGCAGGTACAAACTTTGGAAAAGGTTCTATCCTATACGGGACAAGAGATGGCATTGTATATGACCGAGAAAGATTTGCAACAGATTTGCGAGCATATCCGTGCTTTTCAATTCGCAACAGAACAAGAGTGTGAACAGATAAAAACGCCCGTTACCGTTGATGCCAAACTAAAATCCATTGACCTGATGCACTTCGGTTGGAATATTGGTAACCAATTCAAGAAATCGGGCATTGAGACGGCTACTTTCATCAAGTACATTTTCGCCAAAGAGTTGAAAGATAGCGAAATTTCAACTATCAAGCGAAAACTCAGAGCAGAGGGAACTTGCATTATCAAAATCAAAGAGGAACTATAAATTATACTTTCTACACAACATTCAGGTGATCACCGCACGTGGTCGCCTTTTTTTTAGATTTAACCCGTTGATAAACAATAACAATTACCACTGATAAGTTATTGATCAGTTATATCTTGGTGACTAATTTCACCATAAAATCACCAGTTTTCTTTGCACACGAACTATTAAAATCAAGAGTTTATGTGTAAACAAGAAATCACTTTTGATAAGTTACCGCAAGCGATAACTTATCTGACCGAACAGGTCGCAGAGTTAAAACAGTTGGTGTCAGAGCTTCAGCCACCGCAATCAGAAAAGCATCTACTAGTTGGCATTGACGATGCTTGCCGTATTATCCAAAAAGCCAAACCTACCGTCTATGCCCTTGTGCGTAAAGGATTGCTACCTTCTTATAAAAAAGGGAAGCAGCTCTATTTTTATGAGGATGAATTACTGGCATGGATAGAAAACGGTCGGAAGAATACTTCACAACAGAACTACGAGCAAATGCTGGCTTCGATGCAAAACGGAATACGTCGCAAACCCAAATCAGGCTTTAACCTTTAATCCGTCAGAGTTATGGAAAAGAAATCAATAACTCCCGAAGGAATTATCAATCAAGCAATGGGAATGAATATGTCTTTTGCAGGCGCAGAATTCCCAGTTGAGATATTTCCATCTAAGATTCAGCAAATTATACACGAGGTGTATGAGTGTCAAAGTTATCCTATTGATTATACGGCCGCCTCTATCCTGACTGCGATCGCCGCAGGAATAGGCAATACCCACCTTGTCCAAATGAAACAAGGTTGGGTAGAGAGTGCCATTTTGTTTGTAGCATTGGTCGGCCGACCGGGTGCAAACAAAAGCCATCCCCTCAGCTTTGCCATGAAGCCCTTTATTAACTTCGACTATCAGCAAAATCTGGAATTTGGGAAGCTGTATGCTAAGTATGAGCAAGATATATCTATGAGTAAAAAAGAGCGTCAGGATGCTGGTGCGGAGGAGTTTCCACAAGAACCAATCCGCAAACGCTTTCTGGTTTCGGACATTACACCCGAAGGATTGAGTTATATCCATGCACAGAATAAACGTGGGCTTTGCCTCTGGTCGGACGAACTTTCGGCATGGTTTAAAAACTTCAACCGTTATAATAATGGTTCGGAAGAACAGTTCTGGCTGTCGGTATTCAGTGCCAAGACTGTTATTTCCGATAGAAAGAATGCTAAAAGTTCCGTTTTCATCACCCGTCCATTCATTCCGGTGATCGGCACCATCCAGAAAAAGATTCTCAGCGATTTAGCTCATGGCGACCGGTCAAGCAACGGATTTATCGACCGTATCCTGTTCATCATGCCCGCCATTCAGCAAAAGGCTCGATGGAACGAGAAAGATATTTCTCCCGATTTAGAAGTTCAATGGCATACACTACTAAATGGACTTATCAACATAGAGTGCTCATTTGATGAGAACAATGAGATTCATCCTTCAATCGTTACCTTCAGCGAAGAAGCTCGCAGACTATTGTATAAATGGCAGCATAACCACGCAGACCTATGCGATAATCTCAGCAATGAAATGCTTTTAGGAATATATTGTAAACTGGAAATCTATATCATTCGCTTTTGCTTGGTGATACAGATAACCCGTTGGCTCTGCGGGGAATGTGGCAAAGATCAGGTAGACACGGAAACCGTTCAACGAGCGATTCTGCTAACAGAATATTTCAAACAAACGGCTACCAGGGTGCAAAACCTAATGAACGAAACGGCTCTTACGGTTCAACAGCAATCCATTCTATTTCAACTCCCGGAACTTTTCACCACTGCGCAAGGCATAGAGGTAGCAGGCTGTCAAGGAATGAAAGAGCGAGCTTTCAAAGAATTTCTGAGTAAACACACTGGAAGTCTTTTCCAAAAAGACCGTCACGGAGAATACAGAAAAGTATAACCGCATTATCCACACTATTCACATTTTGAGAAACCAAAATGCAGAAAATGTCGAAAATGCACTAAAAAAAGAATCAATGACACACAGATTTATATTAGAACCATACAAAAGTATTGCCTCCCGACACACCTGTCCAGAGTGCAAGCACAAAAGATGTTTTTCCCGATATGTTGATACGGAGGGAGTAATCTCCTTTCCCGAATACGTCGGGCGGTGCAACCGTGAACAGAAATGTGGTTACCACCTCACACCCAAAACATACTTTGAACAGAATCCTGAACAAAGCGAACAGTCACAAGTGCGTGAACGTTTGTTCCGCCCGACTCCACCTCCATCACCAACAAGCTATATAGACGGAACTCTAGTAGAACGGTCAATGAGCCATTACAAAGAAAACAAACTGTTCCAATTCCTATCTACTCAGTTTGGTGAGGATGAATCATTGCGACTAATGAAGCTTTATCAAGTAGGAACGGCCAACCATTGGCAGGGTTCAACCGTATTTTGGCAGACAGACACACACGGCAAAGTGCGCACAGGAAAAATTATTCTATATAACCCAGCAACAGGTAGGCGTATTAAAGAGCCTCACAATCATATCACATGGGTACACTCCATTCTTCATAAGGATGGCTTTAATCTGAAACAATGTTTCTTTGGCGAGCACCTATTGTCTAAAGAGAGTACAAAGTCCGTGGCCATTGTAGAAAGTGAGAAGAGTGCCCTTATCGCCAGTTCTTATCTGCCACAATATTTATGGATCGCTTCGGGTGGCAAGAATGGCTGTTTCCGTGAGGAGAATCTCAGTGTTCTTAAAGGCAGAAACGTCGTACTCTTTCCAGACTTGGGAGCCACCGATGACTGGGTGGCCCGAATTACCACAATGCAGCGAATAGGAATTACCGTCAAACTCTTCGACTATTTGGAGAAGAATGCCACCCCGGAACAACGGGAAAATGGATTCGACATCGCCGATTTCTTATTGGAGATGAAACGACCGCAAGCTATTTTACAAGGTATGATCGCAAAGAATCCAGCTCTCAATTTGCTGATAAAAGAGTTGAATTTGAAGCTCATCGAAGAATCTGTACGACCTATTTCCACCGCAAAGAGAAAAGGATTCAAGCTTTAAGTAAAATCGTAGATTTTGAGATAGCAAGTTTATGTTTTGGGTGTCCCAAAACCTTGTCTTAATCCCGTTGGTCTACAAAATTGAATAAAAAAATCAACGTATGAAAGTATACAATAAAGGTGGAAGACCCACCAAATCATTGATAGAGAAACGCACCTATCGGGTGAACCTTAAGATGAATACTGAGGAGTATTACACACTCAAGACACGTGCATCGGAAGCAGGAATTTCACCATGCGATTTTATCAGAGTTGTGATCCTAAAGGCTGAAATACGGCAACGGCTTTCACCCGAATGGATGGAACATATTCGCAAACTATCAGGCATGGCAAACAACCTGAATCAGATTGCACACAAAGCAAATGCGGCAAGTTATCCGGATGCTCGAATGGAATACCTGTACTTAGCCGACAAGATTGATCACCTGTTAAACCTGATACAACAATGATGGCAAAAATAGTAAAAGGAACAACCTTTGGCGGTGTAGTAAAATACATTCTCGACCCGGCGAAACAGACTAATTTATTGAATTCCGATGGTGTACGCCTAAAGAACTTGGACTCTATTGTTCAAAGCTTCGAGGCTCAACGAGAACTAAACCCACGAGTAAGCAAGCCTGTGGGACACATCTCGTTGGACTTCTCAGCACAAGACCGAGCCAAGCTAACCGATGAAGTGATGACACAGATTGCACACAACTATATGAACCGTATGGGTATAGTAAGCACACAGTACATCATTGGCAGACATCACGATAAGGAGCACCCACATCTACATATAGCCTTTAATCGTGTGGATAACAACGGACGCACCATCTCCGACCAAAACGATCGTTTTCGTAGTGAAAAGATATGCAAAGAGCTAACCGCCAAGTACAAACTATACTTCGCAAGCGGTAAGGAGCAAGTAAAATTGCATCGTCTAAAAGAACCTGATAAAACCAAGTATGAGATTTACGATGCTCTGAAAACAACTGTTCCTCAATGTAGAAACTGGAGAGAGTTATTGGAACGATTGAATAGTGAAGACATCACTGTTGAATTTAAGATGAAGAGTGGAACCAATGAGCCACAAGGCATCAAGTTCAGCAAGAACGGCTACCATTTCAACGGCTCAAAGGTAGACCAACAGTTCAGCTTTTCAAAGATAGACTTTGCATTACAACGAAATATTCATGCAGATCAGAAGCAAGAGACAAACATCCAGCCACCTTCACAGAAATCTCAACAGGGATTTACCTCTCCTGACTCTGATAGTTTGCTAAGTGGCATAGGTGGATTATTTGATGGGATACTTACACCTAGTCCTGCTTACGATCCCGAAGAAGAAGCTTTCCGTCGCCAAATGCAACGGAAGAAAAAGAAAAAAGGAATAAGAAGATAACAATCTAAAAACAAAAAAATATGGATATAAAAATTATCATTTCCATGTTCGAGGACTTGAAAAAGTTAACCTCAGAACAGTTTAGTAGCCTTTCGAAATTGGTTGAATCTCTGGCTAATGTCAAATCCGATCAGTCTGTACTGCCAATTATACCGCAGGCGAACCTATCAGAATTAGAAAACCATGTGACTGAAACTAATGAACTTATCAAAGAAGGATTCCAGAAACAACAAGAACAATTACATGAATTTCAGCAGAAGTTAGAGAAACAGAAGGATAAGCCCCTACCCGTTCAGAAGCATCTTCATTCCATAGAGTTAAAATCGTCAAAGGTAGTCATTACATTGGTCTCGCTTGGCGTAGCACTACTCTGTTCTATGAGTTGCAACATCTATCAGTTCTCAGCAAACAGCCGTTTGAGTAATAACGATATTAAGTTCCGTTACATCAAAGCATTTGGCGAAATCACCCCTAAAAACCTGCTGAAGCTCGAAACCATCTTTGAGTATAAGCCTGATAAACAGAAGCAACACTCGCTACGTCGGATGGTCGAAGAGCATGAACAACGTGTAGAGCAGCGAGCCCGAGACCTTGAACAAGCCCGGCTCAAAGAGGCACAAGCCGAACAACTGCGACAGGAAGCAGACAAAATTAAACAAAAAAAGTAGATAGTCAATGAGTTGAAAAGATGGAGAAAATAAAAAGTCTTCATCTTTTCGTTATTATATAGCGGAATATTTCATATCTTTATAGCCAAATAAAAGAAAACATCAATATTTAATTGATATGAACCGAATAAAAGAAGTCCTCGAAGAAAAAGGAATTAAGCAAACATGGCTCGCAGAAAAAATAGGCAAAAGCTTCAGTCAAACCAATGCCTACGTTTGCAACCGCCGCCAACCTAGCTTGGAACAACTCTTCGAAATAGCAAAGGTATTAAACGTTGATGTAAAGGATTTAATCGAAAGTAATAAGAAACAATAGTATAATATGGCTAATTCAGCAGAAATAGGATTTGAAAGAGATATTTGGAAAGCAGCGGATTTGTTAAGAGGCAACATGGATGCTTCTGAATATAAATCAGTTGTGTTAGGTTTAATATTTTTAAAATATATATCAGATAGATTTGAAGCAAAGTATCATTCTTTGATTGATGAGGGCGATGGTTTTGAAGAGGACAAAGACGAATATACATCAGAAAATATTTTCTTTGTTCCCAAAGAAGCAAGGTGGGAGACTATCTCCAAATCTGCTCATACCCCGGAAATTGGTACTGTAATAGATGAAGCTATGCGCCTTATAGAGAAAGAGAACACCCGCTTGAAAGGTATTCTACCTAAGAACTTTGCTCGCCCAGAACTAGATAAACGAAGATTAGGAGATGTCGTTGATCTATTTACTAATATTTCCATGAAGGAACATGGGGATAGCAAAGACATTCTTGGTCGTGCTTATGAATACTGTCTTTCTAAATTTGCAGAAGCCGAAGGTAAGTTAGCTGGAGAATTTTACACCCCTGCTTGCATTGTCCGTACACTTGTAGAGGTATTACAACCTTATAAAGGTAGAGTTTATGATCCAGCTTGTGGCTCTGGTGGTATGTTTGTGCAATCTGCAAAATTCATCGAACGACATCAGGGTAATATTAACAATATATCTGTGTTTGGGCAAGATAGCAATCCCACAACATGGAAAATGGCACAAATGAATCTTGCTATTCGTGGTATAGAAGCTGATTTAGGCAAATTCAATGCCGACACATTCTTTGATGACCAGCATCCTACTCTAAAGGCAGACTTTGTCTTAGCTAACCCTCCTTTTAATATGAGTGATTGGGGTGCTGATAAATTGCAAGATGATGCACGTTGGAAATATGGTATCCCTCCGGCAGGTAATGCCAACTTTGCATGGCTTCAACACATGATTTACCACCTTTCTCCAAACGGACAAATAGGTATGGTCCTTGCAAACGGTTCCTTATCATCACAAACCGGAGGTGAAGGTACCATTAGGGAAAATATCATAAAAGCCGACCTTGTAGAAGGTATAGTAGCTATGCCTTCACAGTTATTTTATACGACAGGAATACCGGTATCGCTATGGTTCTTAAACCGTGCAAAAAAGCAGACAGGAAAGATATTGTTTGTTGATGCTCGTAATATGGGCACTATGGTATCTCGTAAACTACGGGAACTGACTGAAGATGATATTCTAAAAATAGCAGATACTTTCAATCAGTTTAATAACGGTACATTAGAAAATGAAAAAGGATTCTGTGCCGCAGTAAGTTTAGATGAAGTATCTAAACAAGATTATATTCTTACTCCCGGTAGATATGTCGGTATAGCTGATACGGAAGACGATGGTGAACCATTTGAAGAGAAGATGGAACGACTTACTACCGAGCTATCAGGCTTGTTTGCTCAATCACATGATTTGGAAGAAGAAATACGTAAACAATTGGGTAGCATCGGATTTAGGATTAAATAAATTGTCTTTCGTATTCTTGGTTTAGTACATTACTAACAAATAAGAAATATGAAAGAAAAATTAATTCAAGAGATTAGCAACGCTATGGCAGATGTTTTAGATATAGAACAACAAGCTCAACTTAATGGTATATTACTTCAAATAATAAGTAAATACACTATTGCAGAAGATGGGGAGAAGACGCATGAAGATATTGCGACAAACGACCGTCTACTGGAAGTTTTTCTGTCCGCCAAGCAAGTGGAAGGATGCACAACTCCTACCATTAAGTATTATAGTTCTACCATCAAACAGCTTTTCAAGAAGATGCCTAAAAAGGTTGTGAATTATACGACTGAGGATATTCGTGCCTACCTTGCAGTATTTCAACGCAAGAATAAATCAAGCAAAGTAACTATTGACAATATTCGCCGCATCTTTTCATCATTCTTTGCTTGGCTCGAAGAAGAGGACTATATTCTGAAAAGCCCTATTCGAAGAATACATAAAGTAAAAACAGGTACACAAATCAAAGCGGTTTTAACAGATGAAAATATAGAGCATTTGCGTGACAACTGTAAAGAGCCACGTGATCTTGCAATCATTGACCTATTAGCATCTACAGGAATGCGTGTTGGTGAATTAGTTAAACTTAATCGTGAGGATATCAATTTTAACGAACGAGAGTGTATCGTATTTGGTAAGGGGAACAAAGAAAGAATTGTCTATTTCAATGCGCGTGCTAAAATTCATCTTGAGCAGTATCTCGCAGCTCGAAAAGACCGTAACAAGGCTTTGTTCGTCTCTTTAGCAAAGCCACATAACCGGCTTGAAATATCAGGAGTAGAAACAAGGTTACGTAAAATTGGTAAACAATGTAAGATTGTACGTGTACATCCACACAAATTCCGAAGGACATTGGCTACAATGGCTATAGATAAGGGGATGCCTGTAGAACAAGTACAACGACTACTTGGTCATGTAAAGATTGACACCACAATGCACTATGCTATGGTGAATCAAAACAATGTAAAACTATCTCATCGTAAATTTATAAATTAGTATGCTAAATAGGAATAGTACATATTATACTAATTATCATTCTGTACCGCAAAATAGATACAGAAATGATAATTTAGAGCAGCAGGCACAGGCGTTATTCAAGGCTTGGTTCGTGGATTTCGAACCGTTCAAGAATGGAAAATTTGTGGAATCAGAACTGGGGATGATACCGGAAGGGTGGAGAATAGTGTCCTTCAGTTCATTTATTAGTCCAATTAATGAAAAAGTACTTGTTGGTAATCTTCCTGAGTATTCAGTTACAAATAATGGAATTATTCCACGTTCTGAGAAGTATAAAAAGCAATTAAGTAATTCTAACTCCCAAAACAAAGTTCTTCGTAAAAATAATCTTGTATTTGGTATGAGCCGTGAAATACTTAATTGGGGCATAATGATGGATGAAATCGGTAGTGTGAGTTCCGCATACAACATATATGATGTCAATCCATTAATTATCAATCCTTTGTATTTGAAATATTATATGGAATCTCATATCAGCTCTTTCAATGATTTAATAGGAACAGCTGCAAGAGAAGGCCAAGCATTAGATAAGGGAGCCCTAAATAACAAGGTTATCTATATTCCAACTCATGAGGTATGGAACAAATTCCTAAGATTGGACCAATTTCTAAGAACAATGCAAAGAAGAAACCTGCATGAAATTCGCAATTTAGAGCAATTAAGAGACACATTGCTGCCGAAACTGATGTCCGGCGAGCTTGAAATTAACAATTTGAACCGCTAAATTCTCATTTATGGAACAGTGGAAACAATATAAAATTGAAGATATATGTGAACAGATATTTGCTGGAGGTGATGCTGCCAAATATAACACATCAAAACATCAAACCCCCGTGCATAATATCCCTATATATGCTAATTCAACTGAAAATGAAGGATTGTATGGCTATTGCGACAAAGCGGCTGTGTCAGTACCGGCTGTAACTATAGCAGCAAGAGGCGCAGGTGTTGGATTTGTTGCATTCAGAGAAAAGCCATTCGTGCCAATTGTAAGATTAATTACGTTGATAACTAACAAATTGGCAGACACCAAATTCATTTATTACTATCTTAAAAATAGAAGATTATCGGGAGATGGGTCAGCTATTCCTCAAATAACTGTGCCAATGGTGAAAAAGGAAAATATTTTATTACCTGATTTAGTAATACAACAACAAATAGCTTCTATCCTTTCCTCCCTCGACTCCAAAATAGAGCTCAACCGCCGGATAAATGATAATTTTAAATTAGGAGGATATCACAATGGATAATACTCAGATAGTCCTAGATATACAAGACAATTTTCATAAAATAAGCTCCTTGTCTGAATATATAAATGAGATTACAGATTTTCGAGAACGCATTCTAAATGAGGGGAAATCTGAGACTCTTTATTTTCGGGGACAAAGTGATTCTTCATGGGATATCAGGCCAAGCATCTTTAGAAATTCACTCGTATCTGCTGAATCTAAGATTATCCAAACAGCAATGGCTCGTGTTCCCCATGAGTTTAAAGAATGTAGTTCCTCTTTTGAAGAACTCACAAAATTGCAGCATTATGGCCTTCCCACTCGACTATTAGATGTCACTATGAATCCTTTGGTTGCTCTATATTTTGCTTGTTCTTCCTCTGAAATAACAAAAGATAAAGATAGTAATGATGTATGTTGCGATGGAATTGTATATATATGCCAAGGTTATGAAGAACATGAGAAATCTCTCAAAGCAAAAATTCTATCATCTCTAGCAAAAATGAACATAACAAGTGGTACTACATTAAGAAATTTGAAAGATAGGCTGGACATAAAAGAAAACTATGCCCCTGAATCTTTTATTGATTTAATTCAAGATTCAATCTTTGTAATGCCTAGTTATAGTAATACCCGTTTAATACGTCAAAGTGGTGCATTTCTAATTACTGGAGCAATCAAGATTATTATTGATGAAAATGATATTTGGAATAGTAAAGTATCAAAAAGCATACGGAATTTAAATGATGAAATTGATAAAAATCATATCTTAATTTCTGGAGATGCAAAATATAGCATATTAGACGAACTTGACTTTGTCAACATAAACGAAAGCACATTATTCCCAGAGTTAGAGCATCAGATGTCCCACATAAAAAGAGTTGGTTCCAAATGGGTTACATCTGATAGTGATTTTTTTGTTAAGTATGAACATCAATCAAAAGTTGACGATATTTCTAAAGTGAATCCCAAGAAAGAAGTTTCAGAGGAAATGATTCAAACCATATTAAACAAAAATATTGTAGTAAAAAAAGCAAAGCCCGAAATTAAGAATATCATATTAGATATTATAACGTTTCCGGACTGGGATACAAAAGAGAATATTCGCAACATTTTAGTTATGAAGATAAAAAGACAACTCAAATCTTCTGGATGTACTAATGCAAAGAATGTTGCTAATGCTGTTGTTAATGAATTGATAAATAAAATACAATAATCATGTCATTTACTGAAGATAGTTACGAAAAAGCTCTGATTGCCCTCTTTGATAATTTAGGCTATCAGTATCTATATGGTCCCAACGTAGAAAGAGATTATTATACTCCATTTTATAGGGAACAGTTAGTAGACAGTTTGCATACTATTAATTCCAATAAACCAGAAATTGCTATCAATGAAGCCGTTACGAAACTGAAAGATATCGACACAGGCAGTCTTATACAGAAGAATGAACTTTTCATGGACTATTTGCAACACGGTATTGAAGTGTCTTATCATAACGGAAAAGAGCAACGACATGAAATCATTTATTTAATAGACTACACACACATTAACCGTAATAATTTCCAAGTTATCAATCAATGGACATTTGTTGAACACTCAGAAAAAAGGGCAGACATTATCATCTTTATAAATGGATTACCACTTGTGGTTATAGAACTAAAATCTCCTTCACGTGAAGAAACCGATGCTTCAGAAGCTTATCTTCAACTACGCAACTATATGAGAGAAATTCCATCGCTTTTCATCTATAATGTATTTTGTGTGATGAGTGATATGGGCTGTTCAAAAGCAGGAACCATCACAAGCAAAGAAGACCGTTATATGCAATGGAAGACAAAAGACGGTCAGTATGAAGATAATGAATACGTGAACTACGATGTGTTTTTTGAAGGAATTTTCATAAAAGAACGTCTACTAGATATTATAAAGAACTTTACTTGCTTTTCTAAAGATGAAACGGGAGCAGCTAAAATCCTTGCAGGTTATCATCAATATTTTGCCGTTAAAAAGGCGGTAGAAAGGACTAAAGTTTCTACATTAGGAGACGGTAAAATTGGTGTTTTCTGGCATACACAAGGTAGTGGAAAGTCATTATCAATGGTATTCTATGCCCATCTTTTGCAAGACGAACTTTCACAACCAACCATAATTGTGATTACCGACCGTAATGACTTGGATGACCAACTTTATACTCAATTTTCTAAATGTAAACAGTTTTTACGACAAGTCCCTGTACAAGCAAAAAGTCGTGAGGATTTAAAAAAGCTATTGGCAGGAAGAGAAGCAAATGGTATCATCTTTACAACTATGCAAAAGTTTGAGGAATCAGACGAACCACTATCTGAACGTAAAAATATCATAGTAATGACTGATGAAGCACATCGTGGTCAATATGGTTTTGAAGAAAAAGTTGATGTCAAAACAGGAAAGATTTCTATCGGGACTGCCAGAATTATACATAATTCTCTGCCTAATGCTTCATATATTGGATTTACCGGCACCCCAATTTCAACTAAGGACAGAGATACAGTAGAGGTTTTCGGCAATTACATTGATGTTTATGATATGACCCAGGCAGTTGCCGATGGAGCAACTTGCCCGGTATATTACGAATCAAGGGTAATTAATCTTAATTTGGATGAGGCTACATTAAAAGCTATTGATAATGAATATGATCTATTATCTTCGGAAGGAGCGACAGATGAACAGATAGAAAAGAGCAAAAAAGAAATGTCGCACTTAGAAGAAATATTAGGAGCACCGGAAACTATTGATTCTCTTTGCCAGGATATACTTAAACATTACGAGGAAAACAGACAATATGAGTTGACTGGAAAAGCCATGATTGTCGCCTACTCTCGTTCCATTGCTATTCGTATTTATCAAAGGTTGTTGGAGTTACGTCCAGACTGGGAAGAGAAAATAAAAGTCGTAATGACCGGCAATAACAAAGATCCGGAAGAGTGGCATGACATTATTGGTAACAAACAACATAAAAAAGAACTCGCGAAACGCTTTAAAGACAATAACGATTCCATGAAAATTGCTATTGTTGTGGATATGTGGTTAACAGGTTTCGACGTTCCTTCATTGGCTACCATGTATGTTTATAAACCTATGAGTGGACATAATTTAATGCAAGCTATAGCTCGTGTCAATCGCGTATTTAATAACAAAGCAGGAGGCTTGGTGGTAGATTATATCGGGATTGCCAAAGCTCTGAAAGAAGCGATGCGAGACTATACAGGAAGAGATAAGCAAAAGTTTGGGAATCCTGATATAAAGGAAACAGCATTGCTTAAATTTAAAGAGAAACTGGAGATTTGTCGCGATATGTTTCATGGTTTTGATCACAGTAAATTCCAAACGAGTACAGATGCAGAACGTGCGCAAATTATTAAAGGAGGCGTAAACTTTATTATGTCTCCCGAAAAGCAAGAAATACAACCTCTTTTTATGAAAGAGGCAACTTTACTTCATAACTCAATCACACTCTGTCGCAGTTTACTCAACGAACAGCAGAGATTTGAATCTGCTTTCTTTGAAACAGTCCGCACATTGCTTTCAAGAATGACTGGTAAGGGAAAGGTCTCTAAGAGAGAGATTAATATACGTATTAGTGAATTGTTAAAACAGAGTGTGAAAAGTGATGGAATTATCAATTTGTTTTCTGATGTGAAAGCTGAGTTTTCTTTATTTGATACTGCATTCTTGGAGGAAATATCGAAAATGAAAGAAAAGAATATTGCGATAGAATTGCTCAAAAGATTACTAGCTGAAAGAGTTTCGCTTTATCAAAAAACGAATATAGTACAAGCTGAAAAGTTTTCAGATTTACTAAATCGCTCACTTTCCAATTATTTGAAAGGGCTTCTTACCAATGAAGAGGTTATTCAAGAATTATTAAAATTAGCAATAGAAATCTCTACATCAGAATCTGCAATAAACGAGTTGGGCCTTACTGCGGAAGAAAAGTCATTCTATGATGCGTTAACAAAGCCACAAGCTGTTCATGATGTTTACTCAAATGAACAATTGGTGGCTATGACAAAAGAACTCACAGAAGCACTTCGCAAAAACCGTACCATCGATTGGCAAAAGAAAGAATCCGCGAGAGCTGGTATGCGCAAAATGATTAAACGCCTCCTAAAGAAATATAAGTATCCACCAGAAGAAGCATCCAATGCATTGGAAACCGTTATTCGCCAATGTGAAAAATGGACTGATAATGAACCTGATTTTTTTTCAGGGCATGAGAATGTAGTAAAGTATGACTTACCAGTAAGTTCATACTCTATTGCAGCAGAACCAGAAGTGGAATATTACAGAAAACAATTAGAATAGAAAGGATAAGAAACATGAATAATAATGAACTATACAAGCATCCATTTGATGATTTATCAATTGCGCAAAATATTCAAGTCCAGATAGTAAATGAATCTGATGAATTGCAAAAAATAGACAATGCACTGAATACGTATATCATTAACAATTTACGATTCAATCTGATTGATAAGAAAAACAAACTTGAGTCATCCATCAATCATCTTGTGGAAGAACGAGATAATCACTTGAACAAATCATTAAGTAGCACATTAGATATTTTTGATAACGAAGTAAATAATAACACAATTTCATGTGAGTCATTGGGATATAAAGCATTAACTTCAATAGCATCATTTATAATTACCCATCAAATTGCTTTTAAAAACTCAATAGAAGTACAAGTGAAATTGAGCAGAATACTGTCAAAAGGGATAAGTAAAGAAATCCAAAATGTCTTGAATCCGTTAAATCAGCATCAAAAAGAATGGTAAATTTTGACGAATATATCCGACAAGGAGAGCCTGACAAAAAAGAAAAGGCTTCAGCTTGGAAAACAGCTATCGGCTTACAAGCAGTAGACGGCTTGCAGACATCCGATTATCTGAAAGATACGGCTATAAAGCATATTGAAGGTGATATTAGCATTGATGAAGTAAAGAAACTCATCAATGGGTATTATCAATCAAAGATTGCACGAACACCGAAAGATGAAGAGACAGAAGAAGCGGATAAAGTGTCTGCCAATATTGCCAGAATCTTAAATGAACAATCATTTGCTTTTTCAGTGGCAGGCTTTACATCCGTTCACCGCAGATTATTTGAAGGAATTTTTAAATTTGCCGGAAAGATTCGTAGCTATGATATAACGAAAAAGGAGTGGGTACTTCGTGGTGATACCGTGCTTTATGTAAATTCCGAAGATTTACGTAGGGCTTTAGAATACGACTTGGAACAGGAAAAGAACTTCTCATACAAGGGCTTATCTATGGATGATGTAGTGGCGCATATTGCCAAGTTCGTATCAGGCATTTGGCAGATTCACCCATTCGGTGAGGGCAACACCCGAACTACGGCTGTCTTTACTATAAAGTATTTACGCAGCATTGGTTTTGACGTGAACAATGATTTGTTTGCCGACAATTCTTGGTACTTTCGCAATGCGCTGGTTCGTGCGAATTATAGAAATGTGCGAAAAGAAGTTGAACCGGATATGAGTTTTTTGATTTTGTTTTTCAGAAATCTGATGATGGGAGAAAATCATGAGTTAAAGAATAGATATATGATTATCAATACTCCACAACAGTCAACCGAACAAGCTGACCGATCAAGTACCGAACAAGTACCGAACATGCTAACCGAACAACTCACCGCCCCACTTTTAGCAATTGTAAAAGCTATTGGGATAGAACAATGTTCACTGAAAATGATAATGGAGAGAATAGAGTTAAAGCATCGCCCCACTTTTATTACCAACTATTTGACACCAGCTATTCAAAATGGTTTTGTTGCTCCTCTCTACCCTAATAATTCCAAACATCCTCGACAAAAGTATCTGCTGACGGTAAAGGGATTGACTATTTTTAATTCAACAAAATGATATGCAACAACTATTAGGTATATACCATACCACGTTAAAAGTAGGATACATATTAAAGATAATTTTCAATAAGTATTGAAGTGATAAAGAATATTTTTTATCTTTGCCTCTGCAAACCATTTGTAACCCCAATGCGGTAAGATCCACCAAATCAACTTTCTAAAATTGATTTGTGACTTCCGCAAATGGGCTGAAAAAATGCGGTACAACACGTATATCGAAACAATTGAAAACCAACACATTGAATTTCCCGGTACTTTCAATGTAATTGTAAAAATGAGGTTTGTACCGTTTAAAAGGCGAAAACGCTAAAACTCAAGAGTGTAAATATGCTGCATCGGAAAATAGACATGCCAGCTAATCACCAATAATCTACAAATTAAAACACTAAAATACATTATTTATGAGCGAGATTAATATTCCAAAAGAAAATGAAGGCTTTATCTATACCATCCTCTCATTCGAGAGAAACGTCGAGATAAAATGTAACAAGAACTGTCGTTATATTAAAGATAAAAAATACTATCAAGATTGTCCAGCCCAGTTAACGATGGGAAATGGCAAAACTAAATCCAAATTTACTGCTGATAAATTGGTCCTAAACATAAAAAACATCGGAGGACATGAGAATTGGACATTCGCCTCTAATGAAGTTTTATTGGTGGATGGAGAGGGTTTTATCCATGAGGGCGAGTTTATGTGCTATGAAAATCTACCCGTAAACTACACAGGTGAGGGACAGCAACTTTTACCCCAAACGCAGATGAATTTCATATTATTATTCTATCCTTTGCCCGAGAATGTCAATGTTTCGCGCTTCAAAATTAATATATATAATAAATGGATAGATTTTATCCTTCAGGATTTTGATGAATCCGTTTCATCCCTTTTCAATGCGGTGAAGAAAAAGGTGAAAGTAATTGAGTATAATGAAGAAGGTGAAAAGAAACATATTTCCAATACCTATCTTGATTACAACCTGAAATATGACCTTGAACGGTTCGAAAAAAGACTATTGGATCTGAAAGTGAAATTATTTTCCCGATTCAACAATATATTGACCCAAGCTGAAAAGACAAAATTAGACAATAAAATAACGAGCGAAATATATGCATTAGATCTTGAATTGGAAGAGAAGCAAGAAGCCGAGTACAATCAGGTAAAAGAAAATTTCACCGCCATCAAGGATGAATATACACGAAGAGTTAAATAAAGACGAAAAGAAAAAATATTAATTGTAGTGTAGCAACCCATCATATAATATGCAAAAGAATATATTTTTGTTTATTATATAATGGGTTGAAAGAAGTTTTATCACTTTATCACCTCACACTCATTCCTTTCTCGCACTTCCGTGACAGACTACCCGTTCTTTGATTCACTCTTAAGCTACCGAAAATAGCAAAAAAGAAAGTGTCATGCGAAAAATCTTCAGATTGCAAATTATTAGCTACCTAATGATACTCATCGAAATTAAAACAATAGTAGTTTCAATCCGTAATACGAAGTTGCCAAAACGCCACGGCGGCCGCCGCCGCCACATTGAGGGAACCGACCCCCAGAGCCAC
>ERZ779740.213-NODE-213-length-23873-cov-7.07251_pt1 | contig 23873 bp, 4 predicted proteins | sample MGYA00511099_ERZ779740 | MGnify/ENA primary metagenome ERZ779740 (study PRJEB29588, sample SAMEA2161216) | human gut metagenome | biome: human gut; feature: human-associated habitat; material: faeces | place: Denmark | collected 2008/2010 ...
TATTAAATAATATTGCTTGGAAAGATAGAGTTGATATTGTTAATAATTTGTTACCTACTGTTAATGAATTTTATAAAACTATTAACGAGATACTGGTTCATAATGATGACCAATGTACTGGTTATAAACTTGTTAAATTTAATGATATTTGGTATAATGGTACAACTGGTGTTAATAAAGTAAATCTTTGGAGATTTAATAATGTTAATGATATACACAAACAAATACCTTTTATGGTTACTGATTTAGTTGTAGATGAATCTGCATTAAAACGTAAAGCTAAATGGTATGATGTTAATAAGTTCATTTGTCAATATGTTTATTGTATAATGAAGTTTAATAATAGTGATAATAACAGACTTTGGGAACTTATTGATGTTAATCCTGAATGGATTCTTGATAATCGTAATAATCAAAGGTAATTTGTAACAACTTGTGCGGCTCGGCCTTCGGCCTCGCTCCCCGGTGGGGCAGGAGGTTGCACGCCCACTTGTCACGTTACTCAAACTTTTAATGGTATGTCTAATCGTAAAGTTAATCCTGATAGTCTTCGTCAAGTTACTCGTTATATTAATGAGTATTCTCAACATATTTGGGATAACGAATTGACTGGTGATAAAGAATTTGTTCGTGTTAAAGAAAATGGTAAACTTAAAACTGTTCGTTCACGTTCAAAAGATGGTAAATATTATTATCCTTATGCTTCGTATGAAGGTGGTGCTAAAACTATTGGCCCCGGTTTTAAGTTAAATGATACTTCTGATTTTACTAAATCTGTTAAAGCAAAAGGTAAAGCAACAAGAAAACAAATTGATGCTGAATTGAATCGTCGTATGGCGAAAGCCTACAATGATGTTCGTGATATTTATTCTGAGAAATATGGTATTGATGATTTCAATACTTTACCTCAGCCTATTGTTAATCTTATGTCTAATCTTGCATATCGAGTAGGTCGAACTGGTTTTAGACAATATAAGAAATTGTTAAAAGGTGCTAATGAACGTAATACAGATAGTATTATTAAAGAATATACTACTGGTAATAAAAGAAGAGATAAATCTGAATTAGAAATATTTAAGACTAATAGTTCTAATGATTATGATATGATTAGAAATAAATTATTTTCTAATTTTAATACTTATGATAATCCTGATAATTATGTTGAAGATATGAGTAAAACTAATCGTAAAAAATATAATTTCGGTGGTATTCGTTCAACGCATGATGCTACTGCTGATTATTTAGGAATGGCTCGTGATTCTGGTAATAGATTTTTTGGTAATGCTATGATTGATATACTTTATCATAGCGGAAAGAATGATGATACTGGAATCCCAGTTAAGAATTATGTAGATAAGTTAATTACTAACGATAAACTTATTTATGCAAATATGCAGAACAAAATCAATAATGAAATTGTTACTGCTCGTGGAGTTGCTCGTTGTGGTGGTCTTGTAAGACGTAAGCGAAAAGATTTCGGTGGCGTTATGTCTGGTAATGTTTATCGAAGTATTGTCGCTGGTAAAAACAATCGAGATTATTTTGATGGAGTAGGTGTTGGCCTAAAAACTAAATATTTAGATAATGCTTATGCTGAAGGTGATATTGATTTGAATGCACAAGGTATTGCAAAGGCAAATCAGTTGATGGCTCGTGATTCAGCAATTTATGCTAATATGCAAAATAAGATTAATAATGAAGTTCTAACTTCTCGTGGTATTACTGCTAAATTCGGTGGACTTGTTGGAATTCCTCGTAGAAAATTCTATTGGGGTGGAACAAGTATTAATGACCCCGGTAGTGTTCAATGGGGTACACGAGTTCAAGCCAGTGATATTGATGAATCTAAATATAGTGCAGACGGCGAAGGTATCGTAGGTGGTAGTGCTTTAAGTGGAGCTGGGACTGGATTGGGAATTGGAGCTGCTGTTGGTGGAACTGCGGCGCTTGCCACTGGTGCAGCTGCTGGTTCTTGGCTTGGCCCTATCGGTGCTGGTATCGGTGCATTAATTGGTGGCATCGTTGGTCTGTTTACTGGACGTAAGAAAAAGCGTCAAGAAGAACGTCGTCGTCAAGAACTTTTAGCTAAACAAGCTGAAATGGAACGTCAGCAAACTTTGGGTAATATGCAAGATAAAGTTGAAAATGATGTTGCAACTATTCGACAAAGTAATCTTGGTAATTATTCTGAAGGTACAGGATTTTATGCTAAATTGGGTGGAATGATTGGTCGTAGAAAATTAAACACCGGCGGTCAAGTAGTTCCTAATTCATCTAATAGTGTTGTTGCTTATGGTCAAACACATGAACAATATAATCCTGCTACTGGTGAAACTGGAATCATATATGGAGATTCGGAAATTGAAGGCGGCGGCGCTAAAAATGGTCGAATGTATGCTGGTGAAGTTGTTCGTGAAACTCCTGAAGGTGGTCAAGTATTTAGTGATACGATTAAAGTTCCCGGAACAAATCGTACTTTCGCTGATTACGCAAAGAAACTTACTGATATGAAAGGTAAAAAAGAAGCTCAAGTTATTCAACTTGCTGATGGAGTTACATTATCTTTGTCTGCATTGGATAAGAGTAAAACTAACAAATTACAAACTGGAACAAATGTTCGTAATATTGAAAAGTTAGTTTATAGAATGAATAAAGCTCGTGGTGAATCTGAAGCTATTGATGCTAAAACAGAAGATTTATTTGAAGCTCAAGAACTTTATGCTACTGCTTTAGGACTTCGTAATGATGCTCCGGTTATGCGTTGTGGTGGAATGGTAAGAAAGAAAAGACCTTTTGGTGGATATGCTTCACCTTATAGTCTTACAGGAGTTTCAGCTCCTAAACTTACTACTTTACCTCCGATTCAAACTACTGCAAGTGCTGGCGGTGGTTCTGCATTTAAGTTCGGATTTAATGAATTTGGACTTGGTATGAATCTTGCAAGTTCACTGTTTGGAATTGTAGGTAACGCTCTTAATACTCGTGCTAATCGAAAGGCTATTGAATTTGAATCTACACTTCATGTTCCGAAAGGTAATAAAGTAGATGTTGTTCAATATAGTACAGATTATGATATAAGTGAGGAATTACAAGAACTTGGTACACAAGAACGTAGAGCTGCTCGATATATTACTGATAACACAAGTAATGTTCAAACTGCTCGAAATAGTGTAGCAAATCTTGCAATTAATGCTCAACTTGCTCGAAATAAACTGTATGGAGCTAAGAAAGATTATCAACGTCAAAGATATGATTTGAATAGACAAGAACGAGTTAATGCTCGAAATGCTAATAATCAAATTATGTATCAGGATGCTATTAATGAATATAACAAAGCTGTCGGCTTGAATCAACAGTTAATGGCAGTCAGAACACAAGGATTACAAGGAATGTTACAAGGAGTTGAAGGTCTTGCCGGAGCAGTTAATAATTACGCAAGTGCCCGCTTATATGAAAAGTTATGGCCTCGTGGAGTAACTAATCACATGAGAAATGGTTTTGCTTGCGGTGGTCTTGCAAGACGTAAAAGAGCTTAATATGATGCGTGATATATCGGATTATTCTTTTATAGGATAGTCCGATATTCACGATTTTTTGTATATTTGTAATGATACAAATAGTGGTACAAATACGCGCGACAAGTGGGCGTGCAACCTCCTGCCCCACCGGGGAGCGGAGCCGCTGGGCGAAGCCCAGCAGGCGGAGCCATACGAGTTACAACTAATTTACAAACTAATCATTATAAAATTATGGCAGAAATTGCAATAGGTCGATACGATACTAATACATTAAAAACTCCACAATTACAAGATTATGGAAGTGTATATGCTGCTGTTGGAAATGCTTTGAACCAAAAGTATTACCAAAATCGTGAAGCTTATATTAATAGAATTGCTAATCCTTTAAGTCAAATTAAAGCAACTTCTCGTGGACAAAAAGTTCTTGATTCTGAAAGAGCTAAGATTGTTGAAGGTGCTAATGAATTTAAGGAACAAGATAATTGGTTTGCAGCAGATGATTATATTTATAAGCAAACTGAGAATATTCTAACTAACGAAGGTCTTAAAGCTGTTCAAGCTGATTATGCTTTGGAACAGCAATATATGGAAGATTTGAAAAAGAGTGATTGGGATACTCAAAATCAAAATGCTTTCTTGCTTCGTAGTCGTTTACAATCTTCTGATATTATTTATGATGCAGAAACTAATACTGTTGTAAGCGGTGGTTTTAATGGAGTTCAAATCGGTAAAAAGTTCGATGTAAATAAATATCAAAAAGACGTATTTGATATTCTTTCAAAAGCTAAAGCTGATAAAGTATCATTTGAAAACCTTGTTACTAATCCTGATATGATACGTCAGTATGGATTAGATGTTGCAACAGGTTTTGATGGTGAAAAGTTAGCAAGTCACTTTGTTAAAACTGGTAGTGAAAGAGAAGGTATTACAGAACAAGAGATTATGAGTTATGCTATGTCATTACTCAAATCTAATCCTGATTATACTAATTATCTTACTACTATTTGGCAGAATCAAGATGCTCTTACTCGATTTGTAAAAGATGATAGTTCTGCTGGTGGACATTTAAGAGATTACGAATTAGGAGATTATGCTCCTTTATTTGCTGGCAATCCTACAATGTTTGCTCTTAATGGATTAGGTATTAACATAAATGAACTTGGTGCTCCTACAAAAGACGGTAAGTTTACTGTTAATTCTAAATTACCTGCTGAAGTTAAAACTTTGTTAGATACTGTTAATAAGGAATATGGAGTTAATGTTCTTGATATATTACAGAACAAAGCTCAAGTTCCACCTGAACTTATTCAAGCTGGTTTACAGAATTATGTAGATAAAATGTTTGAAAGTTACGCTAAGGGTGTACTTGGAGCTACTGATGATATTGAGAATCTTGATAGAACTGCTTTTACACAAAGTGTTTTATCTGGTCAATTTATTAATAATAACATTCAAAGTTTAGCTGGTGCTGCCGCAGGTTTATATTCTTATCAAGATATTAAAACTACGGTTGATTTAATTGCTAATCCCGGTTATGCAGCTTATATTAAAGCTCGTGCAAAAGGTAAACAGCAAGAACTTGAAACTCTTCAACAATATGCTCCATATCTTGATACATTAGGTGGTTTTGAAGTTACTGGTGATAGTGTTGCAGAAAACATTAATCGTCGTAATGAAATTACTGACCAAATGACTAAACTTTCAAATTCTATGAATCAGATATTTACATCTGATGAACTTAGAATTTTAGGTCTTAATCCGGGAGATGGTAATATTGTTAAAACACTTAATATTTCTACTGCTGAAAGATTAGTTGATTCAGCAGGTCTTGACGAAGAAACAGCAGTTAATCTTAAAGGTAAGCTTTTACAAATTCAGACTGCTCAACGTAATTATAATAATCTTCAAGCTAAACTTCGTTCTGACGAAATTCAGCTTAATTCTGTATTTGATACTTGGAAAGAACATCGAGATAAATTATCAGGTTTATTAGGTTGGTACAAAGTAGCTGACCCTCAAGCTAAATTAATTCTTGATAATCGTATTTCAAGTTATGAAGCATATCTTGATTTTATAAATAATAATTATAATAGAAATGAAAAAACAGGTAGTATTCCTGTAACACCAGATGGTGGTTTTTATTATAAAACTGCTGATGGCGATATTGCTATAAGCCGAGATAATATTATGACAAAAGAAGAGTTTGAATCTACTCTGTCTAATGCAGCAGATAATGTTTCAAATCGTTATCGTAAAGCTATTGCTGATGCACCTCTTGAATTTACAGCAACTCGTGAGATTATTGCTAATCCTTCAAGATTCCAACAAAATTACATGGCAGCTGCTATGGTAAATTGGAAAAAAGGTGCTGGTAATATTAGTATTGTTCAAACTCCATCTGGAGAAGGTATTGGTCTTACTGGAATGCAATTAGCTAAGTACATGAACTTTGATGCGTTCCCTACTTCGACAACTGTTAATTCAAAAGGTACAAGTGTAACTCGTCAGAGTAATGCTACTAAAAATTCTAAGCCTCTTTCTGGTAAAGAACTTGGTCTTGATTATGATATTTATAAAACTGAAGTTAGTCCGATTGCTAATGGAATTGCAGCTCGTGAAGGCCGTAACGAATATGCAATTACTCTTTTCGATGAAACTGGTGCTGCTCGTGGTAATATTATTTTCTCTGAACAAGTAGACCCATCTACTATTGCTCGTCAAATTCTTGATAATTACCGTAATATTAAACCTTATGCTAAAATTGGTGGTGAAGGTTTACAACGTAGTGCTGGAATGATTGAATCTCAATATGTTTCGGGATTTATTGATTTCGATACTACTGGTGCTAACAATAGTCCTGCTGTTGCAAATATCGCAGACCTGCAAAGAACTGTTGATGATTTAGGTAAAGTTGAATATGATTTGAATATTCATGAACCTTTCTACAATAGTATTGATGGTAATAGTCGTAAAGTTGAGATTGGTAGAACAACACAAGGTTATTATATAAAAGATATTAGTGGATTGAAATATCCTGATGGTTCTGTTCATTATGGAGAATTTGGATATAACACAATTCCTAATAGTCTTTATACAATTAAAGGTATGACCCCTAACAACATTCAATATTATGAGAACATAAATGAAGCATTAAAGCCTATCACAGAATATATTTTAACTCAATATGGAATTATTCTTGATATGCAAGAAGCGGCTGAGGCTATTCAAATGAATAAAATAAATAATGCTAATATAGGATATTAAACTATGCCAAATTTAACAGATATTAAGATTCCTATTACAGGTTCGAAAGCTCTTACTCCTTCTGAAACACAAATTCAAGGAGTAGGAGCTACTCCTGTTTTACCGTATAGTATGCCGGAGCCTGAACATGCTCGTGGTGCAAAATTATCAGCTATTAGAAAATTCAATATTTCTGAATACGAAAACATATTAGGTCGAGGTCAAGTTAATCCTAATCTTGATTTAAGTGTTCTTAATGAAAATAGAGCACAAAATCAAAGCGGTTGGTATTTAACTAAAAATGCTATTGGTCAATTAGGAACTACTATTCTTGGTGGTACTATTACTGGTATCGGTAGTATTCTTAATTTCTTTCCTACTACATATCGTGCTATTAGTCAAATATGGGATGATAATGCCAAATATAAATGGGACAAAGCTATCAACGAAGGTCTTGGTTCTGAATGGCAGAGAGTAGGTAAAGATATTGAGAATTGGGGTCGTAAAGCAATGCCTATTTATCAAACGGAACAAGCTCAAAAAGGTGGTTTTGCTGGTGGTATGGGTGATGCTACTTGGTGGGCAAGTATGTTTCCTACCGTAGGTTCTGCGGCCGCATCTATGCTTCCTGTTATTGGACAAATGCGAGCTTTACAAGCTGTTGGTAAATTAGGAACAATGATTAATGGTGTTGGCCGTTTAGGTTCTACATTGAATAAAGCTGGTCGTGCATTACAAAATCCTTATACTCAACAGATAATTGGTACTTTATATGGAGCACATCTTGATAGTATGGAAGAAATTGTTCGTGGTTATGATGAACAATATCAATATGCTCTCGATTTAGGTTTCAGTGAAGATGATGCTCGTAAGTTTGCATCTGTTTATGCTTCTGAAAGTTACAATGATGCTTGGGCTTATGGAGTATTATTTAATGCTATTGAACTTAATAGTATGCTTCGTGGTATTAAAGAAGCTCCAGTTAATAGTATTTCTATTGAAAAAGGTTTAAAAAGTAATATAAAAGGTCTTGCACAAAAAGGTAAGACTTTTGTTTTAGATAGTGAAACATCTAAACTTAATCGCAAACTTATTCCGAGTATTGGACTTCATAAAACAAAAGATTTCTTTTCTGTTGCTTTATCTGAAGGTCTTGAAGAGATGCGAGTTGATATGGCACTTAATGAAGGTGTCATTGCTGCAAAAAAAGAACTTGGAATTGAAGATGAAACTGCTGCTTTAACTCCGTTAGCTCGTATGGGAAGACTTGTTGAACAAGCTTCTTCATGGGATAGTTTTATTTGGGGTGCTATCGGTGGCGGTGTAATGTCTGCTGGACGTAGCGGTGTTACACGAATACTTAATGGTAAAGCTCAACAAGAAGCTGAGAATAAACGAGCTACTAACATTATAAATGGTATTCAAGATACTGCCGCAGCTATTGCTGATTTTGACGGTAATATGAATATTAAAGTAACTGAAACACCAGTTTTAGATGAAACTGGTAATCAAGTTATGAATAATGATGGTACTCCGAAAGTTAATAGAACTATTACTGACCCTGCTTCAAGTTTACTTGTTGGTATTATGGGTAGAATTGGTTCTGCTAATGGATTCAATTATGCTGTTGAATATTTTGATGAATTAAGTAAATTATCAGATGCTCAACTTGAAGAAGTTTATGGTGCTAACAAACGACCTGTTGTAGATGCTCTTCGTAGAGAATTTACTATTATGCGAGATATTCATGCTCGTAATATGGGTTTAAGTTGGGGTAATCCTTTCGACAATGTTCTTAAAGTTCAGGCATCAACTGATGATTATTTACTTGACTATTATCGTCGTCAATTAGCTATTGTTGATACTGATATTCAAACTTTCGATATTGAAGCGTCTAATCTTCGTAAGCAACGAGATGAAGCTCTTAAAGCTATTGATAGTAAACTTCATAGCTTAAATGTAGAAAAAACTGTTCTTGAACAAGAACGTGAAGAACTGCAAAAAGTCATTGAAGATTATAAAACTCAGCTTGAAGATAAAACTCGTAATAAAGCGATTAGTACACTTAAAGGTAAACGTACTCGATTAGTAAATAAGATTAAAACTATTGAAGATACAATTAATGGTTTACAATCTCAAATTGATGAGTTAAATACTTATATTGCTAATCAAGGTGCTATTAGTACAAAACAACCTAATCGTAAAGCTCGTAAACCTTATCTTCTTGAAATTAAAAATAGTAAGAAATCTATTTTAAGTCTACAACAACAAATTGCAAATGCTCGTCAGGCTATTGCAGAATTAGAAGTTGGTAAACTCCAATATGAACAAGAACTTGCTATTCATAATGGAGAGATTGCTGATACTCGTAGAAAGATTGAATTATTTGAAAATGATTTAGCTGATTACGATGCAAGACTTAATAGAATTAATAGTGATATTGTAGAACAGAGTGAACGTGAAAATAACAATGTAGCTGAATATAATGAAGCTGCAAAACGTTTGCGTGAAACTCGTAATAACAATAATCAAACATATAAATCTCTTGAAGAGGCTCGAACTCAACTGAGTATGGCTGTAATGACTCTCGAAGAAAATGTTAATAATCGAGATGAGATTATGGCTGAACGAAGTAAGTTACTTAAAGAGGTTTATGATAAACAAGAAGAGATTGAAAAAGCTCAAGATAAAGTAGAAGAAACTGTTGAAACTACTAATCAAGAAGCAAGTCAAGAACCCGAAAATGTTACTACCGAGGTGCTGACAGACAGTAACGGGATTTCGTACTCTCTCGATGACAGCGAGGCCCCAAATACCGTCGATATTAAAAATAAGGTATATTCGGTAGGCTCAAAATTTAATGTCGCAGAATCGCCCAAAACCGTGCAAAGAATCGAGGTCGTAACCGACGACGAAACCGATTTTAGTGCTGTAATGGTTACTATAAAAGATGATGCGACTGGTAAAGAAGATACATATTCTGCAAAAGAACTTGCAGGTATGGATATTACTGAAATTCGAAGTGAAGTTCAAACTAAATTTGATGCTATTTATAAAACACTTTATAGTATTCAAGATAAACTTTCAGCAGATGAATTTAAGAATCATTATTTAGATACTATTATAAATCTGTATAAAGAATTATCTGATTCTAATAGTGATACTTATAAAGCATTATTATCTCCTATTGATAATACTGAACTTAATACGTTACGAACTACTATTATTGGTAATTTTATTGGTTGGATAAATGAATATCAACCTACTGAAATTAGTAATGAGAATTTAGAAAAAGCTAATCGTGTAAAACAGTTATTATCAGATAGTAATATTCGTATTGCAAACAATCTTAAATCTAATCTTTTCAAAGATTGGATTTGGAATCTTTATGGTGGTGATATAGTTGGTTATCGTGAAGAAGAAAACGCTAAGATGCGTGAAGCTATTGCTGATTATATTGCTAACGTTGCTAATGTTCTTAATAATAATTATACTATCACGGATGGTAAATTAACTCTTAAGAATATTAATGTAGACCATAATGTAATTCGAGCACAAATCGAAGGTCTTACTCAAATTAAATTTGAAAATCTTAATAGTAATTTTGATACTGTTAGATATTCAGATTTCTATCATAAGATAACACTATTCAAAAATAGTATTATTAATGAAGTAGCTAAAAGTACAACTGAATTTTACAAAACTAATATCGCATATATCAACAGTGTGATGAATAGGTTTATTAGTAAAATTCGTGCTATTAGACAAGATGAAGATAGTCCGTTACATGATGCTCTTGTAAATGATGATGGCTTTGGTAGTCAAACTTCTAAAATTATGGAATTTGCTACTGCCGTAAATAATTTAGCAAAAGAGTTTTTAGATTATGGTGCTATCCCTAATCTTCCTACTCGTACAAGACTTCATACATTAGCTCAATCAATTCAACCTTATCTGGTATCTGATGTTGATGCTTTGAATCTTACTGGAGTAGATGTTATTACAGCTGTTCGTCAAAGTAATGTTCTTGATTTATTAAGAAATGCTCGAATGGCTTATTCTATTCTTTCGAGATATTATAATTTTGAAAGTGGTACTGAATTAAACGATGATGTATCTATTCTTAATAGTCTTGATGTACTTGCTAACAGTGTTTCTGACTTTATAGATGATACTGAATCAAGAGATGAGTTTAATACTAATGACTATCGTTATTATATTAGTGATTCAATGCGTAATGCTCTTGATGCTATTGAAAATACTATTGTAAAACTCGATGGTCGTCAGATATTTACTGATAATCACGTTTATACTTACGAAGATATTCTTGATTCTATATATCAGCAAACAGATGGTCGTAATGATGTTATTAAATATTATGAACCTATTTGGTATGCACTTAAATATTTCAAAAATGATGTAAATGTTAATACAATATATCAACAAATGAGTAAGAATGGTGTTCCACAAGAACAACTTGATGCTCTTAAACGTTTGTTTGATATTATTAATAAACGCATTGCTAATCCTATTCAAACAACAGACGGTGCTTATCTTGATAGTAACTTAAATCTTCGTGGTAAGTTTTTAAGTGATTTCTTCAAAACTCATATTCAACGTGAATTTGAAACTAATGGTTTCAAAGGTTTACGTCGTCTTACACCTGAAGTTTATAAGATTATCACAAGTCCTGAATATTATAATCCTAAAACTCGTGTTATTAAAAACAACATTACAGTTAATGGTGTTAAATTCAAGGCTACTGAATTATTTGATGCTTTAAGAACTTTACACGAAGGTCAAGAATTTGAAGTTACTTATAAAGATGGTAATGTTGATGTTAATTTAGATGTAAATGGTAAAAAACTATTAATTGAACGAATTGGTTTAGGTGATAGTGAAACTTATCATGGAATCCAATTAGGTAGAATTGATGAAAGTGGAGTTAATCAATATGATTCTGTTTTTGGTAATTCTTATGGAACATCTAAATTTGTAGATACTATTATCAGAAAAGCTGGTGGAAGTGATACAATATTTAACTTAACAAAAGAGTTTTATAAAGTATATACTGAAGCCTTAACTCGTGAACAACAAACATCTGATTCAGTTGTTTCAAAACTAAAATCAATTATTAAAGAATTAGATAAATATGGTAATACATCAAAAACTGAACATTCTGAAATAATCAATGCTTTCATTGGAGCTATCCAATATAATACTGAAGTCGAAGGTGTTAGTCCGGAAGCATTTGATATTGAAGCTCTTGATTTAAATAAGGTTTATTATCTTATTAGTCCTATGTTCTATAACGTAAGACTTAAAAATCTTAATGATTATGTTCGTTATGGACTTAGAATCAAGAACGCTTATCAGAATCTAAATACTAAACTTGGAAATGACTTCATTCAAAGTCAAAAACTTATTACTGAAATTAAAGAAAAAGGTTCTGCAATTTTAGTATTAAAAGGTATTAATAAATCTCCTATTACATTTGCCGATTCAAGTGGTTATCGAGCTAATGTAAATGAAGAGATGCAACGTACTGTTACAGTTAATGGTAAACCTGCTGTTAATATTATTCAACGTCAGCCTGATGCTGATGGTTTAATGTTAGTTTCATCACTTACTACTGATACTGCATTTAATAATCCTATTATTGAAGATAAAATTACTTCATCAGATAGGCATTTCCAAATGTATGCTGAAATTCAAGCTAATGCTGGTGAAAATGGAAAAAGTTATGTTCCATTGCATCGTGGTAATTTAGCAAGTGATGTTGCAGATACACCATTTAATGTAGCTGCTATGGAATTTGTTACTCAAATTATGAGTGATATTATTTCAGATGCTACGTTTACATCTCTTCCGACTGATGCTAAATCTGGTCTGTATACTCTTGTAGATGATACTAATAAGACTCGAACTAAAGCTCATAATGCTAATATTCGTAGTCGATTAGCTCCTTTATCAGAAGCTATCATTACAAGTTATAATCGTGGAGTTCCGGGAGCTGAATGGTTTAACATTAGTTCTCTTTATGAAAATACAGACCCTGCTACTGGAAAAACTCGTTATATTAAACATTTAGATTTCCAAACAGTTGTTCGTAAAAAGAATATACTTGGAAATGGAATAAGTTATATCAATAGAATTAGTATTGAATATACTAAATCTGGTGATAAATTTACTCCTGTTAAGCTTCGATTAAGTCGTAGAGTAATTCCAGTTAATAGAACTACTTCAAAAGTTCGTATTGCTAAGAGTCCTTTTACAGCACGAGAACTTGCTCAATTAAATGGTATTATTGAAAAGAGTAAATCTAACAAAGGAACTTACGCTGTAATTGATTTGCAAGCAAGAGGTATTACTGGTAAAGATTTAACTGATTTACTTAATCATAATCTATTCCGTAAACTGTATGGTAATATGCAACGTAGTGTTACTACTGCATTGCAAGGCGACCATTATACTTATGGTGTTAAAACAGATGATGGTTACGCAGCAGTTAAAGGTCAATATAAATCTAAAATACTTGATTGGGCTAAACAACAAGGTATCGTTGATAAATCTGTTTCTTCAACATTCGATTCGATGCAAGATTTTATTCTTGACACCGGCGCTTTAACAACAAGTGTTATTGGAATTAGAGATACCAATGGTAATGTTGTTACCAATTATACTATTGATTCTATTCAACCTGCAATGTTCTTTGAACTTAAATCTGAAAGTTCTGATAATCCTATTCGAGAATCAGAAGATATGACGAAAGAATTTGCTGTTAAAGCAATTACAACATTAAGTTCAATGACAAGTGATACTGAAACAAACTGGTATCAAAAACTTGTTAATATTACAGATGATAAAGTAGCAGGTCTTAGAGTATTAGGTGTTATACCTGATTTTGTATCTGAAGATGTTGCTAACAGAATCGCTGAATTATATGATATAATTTATACTGATGGTAAAACTAATTTCAGTATTAAGAAACTATCGAGTAAACAAGATTTCATAATTGCTCAATATGATAAAGGTACTGAAACTATCGTTATCAATAGTAATAAACTTACTAAACGTGATTTTACTGCTACTGATTTAGGTGTTAATATTACTCATGAATCTCTTCATAAGTATTTTGAACAACAAGCTAATTCTAAAGAATTATACGATAAACTAGCTACCTTAATTAGTGATATTAATGACACTGCATTTAAAGTTGATTCTAAAGAATTTAATGCTAAATATAAGAGCGATTTAACTGAACTTGAACTTGGTTATCTTCGTACATATCTTAAAATATTAAGTGAAACTCCTGCTGAAATAGTTACTTATGCTTTTACAAATAAACAGTTTGCTAATTTAGCAAATAGAATTATTATAGAAGAAGCTCCGAAGATTAAGAAACGTAAAAGTCTTTGGGATAAAATTATTGATGCAATTCTTTCTGTTATTGGTATAGATACAGTTACTGATAATAGTTTACTTAGTAATGTACGAAATATAGTAGTTAATAGTTTGGATAGTGTGAATAGCCGACGCGCAAAAAGTCCGACCAGTGGGCGTGCAACCTCCTCTCCCACCGGGGAGCGGAGCGCTGGGCGAAGCCCAGCAGCGGAGCCGACTTCAGTTACAACTAATCAAACTAATGTTACAAACGATGCAACACATGATAATTTATCAGTTACAGAACCTATTAAAACGCCTGATGTACCTCTAACAGAAAATCAAAGAGCAGCTCAAGCTGAATTAGATTTTCTTGATGATGACAGTGAAATTACGTTTGATGACAATAATTCTGAAACATTTAATAGTATTGATGTTTCTGATATTGGCCCGAATATTGTGATACCCGGTGGGGGAGTGGGTTTGACGCCCACTGGTCAGGTTTTTTCAAATAGTTCTGAAAATGTTTTGAATAATCAGAAAAATGTTGTATCTTTAAACGGTAAATATATAATCGAATTTATTGATAAATATATTGATGACAATAATAACAAAATTTGTTAGTTTATGAATGCACAATGTAGTCCTGAACCTTATCGTTTAACTGTTGATGGAAGACTTGAGAAATCTGGTCTTTATCATCAAATGAAGTCTTTTAAGACTAAACCTATTGAAGATATTATTACATCTTTAATGGAAAAAGGTGTTTTACCTACTATTAAAGATTATAATAATATTCGAGGTTATGCTGAAGATAATGCTGATGTATCATTAGAGAATGCTTTTAAGCGTCGTATTCTTACAGCGTTTTTATATGCAGAAGCGGATGCCCGTACTCCTTATGGAGCTACGGGTTATCCCGTTTATACAAGTGGAGAACTTAAATTAGAATCTGTATTAGCTGCTCTTTCGACAGATGAAACTTATAGTGAAGATATTCGTAAAGATTTTGAATCTCTTGGTAACGCATTAGGTCTTGATATTAAACACGCTTTTAATCCGTCTATTGTAAATACTGCTACATTTGATGAGATGGATTATGCCTATATGGCTCGTGTTTTAACTGCTGCTTATTTTAAGTTAAAAGGTCTTACTGCGGAACAAAGACAAGCTCGTTTTGAAGCTAATTACCGAGATGTTTCTCGTAGTGGATTTAAAGCTTTAATTCTTGCTGAGTTTAATAAAGAACTTGAAGAGTATAAAGCTCGACCTAATTTTATTCCTACAAGATTCAACGATATTTTTGTAGCAAATGTACTTACTGATTTGAATAAAGGTAATAGTCAAATCTTTAATTATTTTCTTGATTATATTGATAAGAACTATGGTATTAATCGTAAGCGTGCTTATCAAAATAATCGGATTGTCGATGATGAAAGTACAGAAGAAGGACAACGTGATGCTATTGAAGATATTGAAGTAATGTGGGATGATTTACAAAAAGAACGTATTGATAGAAAGAATACGTTAGCATCTCATGTTAAAGCTCAAATAGCTCTTCTTGTAGGTTCGAGTAATTTCAAAAATAGAACTGCTAATAAAGCATACATTCCTGCTCCTATTGATATTAATGTTTTATGGAATAAACTTATTGAGGCACATCTTTATGATATTCAACCTCAAGATGTATATAATAGATTGCAACAACTTGCAGCTATAAATGATGAGTTTACTCCTATTCTTGAAATATTCCAACGAGTATTTGAAGATGATGGTTCTGCTGCTTCTGATTATGATAATTCTTTTGTAAATGCTTATATTTCTGGAATTAAACTCGCTGTTATTCCTGTAAATATTATGGCATTAGAAGGTGGTAATAATGCTACTATTTATCAGAATAACCGAGAATCATTTGGTGTTAAAACATATATTGATAGATTTGAAAGTGTTTTAAGTACAAATATTGAATTTGGATTGTATAATAATCTGAATGATGTACTTTATACTAATTCTAAATCTAAACGTATTTTTGAACCTATTTCAAGACGTAGTAAGATTGATAAAGCAGCTCTGTTAGATAAACAGATGTCTGTAATTAATTATTTAGGATTAGCAATTACTCGTGATGCTCTTACTCAATATTATAATGCAAACGATAATGCTAACGAAGTATATTCAAGAGTTAATTCTCTTCTTGAAAATGTAGTTAACGATACTAAACATCGTGTTAATACATATCGTAGCAAAGAAATTCCTGCACATAATATTAATGATATTTATATTCATTAGCACAAATTGCTACTTATGATTTTAACAGTTTTACGAATATGAGTTATCTTGATGTTCAAGGTAAACTTAATTATTCACCTCAGTATGATAGTATGCTTACAAAATTCCTTCGTGGATTTGTTACTCGTACTGGTGTAAATACTGAATATATTAAATATATATTTAAGGATTATCTTAATGACCCGACTTTAACTGCTCCGGGTGCAGAAGATAATATTCTTATTTATGACGAAAAGACTGGTCTTGGAATATTTACTAAAAATAGTATTGGTGAATACGAAGTAAATCCTGCATTTATTTCTGATGTTGAACGTCGTTATCAATTTGCATTATCTGTATTTAATGGTGTTAAGATTGGAAATAAAGGTCTGAAATATCGTGAAGTACAAGGTGCTCTTTATACATATACCGAAGTTATTCTTAATATGCTTGGTCAATATGTATTTTTAACATCTGATAGTCCTCGTAGTTATATGATGACTACAAAACGACTTGAAGTCGATGATTTATTTATTAAAGATTCTTCTAAACCTCGTACTTCAATTCACGTTAAGACTTTTGGTTCTAATTATACACCTGCCGCTGTTGCAGCACATCCTAAATCGGTATTTATTTTCTCAGGTAATACTAAAAGTCGTGCGATAGGTGCTCCAGCAACATCTGGACAAGAATCTATTCGAGGCCTTAAAAATACTATCGAAATTGATGCGTTTAAGGGTGAGAATATCACTCCCAATAAACCTACGACAACAGATTATTTTACTGATGCAGATTATGATGCTTATATAAAAGATTTTGAAAGTCGAGTAGTCCCGTTTATTAATGATGCTATTTCTCGTGGATTAAATATTTATCTGCCGATGAATGGTATTAGTAGTAGATTAGCTACTCATGCTCCTCGTATATATTCTTATGTAACTGAATATTTAGATAATCTTGTTGCACGAAATAAGTTTGTTCGTATAACAGATAATCCGATAAATGAAGAATCTAATGTTTTTCATTCTATCGAAAAGATTGTAAATAGTGATGTCTTTAAGTTTAATACTTTTGGACAAATTATATTCCAATTAAGAGATAATAACGACGAGAATCTTGCTCAAATGAAAACTCGTCATAATCGAAAGTATTGGAATGGTAGAGCTATTTATGATGCAAAAGGTATTCCGACTGGTAAGGCGTTTCAGTTCTTGAATATTACTTATATTGAGAATGGTAAGAATATCACATTACCTGCTCATATTGCAAAGATAAATAATGTAGATGTTGCAGAAGTTTATCGTAATATGATTGCACAAGTTCGCAATGAACCTTACGATGAAAATCTTGTTGCTAATACTGGTAATATTCGTGATTTCGTAACTGCTTACATTCGTTGGAATGCTACAACTGGTGTTGATAGTTTTGAAAATATTGCTAAAAGTATTTACGATACTAATATCAAAACTGATACAAGTGTCGTTACTACTTTCGATAGTTATTTAGCAGATTTAGTTCAAGAAGTATATAATCAGAAAGCTAATGATTGGATTAAACGTCGCAAAGCTGATGGTAAAGAATATACTCTTGATACTATCCCTACATTAAAGAAAGAAAGTTTGTTAAATAGCGCTCGTCAGCATGTTCTTGCTACTTATGATATTATGGATAATGATGGTGTTCGATTAAGTTTACTTAAAGTATTACTTAATCATACTATCTATAATCATAGTATGAACGCTATATTTAATGGTGATATTGAAGAATATAAAGATACAGTAGACCTCAATAAACGTGTAGCACAAGTTATTAAGAATGGTCTTAATTCTATTGATTCAATTCATAACGATACTCCTCGTAAAGTTGTTGTTATGGAAGATATGAATTTCAATAGTAATATTCTTGATAAAATGGGTATTCAAAATGAAGCTATTTTGGATGCTTATCGTGCTACTGCTACAATTAATGACTCTCAGTCTATTATGACTGATGTAGGTCTTATTAAACTTTTGAAAGCCACTGGTCGTTGGAATCCAAGTGAACCTTTGTATCAATATATTACTGATTTACAAGACCCGACTAAAACATTTAATCCTACATCTTACGCTAAGGTTGTAGAACAAGTTAAATTGTTTGGTACAACTCGTCGTCGCCGTGGTGATTTTTATCATGCTCCGGCTGTAACTGGTAATGAAGTTGATATATTTGCTGATGAAATAGATAGTGTTCAAATTAAAGACTCGACTGTTGTTCTTTTTGAAAGTATGACACGAGGTAGTGCTATGGGTCAATTATATGATTGGATGATTCAAAATAATATTGACCAAGTTAGTCCTATTTCTGCTGTTAAAGTATCTGGTATTACACCAGTTAAAATTCATAATGACCAAGGTGGTCTTGATATTGAAGCACTAAATCGAGTAGATGATAAGTCTATTCTTTATATGCGAGATAGTGATTTTGTTATTCAACAAGATATTAAAGCTGATTTGCTTGATGAAACTACTATTTTAGGTGGTCAGTTAGTTAAGCAGATTATGGAAGGTCTTGATTGGAATAATGCTATTTATGAATTAAATGGCAAAAATGTTACTGGTAAAGAACTGTTTGATGAATTTCAAAAGACATTAGCTACTAATATTCGTGAAGATGCTATGCAATTACTTTACGATATTGGTGGTATCAATGAGAATGGTGAAATTCGAACTGATGCTCGTGGTGCTATTCAAATTGATATAAATAAACTTGTTAATTGTTTTCAAGAAATTATATCGGATGATGTTGATGCTATAACTATTCGAAAAGCTCTTGAAATTAAAGAAGATGGTCTTCCGACTATGCCTTTATCTTATCCTGTTATTAAAGGTAAGTTAGAGAAGATACTGGCTTCTATGTTAAGTAAACAAGTTATTAATAAATATCTTCCCGGATTTCATGCTCCTATTCGAGCAGATATATTTACTGCAAGTAATGAGTTAATCAAACATAATGAGTTCTATTCTGATAAGGAACTTTATAATAAAACTATTGATGAACTTGTTGCTAATGGTTCTATCACATATGCTTCAAGTTTTATTGAAGAATGTAAACGAACTGGTAGAAGTCTTGAATTACAAGCTGAATATCGTGAGGATGGAAATTACCATTATGCAGAAGTTATAGTTAATCCGTGGAAAATGGATTTCTATAAAAATATTGGTACTGTTAAAACTATTACTAATGAAGATGGTACAACTAAGGATATTATAACTGTTGATATTGACAAACTTGATGTTGAAGCTCGTCGGATGATAGGCATTCGTATTCCTACCGAGGGTAAACAATCAATGGTTGTATTTGAAGTTGTTGGTTTTCTTAATAATAATGCTACACAAGCTATATTTCCACAAAGTCTTATTACTCGTACTGGCTGGGACTTTGATATTGACTCGATTTACGCCTACTATCGCAATGTAATTTTTGAGCAAGACAAATATATACCTGTCGAATTTAAGTCGAAATTTGATGCCTCGCAGGCCCAAATAGGAGGTAAATTTACACGATCGGTATTTAAGCAAAAGTACATCGAATTAGCTACTACTCCACAAGAATTTACTAATTTAACAAGTCATAATTTTAATACTATTGTTAAGTGGATTAGCCGGTATTATAATCCTAATTTAGTACCTACTAATGCAAATCAATCTCCTCTCAATAATATAATTGAATTAATTAAAGAGGATTTGCAAGATGTTAAAAGTAATCCGGAATATACTAAGATTCTTAAATCTATTCTGCATAATTTACAGTATGGATTTGCAAAGAATTACGGTGATGTGAATAGTTTAGTTCGAGAATATCTTGCTAATAAGCGAGATGGTGTTACTGAAGATTTTGGTAATTACACTCAAACTCAACGCGCTTATACTTCGGATTTATTAATTCGTGCTCATAAAGCAATTAATGATTTAATTAAGTTTGTTAAGAATATTAATAGTCAGTTAGCTACTATTAATATTTCTCCTGATACAATTAGTAATTTTGATACTATCAAATCAAAATTCCAATATATTGTTGAGGATACTGATAAAACTATTGTTCCTTATTTAAGTGCTATTCAAAGTAATATTGATAAGGCATTTAATGCTTTTACAAAAGACTTTGTTCAAAACGAGAGTATTTATGAATTGAATAGTAGAGAAGCTCGTGATAATCATTTAATTGATATTATTACAGCTGTTCTCTCTAATTCAAATCATGCTGAAGAAGTAAATAAACCCAATGGTATGGCTGAAATTCAAGCTGTATCTGACCGTGATAATGCTTTTTGGAATTATACTCTTAAAACTTTGAATCCTAATAATCTCATGGATAAGATTACTCTTAATAACATGAGTATGGGTTCAACAGTTCTTAAAGGTCATTCTGTTAATTTCGATACTTTAATCGCAACAATTTCTACTTTACATGGTAGATTGCTTAAAGGTATTCGTCGTAAGATTAGTCTTAATTCTTTACCGATACCTAAAGGTTTTGCTGATAGAAGTGAAATGTACACTGTAAGTGATAAAGCTGTACCTCGATTAACAAGTAAATATAAAGAATTTTTAGCTAAACGATATGGTGCTGAAAATATCCAATTATTGCCAAAAGAAAATGCTCTTTGGGTTAATGATGTTTGGATTAATAATGATACACTTAATGAACATTTAGATATTAGTGGTGAACGAGTTGAACTTCAAATGAATCAGTTTACTTCTGGTATTCTTGATGTTCTTAAAGCTGGACTTGGATTTAATCTTAATGTTCATACTTTAAGTGTAGCTCGTGCTATATCGTCTGGTGTTACTATTGAACTTTATAATGGTAAAGCTAATAGGTTTACTAATGAGGATGCTTTTATTCATCAACCTGCTATTGTTGAAGCAGTTAATCGAATGGAAGTTCAATCATTAAGTCGTGGTAATTTTACAATTCTTGATGCTGTCGAAGCAATTCGTTCTGATTATAGTGTAGAACTTGCTAAGATTTATGCTGATTTAATTGTTAAGAAAGAAATTACTCCGGTTGAATCTCATGATGTAATAATGACTGTCGCAAGCGGTAAAAGTAAAACTAAAACTCTTACTGTCGGACAGCTTAATGAATTAAAAGATAAATTACCGAATATAAGTATTAATGAAATCAGTGGTAAATATGGTTATCAAACTACTGAAGAATTATTAGATAATATCAAAAATCGTAATAATCGTACAGCAGATTGGTTATTACGTCAGATTAGCGTTCTTGGTAATTTTGTTGAATACAATGAAATTGCTACTAATTTGATTGACCTTAACTTTATGCTTAAAAGTGAAAGTAGGGTTGATAGTTTTTTTAAGGCTGACCAAAAAGAACGTAAACTTGCTGAATATTATTATCCAGTAAAAGCCTTAAAAGAACTTGTAAATGATAAATATAATCAAACACTTCGATTTATTGATGAATATATCGAAGAAAATGCTGGTAATCCTAAAGCAATAGATGCGATTAAAACTGCTTTTACTCGTGAAAGTTCTGATGCTTTTAGACGACATTATAAACCAAAAGATGTTAAAGGTAATCCTCTTGCTGCGATTACTTATTCTGATATGAAACTATTTCGTTCGGAACTTCCGAAACGAAATGATATTATGACACGTCGTGAACTTATTGAGGATTTAGCTGTTGGATATGAAACTCCTAATAAGGTGATTCTTGATAATGGTAAAGACATTATTGAAAGTATATTTGTTGGTTCATTTGAAGGTTATCTTGATGGCAACAAATTTAATGATACTGAAAATCAAAGTGCTTACGGAGTAATTCAAGCTCGTTATCAGTATGCACATTGGTTAATGGCTAATGGTTTCGGTGATGTTTTCATTACTCGAAATCATCACATTGCTAATACGATTTTAGGTCAAATACTTCAACGTAAAAATTCGATTGATGAATCTACTTATAAATATGTTACTGATAGTATTATGAACTATCTCGTAAGTATTAATGGTAGATTAGATAATGGACTTATTAAAGTTCTTCCTATTTTAACACCTGATAATACTCCTGAAGTTCTTACTACATTAGGTATTCATACAGAAGAACAACTTAAAGAACAAAAACTTATCTTTAAGACTCTTTTGAATACTGTTAAAAACGGTTATACACCTGAAAGTTTTACTCAATATACTAAACTTTCACTTGCTCAACAGATTCAATTTATTCAAAAAGATAGTACATTAAGAGATTATATTGAGAAATCACCTGAATTTAGAGGTGATAACATATTTAAGTATTTAACAGTTCGTAAGAATAATCGTTCTGTACCTTATGATGTTATTAGAATCCAACGTGATGATAATGATGTCAATTCTTGGTCTAATATGACTGATAGTATTCTTCGTATGTGGGATAGTAAGATTCCTTATATTGCTCATACGATACGTCAGTTATTAGTTTATACTTATGTTACAGAAGGTTTTAATTATGCTTATAATGTTTCAAAATATATTCCGATTGAACTTATAAGTACTAATCGACCTAATGCAGAATATGATGCTTTATGTCGTGAAGTTCATTATCCAGACCCTTCTGTTAATCTTGGTAATTATGCAGAGAATTTAAGAAATGCTGAAAAAGCTGTATTTGATGGAAACGTAGATATTACACCTGTTATGAGTTTAATATCTCGTATGAAATCAGATATGAATCCAGTATTATTAAGTGATATACAAAAACGTTATCGTTGGGAAGCAAATAAGAATAAAGCTACTATTGGTTATGTTCAAAATGCTAACGGCGAAAATGTTGGTACTGGTTCTTATATTGATGAAAATGGTAATACTCAGAATTTCTATATTGAAACTGAAGCTCGATTAATTAATTCTGAATATGCTAATGCAGAATATGTAACTGAAAGGATTACTCGTAGTAAGAATCGTGTGTATAAACGATATGCAATTCCTACGAATACAAATAGTCCGTTAAAGCAGATTTATGTATTCTTACCTGTTAATCCTTTACTTCGCAATGAGGCATCTTTAATGACTGGTGATATTAGTATTATACCTACTTATCAAGAAGGTATGATGGCACAAGTTCAAAAAGATGGTGAAACTATTATAACTGATAGGTTATCGGTTATTATAGATTCTGATGCTATTCATAAATTCATGTTAGCTATTGATGATAATGAATCAGTCCAAATAGATGAAAATTCAGATTTCAATGATGCTAATATGATTGAAACAGAAGATGCTGTTAATAGCACTATTGATGTTGAAACTGAAGATGTAATTGATACTGATGTTGCTTCTGTATCTGATACAGATTTTGAAGTATTAAATTCAATTGAAGTTACTACTCCTACATTCATCAATGTTGAACATACACATTCTTCTGCAAGTGATGTTATTTATAATGAATTAGAATCTTCTGTTTCATCTATTTTTATTACTACAC
>ERZ779740.227-NODE-227-length-22903-cov-3.15783_pt1 | contig 22903 bp, 19 predicted proteins | sample MGYA00511099_ERZ779740 | MGnify/ENA primary metagenome ERZ779740 (study PRJEB29588, sample SAMEA2161216) | human gut metagenome | biome: human gut; feature: human-associated habitat; material: faeces | place: Denmark | collected 2008/2010 ...
AATCTTTTTCCTTTCTTTTCCTGCCGATAGCAGGTGAGGTGCTCGAACAAAATGAAGCATTGGAAGAAAACCCGGAACTGGTTAATAAAGATCCCTATGGCGAAGGTTGGTTGATTAAAGTGAAGCCGGCGGATGTAAAAGCGGTGGAAGATCTACTGGATGCCGAAGCGTATAAAGCCGTGGTAAACGGATAGTGCAAACAGAAATATAACTAATATAAGTTGAATGTAGCTGAACCCCCTCTCTTCGTGAAAGGGCTGTGAAGAGGCTTTTAATTTTTATTCTATGACTCCAATTGTAAGTATTATCATGGGCAGCACGTCCGACCTTCCTGTTATGGAGAAGGCTGCACAGCTACTGAATGATATGCATGTACCGTTCGAAATGAACGCTCTTTCTGCTCACCGCACGCCCGAAGCTGTGGAAGAGTTTGCGAAGAATGCCCGCAACCGTGGCATTAAAGTAATTATCGCTGCTGCCGGAATGGCTGCCGCCCTTCCCGGTGTAATTGCGGCTAACACTACATTGCCGGTAATCGGAGTACCTGTAAAAGGTTCCGTGCTCGATGGTGTGGACGCACTTTATTCTATCATTCAGATGCCTCCGGGCATTCCTGTAGCAACTGTTGCCATCAACGGAGCGATGAATGCCGCTATCCTTGCCATCCAGATGCTGGCATTGAGCGATGAGAAACTGGCAGAAGCTTTTGCTGCTTACAAGGAAGGACTGAAAAAGAAAATCGTAAAAGCAAACGAAGAACTGAAAGAAGTGAAGTTTGAATATAAAACGAACTAATGGATCTATTCAATTATTTTCGAAGAGAAACCACAGAAGTAAATATTGGGGCTGTGCCGTTGGGCGGCCCCAATTCTATTCGTGTCCAGTCGATGACAAACACGTCTACGCAGGATACACAGGCTTTTGTGGAACAGGCGAAACGTATTGTTGATGCAGGTGGAGAGTATGTACGCCTCACAACCCAGGGCATCAAAGAAGCCGAAAATCTGATGAACATTAATATCGGACTGCGTAGCCAGGGATATATGGTTCCGTTGGTTGCTGATGTGCATTTCAATCCGAAAGTGGCAGACGTGGCTGCTCAATATGCGGAAAAGGTGCGAATCAATCCGGGAAATTATGTAGATGCTGCGCGTACTTTTAAAAAACTGGAATATACAGACGAGGAGTATGCGCAGGAAATACAGAAAATCCATGACCGGTTTGTCCCGTTCCTGAATATCTGTAAAGAGAATCACACGGCTATCCGGATTGGAGTAAATCATGGCTCTCTGTCCGATCGTATCATGTCCCGTTATGGCGATACCCCCGCAGGAATGGTAGATTCCTGCATGGAGTTTCTCCGTATCTGTGTAGAGGAAAACTTCACGGATGTGGTGATTTCCATCAAGGCTTCTAATACGGTGGTCATGGTAAAAACCGTCCGCCTGTTGGTAGACGTCATGGAAAAAGAAGGGATGGCTTTCCCATTACACCTCGGGGTGACAGAAGCCGGAGATGGAGAAGACGGACGTATCAAGTCCGCCCTTGGCATCGGTGCGCTGTTGAGTGACGGATTGGGAGATACTATTCGGGTATCTTTGAGCGAAGCTCCTGAAGCTGAAATCCCGGTGGCTCGTAAACTGGTGGATTATGTTCTGTTGAGGCAGGATCATCCTTATATCCCGGGATTGGAAGCACCGGAATTCAATTATCTGTCTCCCGAACGTCGCAAGACAAAAGCCGTCCGTAATATCGGAGGTGAACATGTAACTGAGGTTATTGCCGACCGCATGGACGGGAAGACAGAGGTCAACCCGCAATTCACACCGGACTATATTTACGCCGGAAGAACCTTGCCCGATCAACGGGAAGACGGAGTAGAATATATTCTTGATGCGGATGTATGGCAGGGAGAAGACGGAACCTGGCCTGCATTCAATCATGCACAGCTGCCTTTAATGGGAGAATGCAATGCAGAACTTAAATTCCTGTTTATGCCCTACATGGCACAAACGGATGAAGTGATAGCCTGTCTGAAACATCATCCGGAGGTAGTGATTGTTTCCCAAAGCAATCATCCGAACCGTTTGGGTGAGCACCGTGCACTGGTACATCAACTAATGACGGAAGGTTTACAAAATCCGGTTGTCTTCTTCCAGCATTATTCGGAAGATGATGCGGAGAATTTGCAGATAAAGTCCGCAGCCGATATGGGAGCCTTGATTTTTGACGGTCTTTGTGATGGCATCTTCCTGTTCAATCAGGGGAACTTGAGCCATGCCGTCGTTGATGCTACTGCTTTCGGAATCTTGCAGGCCGGACGTACCCGTACCTCCAAAACAGAATATATATCTTGTCCCGGTTGCGGCCGTACACTTTACGACTTGGAAAAGACTATTGCCCGTATCAAGGCAGCCACTTCACATTTGAAAGGGCTGAAGATCGGCATCATGGGGTGTATCGTGAATGGTCCCGGTGAGATGGCAGATGCAGACTACGGCTATGTAGGAGCAGGACGGGGGAAAATCAGTCTCTATAAAGGCAAGGTGTGCGTAGAGAAAAATATTCCTGAAGAAGAAGCGGTAGAACGACTTCTGGAGTTTATCCGGACAGACCGGGAAGAAAACCAACAATGATATTATATTGGGCACGGATTACAGGTTTTCTATGAGCTTAGTACCCCATCACCTGTATTCCGTGCCTGACTAAGTACTGTTTCAGATAGTCACCTACGCTTTTTTCTCCTGGTGTTGCTGTATTTTTACCTCCGCAATTGCGCTTAAAATAGAAAAGTAGGTTCCATAATTTTTCCAAATTCTTCTATCAACAAATTTTTCCTTCTTCGACTCAAATGCCGATTGCTGAATTCGTTTTAATTCCTTTAGTTCTTCTTCCCTATTAAAAACTTTATGATCGTTTCTATTGATTTGTACCTGTTTTATTGTCAAACTGTCAGAATGGTATTTAAGTATGTGAATATCAATACTATATCACCTGACAGTAGATGCTGATAATAGGCTGATAATAAAATATATCTACTTTTACTGTCAGCCTTATTTTTATCTCTTATGATCCTTTTAATAACCTGATAAACAAAAGCTTTATGAACATGTTTCGAAGTAATGCCGCATTTTTATAACAGCTTTCCAAAGTGATATCTTTTCATTAATATACCTATATAGTTCCGCTAACACGCCAGTATAGTTTCTCTAGGGTATCAGTATTGTTCCACTAAAGCACCGGTATCTTTAGTTCTCCACGGCCGTGGTAACTTCTTCCCACAGCCGTGACGAATTCCTACCACGGCCGTGGGAAGATCTCGTCACGGCCGTGGGGAGTTAACAACACCGACACTTTAATGAAACAATACCTGCTTGGTAAGTGAAAGATACCGGCTATGTAGCATTCATTTAATAAGGGCGTATTCATTTTATAAAGCGTATGTGTTCCTTATGCCGATGATATTGTTACTGTAAACAATGATAGTCTTCAGTAGTTTATAACATGGATCAAGCTGGGAATTAAGTCAGAGTATATCGACACATTGGAACGAATCTTATAATCTTGCTCCAAAGGGATTAAAGAACAGGCTGACAATAGAAGTTATAATTTTTTATTGTCAGCCTATTGTCATGGCTTATTGTCAGCATGTAAACCGATGATAATCATTATACTATTTGGGAAAAGCTTTGGTTGACAATAAGAATCATCAAATTTATATGTAGATCTAATATCTGTCTTTCCAATAGTACACATCTTCACAAAAATAGAGGGGAACTTCTGGATGAATCCATTTGTTCCCCTTGCAGGTGTAGCTAGCCTCTGTCTCTTATATTTTCAAAGGCAAGTAGTAACATCTAAATGTTACGTTTTCGACTCTGTAGTCGTTTGTGGGGGGGGCCCCCCCACAATATTTTTTGTTTTTTTTTTTTTGTGATTATTACTAATTTGTCGTTTGTATCTATTGCAAATTTATAGGCACAAAAAAAGCGGAGAGCATTTGCCTATCCGCCAGAGAGGGAGTCGAAGCCCTAAACACACAAACAGGAAACACTCCCCGCATATTGCAAGGAGCATCTATCTGCTTCTCTGTGTGTTTGGAATTTTCGACTTTTCTCTGGCACAGAAATCAGCTAAACGCTTTTTTTCTTAAAACAAACAATACAGTCGCGCTACGACTGATTGTGCAAAGATAACAATTAATTAAGTTATACAGTCTTTCATTCTTTGTTTTTTCTCTGTACAGAGTGTTTTTGTTCTATATCTCGTAAAATCGTTTGAAATAGTCCGGTTCTTTTGCTATGACTATACCTCATAAGATTCATATCGTTTATTTTTTATATTTTTACTAAATCTCTCGGAGTTATGCGAATTATTGTTATTTTTGCCTCACATAATTTCTAAACAATAATTAAATTATTTATTCGTATGAAAAAGGCCTTATTATTATTCGCTTTGGTAGCGATAAGTGCGGTGAGTATCAATGCTCAAGACAATCTGAAATGGGGTGTGATGGCAGGTATGAATGTTAGTAAATACACCATTACAGGTTTTGACAGCAGGATAGGTTTTCACGCAGGTGTTAAAGCAGAGTTGGGATTGTCGCAGGATGCGAATGGTAGTGGTGCCTATATGGACTTCGCTGCATTGCTTACATTGAAAGGTGCTAAAATTGATGGAGGATCACTTGCGAGCATAAAATTTAATCCATACTATCTGGAAGTGCCGGTACGTGTCGGGTATAAATATGCCGTCAATGATGATTTTTCATTATTTGGTAGTGTAGGTCCTTATATGGCTGTTGGGCTGTTTGGAAAAGCAAAATTGAAAGTGGACGGTGATATTGCAGATATTGCGGAATTAGGAGGTAACTCGATGTCCGAAGATATATTTGGAGACGATGGTCTAAAACGATTCGACTTCGGTCTTGGACTAAAAGCCGGGGTTGAGTTCAGTAAGAAATATCAAGTTGCCATAAGCTATGATTTCGGACTTATTGAGGTAATCAAAGAAGTAGGAATGAAGAACAGAAACCTGATGATCTCGTTGGGATATATGTTCTAAAACCGATTTTGCAACTTTGTTGCATAAATCATTTGCTACCTTTGCATCAACTAAATGATGAAAGTTATGGGACATTGTAGTTGTGGCGCTCATTCATGCGCAGCAGAAAAAAAGGTTGATGCAAAGGTTTCGGTATTCCATGAATATGGGAAAGTGATATTCTCTCTCCTGCTTCTGACAAGTGGAATAATTATGAGTGCTCTCGATTTAGCATTCTTCCATGAAGGATCTGTTGCCTTGATATGGTATATCGTGGCCTATCTTCCGGTAGGAATTCCAGTGATGAAAGAAGCCTGGGAAGGTATCAGGGAAAAAGACTATTTCAGCGAGTTCACTCTAATGATTATAGCCACTTTGGGAGCTTTCTATATTGGTGAATATCCGGAAGGAGTAGCCGTGATGTTATTCTATACAGTAGGAGAACTGTTTCAGGATAAAGCGGTAGATAAAGCCAAACGTAATATTGGAGCCTTATTGGATGTAAGACCCGAGAAAGCATTAGTGCTCCGGGAAGGCAATCTTGTTATTGAAAGCCCTAAAAAGATAAAAGTCGGTGAAATCATAGAAATAAAGGCAGGCGAACGGGTGCCATTGGATGGAACTATGCAGAATGAAGTGGCTGCCTTCAATACAGCCGCATTAACAGGTGAAAGCGTTCCTCGTAATATTCGGAAAGGTGAAGAAGTACTTGCCGGAATGATTGTAACCGATAAGGTTATCCGGCTCGAGGTAACGAGACCTTTTGATAAGAGTGCACTTGCCCGAATATTGGAACTTGTTCAGAATGCTTCCGAACGTAAGGCTCCGGCTGAATTGTTTATTCGTAAGTTTGCGCGCATTTATACACCTATTGTTATAGCGCTTGCAGTGTTAATTGTTTTGTGTCCATTTGTTTATTCACTTATTAATCCTCCATTTGTATTTGCATTTAATGATTGGCTATACAGAGCTTTGGTCTTTCTGGTGATTTCGTGTCCCTGTGCGTTGGTGGTTAGTATTCCGTTGGGCTACTTTGGGGGAATTGGAGCGGCATCCCGGTTGGGAATTTTATTCAAGGGTGGTAATTATCTGGATGCTATCACTAAGATCAATACAGTGGTATTCGATAAAACTGGAACCCTGACAAAAGGAACCTTTGAAGTACAGGCCTGTAAAAGTGCAGGCGAGGTTTCGGAAGAAGAATTAGTGAAACTGGTTGCTTCGGTAGAAAGTGATAGTACTCATCCGATTGCCAAGGCTGTTGTGAATTATGCGAAAGAACAAAACATTGAATGTGTAGCTGTTACCGGTACAAAAGAATTTGCCGGCTATGGTTTGGAAGCAACGATAGACGGGGCTATGGTTCTGGTCGGTAATTGCCGGTTACTGTCTAAGTTTGATATATCCTATCCAAAAGAACTGCTGGAAATAACGGATACCATCGTGGTCTGTGCTGTTGGAAACCGTTATGCAGGTTATCTGCTGCTGGCTGATGCCCTGAAAGAGGACGCAAAGGTAGCTATTGACAATTTAAAAGCTTTAAATATTGAAAACATCCAGATACTATCCGGTGATAAACAGAGTATTGTTACTAACTTTGCAGAAAAGCTCGGTATATCGAAAGCTTATGGTGACCTGTTGCCGGAAGGAAAAGTGAATCATCTGGAAGAGCTGCGGCAGGATGAGGCAAACCGGATCGCATTTGTCGGTGATGGAATGAACGATGCACCGGTGCTCACTCTAAGTCATGTTGGCATTGCTATGGGAGGACTGGGTAGTGATGCGGCTATTGAAAAAGACGCGTCCACCCCCCCAGCCGATGTCGTGATACAGACAGACCAGCCGTCGAAGGTAGCCGAAGCTATCAAAGTAGGAAAACTGACACGAAGAATTATTTGGCAGAATGTATCACTGGCATTTGGAGTGAAATTACTTGTATTGATTTTGGGAGCCGGTGGAATTGCTACTCTTTGGGAAGCTGTCTTTGCAGATGTGGGTGTTGCGCTACTTGCCATTATGAATGCTGTCAGAATACAGAAAATGATAAAATAGGAGAAAGATGGAAGAAGATATTTATTTGGATAAGTTGGATAGAAGAGGTATCAAGCCAACTGCCATAAGGCTTCTGGTGATAAAAGCGATGATGCAGGCAGAGCGTGCGGTGTCATTGCTCGATTTGGAAACACTGCTCGATACAGTCGATAAATCGACTATATCCCGTACCATCGCTCTCTTCTTGTCTCATCACCTCATACATAGCATAGACGATGGGAGCGGCTCGTTGAAGTATGCCGTTTGCGACAACTCCTGCAATTGTGTGGTACAGGATTTACATTCGCATTTTTATTGTGAGAAATGTCATCGTACATTCTGCCTGGAAGGTACACATATCCCGGTGATTGATTTGCCTAAAGGATTTACTTTGCTTAGTTTAAACTATGTACTAAAAGGAGTTTGTTCCGAATGTACTTCTCAAAAATGACAGATATTTTATAAACTTCGATGCGCAGTTTTATTCCATTCACTAATTTGGATAGGATAATCACTATATTTCGCACTTTGAGTACCTGTAACTTCAGTTTAGGTACTTTCCCCATTTTGTCTATTTTTTTAATTGACGAATTATCCCCAACTTTGCATAGTCATTTGAATTGGAGTCTTGAAAGATTTATAGACTAAGTGGGGGGGTATATGTGATATGTAAGTAATTGGAATAAAAGCCGAAAAAGAGATGTATTTTCTCTTTTTCGGCTTTTTGCTAATATTGTTTGATTAGTCAATATTGGGATTCAATGCGTGCCAGTCTTTAATAGCTGGGATGATCCCCATTTCAATCACTTCATCACGAAGTTTGCATAAATGCTCGTAGCTTTTTTCCAATTCTTCCTGTTCGGCAGGAGTTCCGGCTACTTCTTTATAAGTGACGCCGTCTTTAGTTATTGAAGTTTCCATCGCCATCATGATATGGTCGAACTTACTGTTAGAAACATACGTTCCGGTAGGCCAGCGGAAAGGTTGTCCACCCATAGCAGCGGCAATCATTTCGATAGAAAGATAAGCCGGGCTTTGGAAAGAAGAACGACCGCGCAGGTCGATAATATGCTTACCACCCTGGATGACACGTACTTTCAGTGCTTCCCAATCTGCCAATGGAAGACGGGTAGTGCCGATGAAATCGGTCAAAGGCTCTCCTTTTATTTTGGTTGTAGATGCGAATACAGCCATTTGTTCGCCATGACCACCATACGTACGGCAATTCTGAATGTCGGAAGCCGGGATATGGAAGAATTTCACCAGTTCGTTTTGCAGACGGGTGCTGTCCAAGGCAGCCAGTGTAGAAACTTGAGAGGGTTTCAAACCTGAATACAACAAAGTAATCAATCCGGTGATGTCTGCAGGATTAAAGATCACAACGATATGTTTTACGTTTGGGCAATATTGATGAATATCTTTACCGAATTGAGCGGCAATTTCTGCATTTCCCTTCAGCAAATCTTCGCGGGTCATACCTGCTTTACGGGCAGCTCCACCGGAAGAGACAATGTAAGAAGCTCCTGTCAGCGCTTCTTTGATATCGGAAGTAAATGTAAGGTTGACACCTTCAAAACCGCAGTGATACAATTCTTCAGCTACTCCTTCCAGAGCCGGGGCAAATGGATCATACAGGCAAATATTCGGAGTGAGTCTCATCATCATGGCTGTTTGTGCCATATTGGAGCCGATCATTCCGGCAGCTCCTACAATCGTAAGTTTCTCGTTGGTTAGAAATTCCATAAGTTTATATGTTTAAAGGTGAATAATTTACTTTTTCTTTTTGTCGCTACAAAGTTAACATATTAGAAAGCAGATTGTTCATTGCAAATAGTTTTGCCCGATAACGAAAAGTTATGGCTGACTGTTTGAGAGATCTATTCAAAATAGATTATCTTTGTGTCTTATTACAATAAATAGATAAGAATATGAGCATCGAATTAGGAAAGTTCAATCAGCTTGAAGTCGTGAAAGAAGTAGATTTCGGCGTATATCTCGATGGTGGGGAAGAAGGTGAGATTTTGTTGCCTACCCGCTATGTGCCCGAAGACTGTAAGATAGGAGATTTTTTGAACGTGTTTCTTTATCTGGATATGGATGAAAGACTGATTGCTACGACGCTGACTCCGTTGGTGCAGGTAGGTCAGTTTGCCTGTCTGGAAGTCTCCTGGGTGAATCAATACGGAGCTTTCCTGAACTGGGGATTGATGAAAGACCTGTTCGTTCCGTTCAGTGAGCAGAAGATGAAAATGCAGGTTGGGCGGAAATATGTGGTCCATGCGCATTTGGATGTAGAGAGTTATCGTATTGTGGCTTCAGCAAAGGTGGAACGTTATCTGTCGAAAGAAAAGCCGGAATATACTCCGGAAGCAGAAGTGAATATCCTTATCTGGCAGAAGACGGATTTGGGCTTTAAAGCGATTATAGATAATAAGTATAGCGGTTTGCTGTATGAAAATGAAATATTCTGTCCGTTGGAAACAGGAATGGAGATGAAAGCTTTTGTGAAACAGGTGCGTGAAGATGGTAAGGTAGACCTGATTCTTCAGAAACCCGGTTTTGAAAAGATTGACGATTTTTCGAAAACGCTGCTCGACTATATCAAAGCGCATGGAGGACGGATCAACTTGAATGATAAAAGTCCTGCGGAAGATATTTATGACACGTTTGGTGTTAGCAAGAAAACCTTTAAGAAAGGAGTGGGCGACTTGTATAAGAAACGTCTGATTACCTTGCATGAGGATGGCATTGCTTTGGCGGATTCCTAAACAGAATAGGGATTTCCCTACATACGAATAGAGAGAATCATTGGGGTGGGGAGTTTCCTCACCCTATTTTTGTGCTATCAGATTAAAGATATAAATAATAAAAACTAGATAAGCTATGCGTAAGATTATAATAAGTTTCTGCATCCTGTTCGCTGCCCTCTCCTTACAAGCGCAGTCTGTTAACGGAATCCGTATCGATGGCGGGAATACTCCGATTCTTGTTTACCTGGGAGGGAACCAGATATGTTTACCTACTACTACCTGCTTTATAGCCAATTTAAATCCCGGACATTATACTGTTGAAGTGTTTGCCACCCGCTTTACCCGTGCGGGAGAGCGAGTTGGAGGGGAGAGGAGTGACAGAAATATGGGTAGACGGACGTGATAACATGCGCCCGGAAAGACCCAGCCGTCCCGAACAGGGAGAACATCGTCCGGGATATGGTTACAACAGGGTGATGAACGATCAGCTCTTCCAAACGTTTTATAAAGAGATGAAGAATGAGCCTTTTAAAGATGACCGTATGAAGTTGCTCAATGCTGCATTGGCTGGTTCTGATTTCACATCTGCCCAATGTCTCCAACTGACCAAACTATATACATTCGATGATGACCGGATGGAGATTATGAAGATCATGTATCCCCGGATTGTAGATAAGGAAGCTTTCTTTACGGTGATTAATACCCTGACATTTGGCTCCAGTAAGGAAAAGATGAAGGATTTTATCATAGGGTACGGTAAACGTTGATACTATTAACTAAAAACGATACGGTTATGAAAAAGATACATATTATGCTGTGTTTGGCATTGGGAATATTGGTCAGTGGCTGTTTTACCAGCTATGTATCTACCAAACAGATGATGGGTATATATCAGGGAATGACTCAATCGCAGGTAGAGTCCGTTTTAGGAAAACCTGATTTCCGGCGTTTTGACGGTGATATGGAAGAATGGGAATTCCATCGTGATAACGGTACGCCTGTACTTACTTCGGAACCTGTGACGATAATCGTTCAGTTTGTAAATAGAGAGGTGGTTAGTATGGATACGTTCAAAGGTTATGGCAGACCTGCACCGATGCATTCCGTTGTAGTACCGCCTGCTGTGAACACTACCGTTGAAGTCTTTCCTAATCATGAACAAGTGGAAGAAGCTCGTTTGATGACTGATCCGGAGTTTGATGAATTTATCAATAAGCTCAAAATAACGGTTATGAATGAAGACCAGAAGAAGCTTGTCGATCGGATGTTGAGAACGTATGATGTCACTTCAAATCAATGTGTGAAAATAGTGAAGGAGATTTCGTATACTCCTGACCAGGTGGAGATGATGAAGAAGCTGTATCCTTATGTAAGGGATAAAAGAAATTTTAATAAGGTGATCGATATTTTATTTTCTAATGCATATAAAGATGAGATGCGTAAGTTTATTGAGGAATATCATCAGAATAATAAATGATAGGAGATTGAATTATGAAACGAATACTGTTTTTACTCTTTGCTGTCGGTCTGACTGCCAATATGACCGTAATGGCTGGAATGAGCACTAGCAAGGTACGTAAGGAGACGCGTTTTCTTACCGATAAGATGGCATATGAATTGAGCTTGAGTACACAGCAATATAATGATGCGTATGAAATTAATTACGACTTTATTTATTCTGTCCGTAATATCATGGATTACGTAGCACGTGGTTACGAATGGGCATTGGATGATTATTATGAAGCGTTGGATATCCGTAACGACGATCTTCGCTGGGTATTGAGTGATGCACAGTATCGCCGGTTCCTCGGTGCCGAGTATTTCTATCGGCCAATCTATGTAACCGGAGGGAAATGGAGTTTCAGGGTTTATGTTAATTACCCGAATCGCAGTTTGTTTTATTTTGGTGTGCCTTACCATTACCGTACTTATTGTGGAGCACATTATCGTCCACACTTTCACCATGTGAGTTATTATCGGGGCAGATATACTAATTTCAACCATTATTCTGCACCGCATCGGGTGAGAGATCAGCGAGTATTCCACTCTTATCGTCGTTCGGATTTCGGTTCTGTCCGGTTCCGTCCGAATACTTCCACTCGTCCGCATAATGCACCGACACGTCCGGGTAATTCTTCCCGTCCGGGTTCATCGACAACGCGTCCTGGTACGTCTCGCCCAAGTACCTCTACTCGTCCTGATACTTCTACTCGTCCCGGAACGACAACAAGACCTGGTACGTCAACACGTCCCCGTCCGGAATCTGGAGGAGATCGGCCTTCGACTTCTGTCAGACCATCTACACCGTCCGGAAGTGGGAGACCTGGTAACAATGTTGCTCCTGATAAAAATGGGAATACGAATAGAGTAGAAAGTGATCGTAATTCTGGTCGTCGTCCGGAAACAGGTTCCGGTTCTTCAAGCTCTAATCGCAGACCAACAAGCGGAAGTTCAACTGGTTCCAGTTCCTCCAATCGTGAAAGTGGAAAAACAAGTAGCAGTTCGAGAGAAAGTTCAAGTAAACGAAACGATAGTGGTTCCTATAATAGAAATAACAGTTCCGAGAGAAATAATAGCTCTTCCGGTTCCAGTCGCGGTAGTTCCAGTCGTAGTAGCTCCAGTCGCAGTAGCGGTAGTACTACTAGTCGTAGCAGCAGTACCACTTCTAACCGGAGTAGCGGTAGCTCGAGCTCTACTCGAAGCGGCGGTAGCTCTACCCGGAGCAATGTTTCTAGTGGACAAACAGAAAGACGCTCTTCTTCCGGAAGTACGAGAAGCAATAGCACTCAAAGTTCTTCCCGTTCCTCTGAAAGAAACAGCAGCAGTTCAAGAAGATAACCTATTCCTTTATTATTTATATCAATCTCATTACTCCTCAGCGGAAGGAGAACTAGACTCCGGGTTTTCACCGGCTAGACTATTCCGGGCAGCGCCCGTAACTTGGATATCGGGGCGGATACTATCCGCCTCGATTTCACTTATTACTCCTTTCTGTGCAAGCCGCTTGGCTATCAACTTATAATAGCCTTCCATATTCTCCTTTAACTGTCCGCCTTCAGCAAAAGAGCTGCGGAAATGCTTGGGCTTCGGGATAATGGAAGCCAGGAAAATACTTTCTTCCGTGTTCAGTTGTGAAGGGCGTTTATTGAAATAATAAGCAGAAGCTTCCTGAATACCATAAACGAGCGGTCCCCATTCAACAATGTTCAGATATACTTCGTACATGCGTTCTTTAGAAGTTAATCTTTCATTTTCTATTAGCCATACAATCAATGCCTCTTCCAATTTACGTGCAAAGTTCTTATTACGGTTCAGGAATACATTCTTTACGAGTTGCATGGTGATCGTGCTTCCTCCACGTGCAAAGCGTTTCACTTGCAGGTCGTAAATCAATGCTTCCCGTAGGGCATCGGGCAGGAAACCGCGATGGTAAAAGAATGCTCCATCTTCACTTTGCATAACGGACATTCTTAGGATGGGTGAAATGCTATCCAATGGTGTAAAGTGTTTGCACGAGGGACCAATAGGAAAAGTCCGCACCGGTATTCCATTCTCATAAGCTGTATAAATGAACTCGCCGGACATTTTGGAGAGTGAAGTGGCTCCATAGCTTGTGATGCGGAAGTCTTTCTCTTTCAGTTCGGATTCCAGTTTGAGACTATCTAGTTGTGCAAAATCAATATCTAATAGAAAATGATAGGCCAACTCGCCACTTGTTTTTATGCCTTCCAGATTGCTGAATAATCCTTTGGGGAGAGAGCTGAACAGATCATCTGCCGGAAACCAGGATTTGTTGACCGCAGCAGTGAAATGCCAGTTTCCTTTCTCTTTCTCGGCTCGCAAATAAGGATGAAACTGGAGTTTGTTGAAATCAACGATGGTCGTGCTATCCAGTTCGAGTGAGTGCCCGCTAATGTTCATCTCGTAACAGAGTTGTCCACGATCGAGATGAATTACTTCAGGAGAGAGGGCTTTATGAAATACGTCAAGTCCGTTCACTCTCGCTTTTCCTTTGAGGAGCAGTTGATTGGATGCACGCTTATCTTTAGTCATATTATAAGATAGGGTGTCGAAAGTGACTTCTGCTCCAAAACGGCGGGTAATATAAGGTAGTGAGATTTTTCTTTTTTCCGGGGCAAAGACAGATGCTTTTAATGTATAGTCTCTTCTGTTTAGTTCGCCGGTGGCTTCCCATAGTTGTTGAGGCAGTGTATCTTCTTTTATCTGAATGGTTGATTGGAAATGATTGTTCTCAATAATAAAAGAAGGAATGTTGACTGCAACGAAATTACTATCTTTACGTTCGGTTATATTGATTTGCCTGAGTTGCCCGTTTTCAGGCAGGAAACCGTAAATGAGGTTTAATATCCGGTCAATACGGTTGGCATAGTCACTTTCTATGACAGGTTGGGGTTCTGCTTCTTGTTGCCGTTTAAAGAACAGGAAATCGTAGTTAGCTATGCTATCATACTTGATGAAGTTGATTGCCAGGCCATTCATAAGCACATTCCGTACTTCGATTTCTCCTTTTAGCAATTCCCAAAAACTTAGTTTTACATTGACGGATTGTAATGTCAGGAGGGTATCGCGTTGGTTGGGAACAATATAAAGTCCTTGTAAAGCCACTTCATTGCAGCCTTTCATTCGTAACTCCTGATAATGAATTTGTAGACCGTATGTTTGTTCGGCACGTGTAGTTCGTTTGTCAACGATATGGCATAAAATGACATTGCGGAATGCAAAGAGACAAATAAGGCCGGTAAGCAAGATACCGATAGCCGATAGAATGATAATTCTTTTTTTGTTGGACGTTTCCATCTTCTTTTTCTTGATATGATAATCGCTGCAAAGGTAGATAATAATTCGGGCAACAAGCGGAGTATTTTCCCATTTTTAGAGTTATATTCATCAGTAGAAAGAAGAAAATGCGAAAAAAATGGTTAGTTGTTCGCTTTTAAGCGTACAACTGTTCGTTTTCGTACACCGTTCTGTTTTATGATTTCCTTGATTATTAGCTAGTTATCGTTTTGGCACGCTCGTTGCATCTCTATAGTCGCAAGCGGACAACGAAGAAAAATGAAAAAAACTTCAGAAGGTTGCAACCGTTTGAGACGCTTGATCCGTCTAATAAACAGAAGAACAAAAACAGAATGTTGAACAAATAAAAAATATACAATTATGAAGACTACAGTATTATTCAGAATGATCGTTTTAGTTGCTATGGTATTTGCAGGAATCGCTAATACAACAGTGAAGGCACAGGGTAATAACTTCATTACTAATGAAGAAAAAGTAGATGAACTTGTAGTATCGAAAGTGATTTACAGACTCGATGGTTCTCTCTATCGCCACATGAAATATGATTTTACCTATGACGATCAGAAGAGAATGTCCTCCAAAGAAGCTTTCAAATGGGATGCTTCTACTGAAAAATGGATACCGTACTTTAAAATTGATTATACTTATTCATCTAATGAAATCACTTTGGTATATGCACGCTGGAATGACTCTCACAGAGCTTACGACGCATCTGTTGAAAAGAGCGTTTATGAACTGAACGACGCTAATATGCCGGTTGCTTATATGAACTATAAATGGAATGATAAATGGATTGAAGAATCCGCTGCTAGCTGGGCTATGAATGTATCTACTCCGGCAACTAATGAAGCAACTCTGCTGACTGCCAGCAGATAAAAATAAATCGGAGTTGTGAAACTCCTTCTCTCTCTTTTAATTTAACTACATTAAAAATGGTGGATTTCCTTATGGGATAATCCACCGTTCTGTTTTTCTAATGAACAGTTACGATTAGCTTTTGTAACTCTTCAATATCTATTTAACGAGTGGTAGATATTCTCCATAACCTTCCTCTTTCATTTTATCTTTCGGGATAAAACGAAGTGAAGCGCTATTGATGCAATAGCGTAATCCACCTTTCTCTTTCGGCCCATCTGTGAATACGTGTCCCAAATGAGCATCTCCGGTTTTACTGCGTACTTCCGTACGTATCATGCCGTGCGAAGTATCTTTCTTTTCTGCGATTAGATCTTTTTGAATCGGTTGGGAAAAGCTTGGCCACCCGCAACCTGAATCAAACTTGTCGGTAGAGACAAACAGAGGTTCTCCGGTAGTAATATCCACATAAATGCCGGGACGATGCTCATTCCAGTATTTATTGTGGAAAGCAGGTTCAGTGGCATTCTTTTGGGTTACGGCATATTGTTCCGCCGACAATTCCTTACGAAGGGTTGCATCATCCGCTTTTTGATACGCTTTAGCTTTCGGCGCATTCGCTTTGCGTGCCATTTCGAATAAAGCGGGATTGATATGGCAGTATCCACCCGGATTTTTATCCAGATAGTCCTGGTGGTAAGTCTCTGCCGGATAGAAATTTGTCAATGGCTTTACTTCTAGGACGATAGGAGTTTTATATTGCGCGGATAATAGTTGAATCGCCTGCTTGATGACAGGGAGATCTTCTTTATCTACATAATAAATTCCGGTTCTATACTGCGTTCCCCGGTCATTACCTTGCTGGTTGAGGCTGGTAGGATCGATTGTCTTGAAATATAGATCGAGCAGTAAATTCAAATCTACCGTTTTCGGATCATAAACCACCTTTACTGTTTCGGCAGCATTGGTTTTTCCTGAACAGACCTGTTCATAACTCGGATTGGCAACATTACTGTTGGCATACCCTACCTGAGTATTTTCTACTCCTCGAATTTGTTTCAGGAAATGTTCTGTCCCCCAGAAACATCCTCCCGCAAAATAGATTTCTGCTTGATTCTTCATTGGTTTAGCAACTCCTAAAAATGTATTACTAATCATTACAATCACTAGGACGATAAAATACTTCATATCCGTTAGTTCTTTCTATAATAACGAATGAACCAACGGATATGTTTTAAGGAACTACTATACTAAACTCAACTTTATTTTTTTTCATTCAATGACCTGTCCTTTGTAGAAATCCAGAATTTTAGTCCGGAACAGGTAGTCATATTTTGCCTGCAACTTATCCGAAAGAGCTTTCGTCAGATTAAGTTTGGCTTCATTGTATTCCACAAAGGTAGCCTTGCCGTTATTGAACTTCTCACTCATCAGGCGGAAAGATTCTTCGTTGGCTTTTACTGCCACTTCACTGGAGTTGTATTTACTTTCTGCTGCCAGAGCATTGTACCAGGCTTGCTGAATTTCTTTATAGAGTATTTTTTTACTGTTATCCAACTTCAAGGATAAATCTATTTGTTGCAAACGAGCGGTGCGTACCCGGTTTCTTGTGGCAAAACGGTTGAAGATTGGCACGCTCAAATTAAATCCTATATATTTATTCAGATTGTTTTTCATCTGACTGCCGAAGCTGCTCTCTGATCTTCCGCTAACCGTATAATAATTACTTCCCAGACCGGCACTGAAAGAGAGTTGTGGATAAAACGCACTTTGGGCAATACGAATACTATTAAGACTACCTTGTAAACGATATTCTGCAGCCTTAATGCTTGGTTTGTAAGTAAGCGCCTGTGTATATATGTCATCCGGCGGAGTGAGAGATTCGAACTCTAATTCTTCCTTAGGGCTTTCGAGTACAAATCCTTCAGGCGTGGGTAATTCCAAGAGTTGGGTGAGATCCAGTAAGGACAGTTTGTACGTATTGTCTGATTGTACAGCAGTCATTTCATCCTGTGCAACACGGGCTTGTGCTTCGGCCACTTCAGAAGAGGATGCCTTACCCACTCCCTGAAGACCTTGAATACGTTTTAACTGGTCTTTGCTTAAATCGACCTGATTATGAGCAATCTTACTTAATTCTTGATTGAATAAAACCTGTAAATAAGCCGAAGTGACATTGATTGCAATATCCTCTCTGGCTTTATTCAAATCTTCTATAGCAGCTTTTAAATCCAGTTTGGCAAGTGAATATTGGTTGGACAATTGCAAACCGGTAAATATAGGTACGTTTGTTCCCAAGCTGAAACTGGTATTGGCGCTGTTGATGTCACTATACGAGTTGTCTATCGGAGAAGCGGTACGACCCCAACTCCAGTTTTGGCTGGCACTACCGCTCAGATTCGGAAGGCGTGCCCATTTAGTAGTGTTTACACTCACTTTGCCTGCTTCGACATTATTGGCCGATTGACGGATTTCTATATTATGTTCAATGGCATAGTCGATACATTGCCGCAGCGTCCACGCTTGCGAAGAGTTGTTCTGTGCCTGAATGGAGGTGATTCCGACTCCGGCAAGCAGAAGGGCTGATATGGTTTTACGAATTATTTTCATCGGATTCAATTATTTATCTTTTTTCTCTGCACCACGTATTTTGTCCTGAACGGTTACCCCTTTCTTGATTTCTATCTTGATTCCATCACTCATACCGGCAGTCACCTGTGTACGCTGGAACTTTTGTTCGGGCACTGAATCTGTCATGATGTACACAAATGTAGAGTCACCACTAAATTCAACAGTGCTTTCGGGCACTGCCAATACCTGATTGGCTTTTTGTAATACGATTTCCGCATTAGCCGAATATCCGGAACGAATCTGAACAGAATCCGGAATGGTAATCGCAGCCTTGATTTCAAACTGGTTGGCTCCATTGGTTTCCACCCCTTTCGGAGAGATATATTCCAGAATGGCATTGAAAGTCAGATTTTGTAAAGCTCCGATGGTCAGCTTGATTGGCATTTGTTCGTGGATACGTCCCACTTCTGTTTCATCAATATTACCGCGGAAAATCATATCGTTCATGTTGGCTACCGTAGCAATCGTGGTTCCATCATTGAACGTATTACTCATAATCACCGAATTACCAGCTTTTACAGGTACGTCCAGGATTAACCCGTCAATGGTAGAGCGAATCATCGTGCTACTGAAAGAGGCACTGTTTTTGGTAATTCCTTCTTTTACGATTTCCAGATTGTCTTTGGCCGTTTGTCTCTCTTCGCGAGCCTGTTTCAAAGCCACTTCACTTTTCTCGTATTCCTCCCGGCTAATTAACTGACCGTCATACAACTTCTTCACACGGGCGAAATCCGTTTCTGCCTGGGTTGCATTAATTTCTGCCAGGCGCACACGGCTTTCTGCAGAATTCAGTTGTCCGAGTTCAGGGATTACTTTTACTTTGGCAATAACTTCCCCTTTTCTTACAGCTTGTCCGGCTTCTTTATATACTTCGTCGATAATACCCGAAATTTGCGGTTTGATTAAAATTTCGTCTCTCGGTTCCACCTTTCCGGTAGCTACTGTAGTTTTTTGGAGGTCAGTCATTTCCGGTCTAACTGTTTCGTAAGTGATTACCTTAGGCTTGGATTTCTGATAAAGGAATACGAATGTTCCGACAAGAATGATAGCAATGACTACCAATAATGTGATTTTCAGATACTTTTTCATGATTTTATTTATAATTTTATTATTTACGATTGATGATTGAAACTAAACTCCTCACATATCCAGATAACTGTTCCACTTCCTTATTCATCCCGAATCGCCTCAATCGGTTTGATAGCCATGGCCCGGTAAGCAGGTGCCAGACCTGCCAACATTCCCAGTGCGATTAGAAGGGCACAAGTACCGATTGCCAGTCCGAAAGTAACTTGAAAACGGGTGTCCCCTCCGTCAGCGTTGGCTCCCATCTCTACAAGTTGCAACACCATGACGGCAAAGGATATTCCACACATTCCTGCAATGGTGGTAAGTACCATACTCTCTGATAGAATTTGTTGCAGAATATCTTTCGGTCGTGCACCGATCGCCCGGCGGATACCGATTTCAGTGGTACGTTCTTTAACGGTCACCATCATAATATTGGATACTCCGATGGCACCTGCCAGCAAAGTTCCCAATCCTACCATCCAAACAAGTATGTTGATACCGGTAAACAGGTTATCGACCATAGAGAACATAGCTTCGGCATTCAGGCACATAACAGCCTGTTTGTCATCCGGGGAGATATAATGTGCGGCTTTAATGACCTGTTCCATTTTGGGTTGTATTTCAGACACTTTGACTCCATGCTTCGCAGTGAAACAGATCACATCAATTCGTCCTCCCAGATTATATGTTTGCTGCATCGTAGTGAAAGGAAGAGTGACGGCCTCCGAAGCCCGTCCCTGTATATTCATGTCCCCTTCGGAAGAAGACATGCCAATCACTTGATAATAAATGCCATCTACTCTTACATATTTGCCACACGGGTCTTCTCCCGGTTTGAAAAGACTTTCATAAATTCGTTTTCCGATGACACATACTTTGCGTGCTTCCTTTATATCCACCTCATTGATGAACCTGCCGTATGCCATTTCCTGTGATTCAATGTGGAGATAATCCGGATACAATCCTTTCACGCTACAATCATATTTCTTATCTTCGTATACGGCTTTGGAACCCCAACGGGCTACGGACGGAGTAATGATCTCCACCTCTTTCACTTGGGAGCGAAGACGGTCAATGTCGGTAGATTCCAGATTCCACCATCTCCCTTTGCGGAAGCCTTTGTAAGCCTCGCCCGTTCTTTGCGAGACAAGGAAACCAGAATTGGTGGCAAATCCTTCAAAGTTCTTTTTCATCATGTCCTCCAATCCTTGCCCGCCGCCGATAAGGGCTACGAGCATAAAGATTCCCCAGAAAACACCGAATGCAGTCAGCAGGCTTCTCGTTTTATTTCTTGTAATGGTAATGAGGATTTCCTCACAGGTATCCATGTCTATTCTCATAGTCTTAATCTGCTCTAAGTGCTTCGATCGGTCGGATGCTAACTGCTTTTCGGGCAGGGAATAATCCGGCTAACGTACCAGCTATTATTAATGTGAGTGTAGCCTGTATGGCGATTCTTATATCTACTGTCGGATTCAGGAAAACGGTTTCCGTCCACATTCCGGTGTCCATGGTCTGATTGCCGAAAGCGCTGTTCATCCATTCGGTCACTCCGATACCGGCTACCATGCCGATATATCCGAATATGGTGGTGATGGTGACGCTCTCTACGATAATCAACCAGAGAATGGAAAGCGGTTTGGCTCCCAAAGCCTTACGAATACCAAACTCGCGGGTACGTTCTTTGACGGTAATCAGCATGATGTTGGAAACTCCAACGATTCCGCTAAGTAACGTAAAGATGCCGATTACCCAGATGGCGATACGCAGCATGCCCGAACCTTTCTGCTGTTGCAGATAGTTGGTAAACCGGTTCCATATCCAGATAGCACTGTGGTCCGTTGGGTCAAACCGATGGTTGGCTCCCAATACTTTGCGGTAATGGGCTTCAAAAGCCTCATTGGCCTCTACTGTTTCCAGATTTTTGGTAGTCATGACCAGGTTATTCAGTTTGTCTCCTTTATTATAAATCGTTTGCAGAGTGGTAAAAGGAATGTAGGCATCGCTGTCTCCGCTATCTCCTTTATCATTATAAAGACCTACTACCTGATAAACCACATTTCCGGCGTTGACAAACTGTCCGATTGGCTCGGTATGAGTCTTGTTAAAAAGGATTTCTGCTGTTTTCTTATGAAGCACAATAACTTTCCGGCGTTCCTTGATATCGATTTCATTGATAAAACGTCCTTCGAAAAGCTTCACGACTTCTACCTCTGTATGATTGGGATATACGCCGGAAAGGTTCAGGCTGACGTATTCTTGTCCGAAACTAAGATTAACGCCTCCCTGCCACACGGTTGCTCCGGCCTTGATGACATGATTCGGGAAATAATGACTGGTAGCATCCATGTCTTTATTGTCCAGTTGCACCCGTCTTCCTTCTTTCAGTCCGTCGTATGATTTACTGGTCCATCCCGGAAAAATCTTGATGGAGTTCATGGCACGTTCGGAAGCCGATTGCTCGAATGCGTGGATCAGTCCGTTGCCTGCACCTAGTAGGACGATAAGCATAAAGATTCCCCATGCCACGGCAAATCCTGTGAGAAAAGTTCTTAGCTTGTTGCGTTTGATGGTACTATATATTTCTTGCCAGATGTCAATCATGATAATGTTTGTATAGTGGTGGATTTTAGATTATTTCATGATACCGTCTTTTCCGAAAGGAGAAGCGTCATGGTCGATATTATCTTCAATACGTTCGATGATTCCATCTTTGATATGTATAATCTTGTCTGTCTGGTTGGCGACTCCACTTTCGTGGGTGACAACGACAATCGTCATTCCCAGTTTATGAAGATCTTTCAGAATCTGCATCACTTCCACAGAAGTTTTGCTGTCCAAAGCTCCTGTTGGTTCATCTGCCAGAATGATTTGTGGTTGGGTGATTAAAGCTCGTGCAATGGCTACACGTTGTTTCTGACCGCCACTCATTTCGTTCGGCATGTGATGTGCCCAGTCTTTTAAACCCAGACGGTCGAGATATTCCAAGGCAAGCGCATTTCGTTTTTTGCGACTTATACCCTGGTAAAATAAAGGAAGTGCTACATTCTCTACGGCATCTTTAAAGGAAATCAGATTGAATGACTGGAAAATAAATCCGATCATACGGTTCCGGTATTCGGCAGCTTTGGTTTCGCTCAAGTTCTTGATAAGTACGTTGTTCAAGTAATAATCTCCGGTATCGTAGTTGTCGAGGATTCCCAATATGTTGAGTAAAGTTGATTTCCCAGACCCGGATGCTCCCATGATAGAAACAAATTCCCCCTGTTCAATGTTGAGATTGATACCTTTAAGTACATGGAGAGGCGCTCCGTTGTTGTAGGTCTTGTTGATATTCGTTAGTTGTATCACAATTTTCTTTATTTAGTTTCTGTTTTCTGATAATTTTCTACTATTAGACGTGCGAAAGATACGAAAAGTTGCAAACAGGTTGAACTTTTTTCAAAAAACATTTTGTAGACTCAATCTTCTTTACGTAATTTGTGTGCAGTAAACTTAATGATTAACTAACCCTTTTAAATAAAAGTATCATGAATTCAAACATGGAAAAACCCTACGTAGTAGGTATTGACATAGGCGGAACGAATACCGTCTTTGGAATTGTAGACGCACGCGGAACTATTATTGCCAGCAGTTCAATCAAAACATCTGGTTACCCTACAGTAGAAGAATACGCTGATGAAGTGTGTAAAAGTCTGCTTCCA
>ERZ779740.230-NODE-230-length-22491-cov-19.0329_pt1 | contig 22491 bp, 13 predicted proteins | sample MGYA00511099_ERZ779740 | MGnify/ENA primary metagenome ERZ779740 (study PRJEB29588, sample SAMEA2161216) | human gut metagenome | biome: human gut; feature: human-associated habitat; material: faeces | place: Denmark | collected 2008/2010 ...
CCAAGGCCCGTCCGGTCCTCTTGACGTTCCCCCCCCCCTTGCGGGGCGGTAACAGACGATTCCAGGCTGCTTGCGGAATACGCAAATTCGGGATTTGCGCTCAATTCCGTAACCGATATAAGCCCCAGTATCAACACGAATGACCGGAGCATTATTTTACAAAAGAGCTTTTGTATAGTCATTGTCATATTTCCTCATTTATAATTACTTAATGTAGATTTGTACGGTTCGGGCGTCGGTCGGGCGCCCCGGGCCCGTACGTGTTGGATTGATCCTTGCTTGGCTAGAAGCACTTTGGATTAGTGTTTTTCAGGAAGTCAATAGTTCGGGTCTCGTCTGTTTTACCATAGGCACGTTTTAGTTTTTAGGTATGGTGAATAATTAGTCGGTTGTATAATTCGTCTGCCGATATGGCCGTCAATGCCGAAAGAACTTGATATACGACAACATACGGCCTGTGTGGTACTTTTTTTTCTGTGAAATTCAGTTAAAAGTATTCATTATCCGGCAATAAATATAACAATAAAATTATTATCATTACTATTTTTGATAAGTTTTTTTACTTTAAAGGGGTGCGGTACGATTTGCATGTCCTTGGATTTGTGTGTATAATATATTGATTTTCAATATATTGTTGGTGTTTTTAGGGCTGTGAAATATTTGTGAAAAAGTAATGTCCTTTTTATCAGCTACTTGGCTTTGGGCTAACGGATTAAGATGGTCTTGGCTGTTAAAATTGTGTAATACAATATCTTATATTTTTATGTTTCATCTCTTCTCGAATCATTCCTGCCGGGAAATAGTTGCCTCCCCTGATTTTTGCCGCTTCAATGATTCGAAAAGTTTTTTACTGTTTTTGGGTTTGTAAGTAAAATATTTTTGCTTATTTTTGCCCTGTAAACTTTCGGGCTTACCGGCTAACAGGGTATACCTATGTATATTATATTTGCCGTTTATGCCCGCATCCGGCTACGCCGGCCGCACCGCATGGAACTGCGCTGAGTTGAAAATTCAATAAAATACCCGGAATAAATGATGATTAGAAATTGTTGTATGCTGGTGGCGGGCCTCCTGCTACACACGCAAATATTCGCACAGGATAAAACGGCCGCAAGCCGTACCGGCGAAGACTACACCCTGTCGAACGGTGCGGTCGAGGCCGTTTTCAGCGGGAGCGGAAGCTTCGACATCGAGAAACTGGTGCTCAACGGGAAACAGGTCGTCGGAGCAGGCAAGAACGAAACGCCGTGGATCCTGATATACAAAGGCCCCCAGGGGGAAAACCCGGAGTTGAAACCCGAGCACGCCGTTTACCGCGGGGTACAGGTGCGCGATGACGCCCTGGCCAAAACTTTGGTGTTCACGTGGGAGCTGACGCTGGACTATTCGCCGGTGAAATATCCCGTGCGGATGTACGTGACACTTCCCGACGGCGGCGAGCTGCTGCAATGGAACATAGAGGCCGACCTGCCCGCCGGGTGGCTGGTCACGGATCTGAAATTCCCCAATGTCGTGATCGAACGCCCCGAAGACGGCAGGATCATCACCACCGAAGGCTGGGGCGTCGAGAAGCCGCTCGACATCGCCACGTTCGAAGCCCGTTACCCGTCGCATGCCTCCGCCATGCAGTTCCTCGTGGTACACAATGCCGAGGGTGCGTTCTATTACGGGACGGAAGACCGCCGCGGCTGCGGAAAGACCTATTCGGCGCAGTGTACGCCGACGACGGTTACGTTCAGCGATGCCATCCCCGCCTCGGCCGGATGGATCGCGGACGGGACGTTCCGCCTGCCGTGGGTCTCGGTCACGGGTTTCACGCCGAAGGGTTGGGAAGATGCCGTTGTCAGGTGGTACCGTCCGTTTACCTTCACGACCGAGTGGGGTCGTAAGCCGCTCGCCTCGCGCAATATCCCGCAGTGGTGTTACGATGCCGACGCGTGGGTGCGTGCCAAGCATGTGACCGACCAGACGTACGATGCTGTCCGGCGTGCCGCCCGGTATTTCGGGCAAGGGCTGGGGGTGCACTGGTATTTTTGGCATCATTACCCCTACGATACCCACTATCCCGATTACCTGCCCGCACAGGAGCGTTTCGCAGGGATGGTGCGTGACGCCCAGCTTCTGGGGGCGCGTGTGACGCCCTATATCAACGGCCGGCTCTGGGATCCGGCGGCCGACAGCTATAAGCGCGACCGCGGTTACGACGCGTCGTGTCGTAAACCCGACGGGTCGCTCTATACCGAGATTTACCCCACGTCGAAAGTCCTCAATACGGTAACCTGCCCTTCGACGGATATCTGGCACCGGAAGATCATCGAGCTGGTGGACAGCCTGCAACACGCGGTCGGGGTGAACGGAATCTATATCGACCAGATCGCTGCCGCCGCGCCCGAACCCTGTTGGAACGAGGCGCACGGCCACCCGGTCGGGGGCGGCGATTTCTGGTACGACGGCTACCGCAGGCTTATCGGCGAGATCCGCGCACACCACCTGCTCGAGGACAGGATCCTGACCAGCGAGGAGAATGCCGAGTGCTATATCGACCTGTTCGACATGTTGCTGGTCGTCAATACGCCCCATGAGGAGGACAACTGCATCATCCGGCCGGTGTTCCCGATGGTCTATTCCGACCGTGCCGTCACCAGCGCCTTCACCTATACGCCGAGCGAGGCGGATAAGATGTCGCTGGGCGACTTCCGTTACGAACTGGCGAAGGCATTGTTGTGGGGTTCGCAGATCGGGTGGGTCGACCCCGTCCCGCTGATGTCGGAACAGGCCGTCAGCGAGGCGCGTTTCATGAAGACGCTCACGGATTTCCGCCGCAGCCTGCACGATGTCGTGTACGGCGGCCTCTTCATCCGCGAGCTCACCCCGGCGGGCGACAACCCCATCGTGAAGATTCCGGGGTTCGGCGATGACGCGTCGGTGCTGGCTGCCGAGTGGCGGAAGCCGGACGGCCGCAAGGTCTATATCGTTGTCAATATGGATGAAAAAAAACATAAGGTTTCGTTACCCGGCGTGGACAAGCCCTTCGATGTGGCGGGTGCGTCCTGCAAGCGTATTGATTTGTAACGGGTAACGATGTCCGGGCAGGGCCCGGACAGGTTGGGTAGGAGAGGGTGCCCGGCGTAACGCACGCCGGGCACCCTTGTTTTGCAGGGGGGCTTGCCCGCCGGAATCCGCGTGATCGACCGCAACCGCATCGTCTTCGCAAGGAGTATATCCCTGTCTGCGGGAATTACAGGCGGCTGTTCCGTGATTTCCTCGCGGCGCGTTCCCCGATGCCCGGGACGAGCAGAGAACCGCGGGTTTATTCCATGTAAGTCATGACGTTGCCGCTGATCTGCTGCAACGATATTTCACAAACCTTCGTATTGTATTTGGCCGTGAGGATGCGCTCTTCGGCATCGAGCAGGCTCTTCTGCGCTTCGCGCATCTCGATGCCCGGCAGGTCGCCCAGCAGGTAACGTTCCATGGCGATCTCGTAGTTCTCCTTGGCGGCGATCAGGTTCTCCTTTTCCAGTTGGATCACCTCGAGGTTGTTGCGGTAGGCCTGCCAGAAGTTCGACAGGTTGGCACGCAGCGACTGCTCGAGCCTTTCGCGCGTGAGCTGCGCATTTTCCACGTCGATGCGGGCGTTGCGCTGCTCCCGGCGGCGGTTGCCGTCGAAGATCGTGATGCCGAGTTTCACCCCGGCGTTCAGTCCCAGCGTTCCGCGCGACCGGGTCGTCCCGTTCCCGAAACGGTTGTAGGTGTAACCGTATCCCGTCGTCAGGTTCAGGTAGGGGTAGTTGCGCGCCTGCACGGTTTTCAGGTCGAGTTCGGCCAGCACATTGTCATGCCCTGCCAGCAGCAGCGAGGCATTCGTGTCGAGCGTCTGCGCCAGCAGCTCCTCCCATTTGAGCTCGCCGTTGACCTCGATCACCGAGTCGCGGATGCAGAGCATTTCGTTGACGTCCTTGTTGGCCAGCAGTTCGTTGATGCGGATGCGCGAAGCCGAAACCAGCTCCTGCTGGGACATATATTTCGAACTGTCGGCATTGAAGTCCACGCGTGCCTGCAACAGGTCGAGGCGCGAGAAATTGCCGACGCTGACCCGCGCTTCGGTGATGCGCAGCCGCTCGCGCGAAAGCGCCACGGCATAGCGGAAATTCTGCAGGCGCAGCGTTTGCTGGACGTAATTGTAGTATTCGGCCGTCAGGCTGGCTACGAAGTCCTCGATCGTGATGCGGGTGCGGACAGTGCCCATCTCCTGCATCTCTTTGAGCTTTTTGTAGTTGGTGCGGATGCGGAATCCGTCGAAAATCGTCCAGTTGAGGTTGATCCCGGCGTTGAACGTCTGGTCGTAGATGCCGTTGTCCGACCATGCGTCCCCTTCGCGCGGTGTGGTGCGCTCGTTGTCCAGCGCCCCCGAATAACCCGCCTCGAAGTCGATCGTCGGCACCATGCCGGCATTTGCCGCCGTGGCATTGTTGTCGCTGATGCGCTCCTCATTGCGCACGATGCGTATGTCGTAGTTGTTTTCCAACCCTATTTCCAGGCACTTGCGGAGGGTCAGCTCCTCCTGTGCCGCCGCCGTTGCGAAAATCCCCGCGGCCAGGGCCGATAAAATCACTCGTTTCATTGGGCTTCCTTATTTCTGTTTCTTACTCCGGTCTGTCGATACGTAGCTGTATATTGCCGGGACGATGTAGAGCGTCAGCAGGGTGGATACCACCATACCGCCCACTACGGCGATACCCATGGCGATACGTCCGTTGGCACCTTCGCCCGTGGCGACGGTCAGCGGCAGCAGGCCGAGGATGGTCGAGGCGCTCGTCATCAGGATCGGGCGCAGGCGTTGCAGCGAGGCTTCCTCGATGGCGTGCAGTTTGTCGATTCCCGCTTCCTGCTTCTGGTTGGCGAACTCCACGATCAGGATGCCGTTCTTGGCCACCAGGCCGATGAGCATGATGATGCCGATCTGGCTGAAGATGTTCATCGTCTGCCCGTTGGCGGCCATGAACACCAGTGCCCCCGCAATGGCCAGCGGCACGGTGAGCATGATGACCAGCGGGTCTTTGAAGCTCTCGAACTGTGCCGCGAGGATCAGGTAGATCAGCAGGATGGCCAGCAGGAAGGCGAACATCAGGCTCGACGAACTTTCACGGAACTCCTTCGAGTCGCCGGCCAGCGCCGTGCGGAAATCGTCGCCGAGCGTTTCGGCGGCGATGCGATCCATTTCGTCGAGCCCCTGCCCGATGGTCTTGCCCTTCGCCAGCCCGGCCGATACGGTCGCCGAGAGGAACCGGTTGTAGTGGTACAATTGCGGCGGGGCGACGTTCTCTTCCAGTGCGATCAGGTTGTCCAGCTGGATCATCTCGCCCTTGTCGCTGCGTACGTAGATCGACCGCAGGTCGGCGGGCTTGTTGCGTTGCTGGCGGTTGATTTCGGCCAGTATCTCGTATTGCTTGCCGTTCATGTAGAAGTAGCCCATACGCTGGCCGCTGAGCCCGTACTGGAGCGTCTGGGCGATGTCGCGCGTCGAGACGCCCAGCAGGTTCGACTTGTCGCGGTTGATGATGATGCGCGCTTCGGGCTTGCTGAATTTCAGGTCGACGTCGGCCATCTGGAACACGGGGCTTTCGTAGACCTTGCGCATGAATTCGGGCAGCACCTCCTGCAACCGTTCGATGCCGGTGGCCTGCAGGACGTACTGCACGGGCATGTTGCCGCGGCGGCCGCCGAAGGTGCTCTGCTGCTGCACGAAGGCGCGGGCCTTGGTCTTGGTACGCACGGCCGCCGAAAGCTCCTCGGCGATCTCCATCTGCGAACGTTTGCGTTCCGAGATGTCGGTCAGGGCGATGCGGACGTTGCCCGAGCCGCTCGATACGCGTGCCGTGACCGACTGGGCCTCCGGCACGAGCGAATCGACCAGGCGGTTGATGTCCTCGGTGTAGTCGCGCAGGTATTCGTAGGTGGCGCCTTCCGACCCGCGGGTAATGATCGAAATCTGCGAACGGTCTTCGAGCGGCGCCATTTCCGCCGGGATGGCCCGCCACAGCCAGCCGATCAGTCCGACCATCAGGGCGATGAGCGGCAATGCCACCCAGCGCCGCCGCAGGAACCCGGCCAGCGTGCGCTGGTAAAAGTTGTTCATTCCCACGAAGAAGGGCTCGGTCTTGCTGTAAAACCAGCTCTTGCGCTCCTGCCGCACCAGCAGTTTGGTCGCCAGCATCGGGGTGATGGTCAGCGCAGCGAAGGTCGAGATGACCACCGCGCCCGAGATCACCATGCTGAATTCGCGGAACAGGCGGCCGGTCATGCCCTCCATGAAGACGATCGGGAAGAACACGGCGATCAGCGTGACCGACGTCGAGATGACGGCGAAGAAGATCTCCTTGGCGCCTTCGATGCCGGCCTCCTTGGGCGTCATGCCGCGTTCGATGCGGATGTAGATGTTCTCGGTCATCACGATGGCATCGTCGACCACCAGCCCGACCGAGAGCACCACGGCCAGCATCGACAGCACGTTGATCGAGAACCCGGCGACGTACATCAGGAAGAACGTGCCGATGAGCGAGACCGGGATCACGATGCACGGGATGAGCGTCACGCGCCAGTTGCGCAGGAAGAGGAAGATGATGATGATGACCAGGATGAAGGCCTCGTAGACGGTCTGTCGCACCTCGTCGATCGAGGCGCGGATGAAGCGCGTGTTGTCGAACCCGTAGGAGGTCACCACGTCGTCCGGCAGGTCTTTCTTCATCGTCTCCATGCGCTGGTAAACCGCATCGGCGATGTCGATGTGGTTGGCTCCCGGCTGGGGGATCACCACGACGCCCACCATCGGGATACCGTTCATCTTCATGTAGCTGCGCGTATCCTGGGGGCCCAGTTCGGCGCGTCCCACGTCGCTCAGGCGGATGATGCGGTTGGAGGCTTCGCGTACGACCAGGTCGTTGAACTCCTGCGTGGTGTGCATCAGCCCCATCGTGCGGATCGTCAGCTCGGTGGTGTTGCCTTCGATGCTGCCCGAGGGAAGCTCTACGTTTTCGCGGTCGAGGGCGTTCTTGATGTCCACGGGCGTAATGCCGTATCCGGCCATCTTGGCCGGGTCGAGCCACAGGCGCATCGAGTAGCGTTTCTCACCCCATATCTGCACGCCGCTGACGTTGTTGATCGTCTGCAGCTGCTCCTTGACCGTCAGGTCGGCGATCTCGCTCAGCTCCAGCAGCGAACGTTTGTCGCTCTGGATGGTTACCATCAGGATCGGCGTGGCGTCGGCGTCGGCTTTGGTGACCGTCGGAGGGTCGCAGTCGCGGGGCAGGTAGCGCTGGGCGCGCGACACTTTGTCGCGCACGTCGTTGGCCGCGGTTTCCAGGTCTACCGAGAGTTCGAATTCGACCGTGATGCGGCTCTGTCCCTGGCTGCTGACGCTCGACATCGAGCGGATGCCCGGGATGCCGTTTATGTTCTGTTCGAGCGGCTCGGTGATCTGGTTCTCGATCACATCGGCATTGGCTCCCGGATAGGAGCACGTCACCGAGATGATGGGGTTGTCGACACTCGGGTATTCGCGTACGCCGAGGTAGCTGTACCCGATGAAACCGAATAGCAGGATGATGATCGTCAGCACCGATGCCATTACCGGCCGCCGGATGCTCAGTTCGGAAATATTCATGCGGCGGCGGTTTTATTCGACGGTGTCGAGTTTTACGGGGAGCCCTTCACGCAGCTGGAGCGTGCCGGAGACGATCAGCGTGTCGCCCGGGGCCAACCCCTCGACGACCTGTATCCGCGATTCCGTCCTCAGCCCGGTTTTTATGGCTACGGCGTGGGCTTTGCCGCCCTTGTAGAGGAATACCTTGTCCACGCCCATCTCGGGGACGACGGCCTGGGTCGGGATGGCGATGGCGTCGGGGATGTCGTGCATCCGGATCTTTACGCTTACGAAGCGTCCGGGCAGCAGCCTGCCCCGCGTATTGGGGTAGTGCGCACGCACCGAGAAGTAGTGGGTATTGGGGTCGATCTTCGACTCGGTGGCATATACCTCGGCGTGGAACGTCTCGTTGTACCCCTCGACCGTGAACGTGAGGCGCGTCCCGGGTTTTATCTGGCTGGCGTAGCGCTCCGGGACGGAGAGGTCGATCTTCAGCGGCTTGATTTTGGTCAGCTTGGCCACCACGACGATCGGCGGGCAATAAGCGGCTTCGCTGACGTTGCGCAGGCCGATCACGCCGTCGAACGGGGCGTGCAGCTCCGTGAGCGCGATGTTCGAACGCACGATGTCGATATCGGCGTTGAGCATCGCCAGTTCGGTGCGTGCCTGTTCGTAGGCTTCCAGGCTGACGGCGTCCTTTTCGAGCAGGGCACTCTGGCGGTAAACACGGTCTTCGGCCAGTTTGAGCTGCGCTTCGTAGCGCGACAGCTGTGCCAGCAGCGGTTTGTCGTTGACTTTGGCCAGCAATTCGCCCTTGCGGACGGTTGAGCCTTCCTGGAAGTTGATCGAGACGATCTTGCCCGAGGTCTCGAACGAGAGGTCTACCTCCTCGTCGGGGAGCAGGCTGCCCACCGAGGTGATTCCGTCCGTGAGGGTTTGCGGCCGCACGACGAGCCCGTTGACGTTCAGGACGCTGCTTTTCCGGGGTATGCTGATTTCCGACGGGTCGGCGTCGGCGGCTGACGAACTGCCGCGGTAGTGGTTGTAAACGAACAGCCCTGCACAGAATACTACGAGGATGACGGACGTGATGATCCATTTCTTTTTTTTCATACCGGAGAGGTTGTCTTTAATGAGGGATGTGCAAAGATACGAAAAAACCCGCTATGCTTCCGCTGCCGGAAGGTATAATTGCACCCGTTTGTCGTAAAAACGGGGCCGGTTGCGGGTTCGTGTATGCCCGTTTCCGGCGAAACGGCAAAAAACGCCGGCGAAACGACCGGCACCCGCCGCATTCCCCTACCGTTGGGAGCAATACCTACATGTTATTATTCTGTCCCGAAAATTACCTAAAACAGGGAATTGTCCGGGCTTGGCGGGCACCTTAACTTTGCCACCGCAAACAAAATAAACGGAGAGCCTATGCGTCTTGGAATTTTACTGTTTACCCCTATTTTCTTACTGGCGGGTGTTACCCTGCATGCGCAGGAAGCCGTGAACGCCCCCGAACCTGCGGCCGCGGCCGATTCGGCTGCCAATGCCGAGCTGAAGGCACAGCTGAAAGCCGAACTCCTGTCGGAGATCCGGGCCGAGCTCTCTTCCGAAGTGAAGACCGCCGTCAGCAAAGAGGCCGACAAACCCTCACGGCTGACCGTGGGCGGGTACGGCGAGGCCGTCATGACGCGCAATTTCTTCAGCGACAACTACCTGCGTTATATCAGCCCTGACAAGTACAAGAATGACAAAAGCCACGGCCGCTTCGACCTCCCGCATGTGGTCATCTACCTGGGCTACGATTTCGGGCGCGGCTGGTCGATGGGCACCGAGATCGAATTCGAGCACGGCGGCACGGAGAGCGCCTTCGAAACCGAATTCGAGGAGGGCGGCGAGTATGAGTCGGAGATCGAACGCGGCGGCGAGGTCGCCCTCGAACAGTTCTGGCTCCAGAAAAGCTTCAGCCCGGCCTTCAACCTGCGCCTGGGGCATATGATCGTGCCTGTCGGCGGAACCAACCAGCACCACATGCCCACCGAGTTCTTCGGGGTCTACCGTCCCGAGGGCGAGAATACGATCCTGCCCTGCACATGGCACGAAACGGGCATCAGCCTCTGGGGACGTGCCGGTGACTGGCGTTACGAGGTGATGTTCCTGCCGGGACTGGATTCCGACCGGTTCGGCGACAACGGTTGGGTCAGCGGCGGTGCCGGAAGCCCCTACGAATTCAAGATCGCCAATGCCTATGCCGGGGCGTTCCGCATCGACAACTACTCCGTCCCGGGCTTGCGCCTGAGCCTGAGCGGTTATGCTGGCAACAGTTTCAGCAATACCCTGAGTGCCAACCGTACCGGTGCGGACAGATACAAGGACGTGAAGGGTACGGTGATGATCGGCGCCTTCGATTTCCTCTACGATGCCCATAACTGGATCGTTCGCGGTAACTTCGACTACGGGCACCTGACCAATTCGGACAAGATTTCCCAGTTCAACCGCGATATGCCCAACGCATCGCCCTCGCCCAAGCAATATGTGGGTTCGGACGCCATCGCCACGGGGGTGGAAGCCGGTTACGACATCTTCTCGCAGATACGCAAGCTCAAGGAGAGGGGACACCGCTTCTACGTCTTCGGCCGTTATGAGTTCTACGATTCGATGTTCGATACCGCCAAGTCGGTGATCCGCCAGGACTGGTGCGGCCGCCAGCGGGTAGCCGTCGGGTTCAATTATTATCCGATCAAGAACATTGTCATCAAGGCCGAGTACGGCATCGGCCTGCTCCGGTCGTACGACTATACCGACTCCGCCACCGGGGAGACCCGCACGGGGCGTTTCAACAACGAGCCCTCCCTTTCGCTGGGGATCGCCTATTCCGGCTTTTTCAGACGTTAACCAAATCATAATGAGAATATGAAAAATCTGTTCAAAAATTCCGTTTATGCAGCCGCGGCACTCGTCCTGGCGCTCGGGGCCGCATCGTGCAGCGACAGCGACGGCGATTACACGTTTGCCGACGAGCGTGAAGAGGCGCTCAAGGATGCTGCCGTAGATTTCGTCGACAATAACGTGATTCCGACCTATAAGGCCCTGGCCGACGGGAGCATCGCCTTGCAGGAGGATTGCGAGGCCATGCTGGAGGCTTTCGACGCGGGAACCCTTACGACCCCGCTGGTGCAGGCCGCCTGCAACGACTGGATCACCACGCGCAAGCACTGGGAGCTCAGCGAGGCCTACCTTTACGGCGCTGCGGCCGATTACGACATCGACCCGCATATCGACTCCTGGCCGCTGGACGGCACGGCGCTTCAGAACCTGCTGAACAACAACAGTATGATGGCCGAGATCGAGAGGAATCCCGATTATGTCAGCGCCAATCTGGGTTACGGCCTGCTCGGGTTCCATGCGTTGGAATACATGCTCTTCGAGAATGCGGGCCCCCGCGCCCTCGGCAAATACACCCGTCCCCAGTTGGTATACCTGGTCGGTGTGGCCAACGATCTGTGCAACATGTGCGTACGCCTCGAAGCTTCGTGGGCGGGGCTGGACAATGTCACCGAAGAGAAGCAGACGATCCTGGGCGATGCCGAACTGGAGCCGACCTTCGACTACGGCGCTTCGATGCGCAATTCGGGGAAGGGCGGCAGCAAGTACCGCAACTATAAGGATGCCGCCGAGGAGATCATCCAGGGCTGCATCGACATCGCCACGGAGGTCGGCTCGCAGAAGATCGGCCGTCCGGCCAACGGAACCAGCTCCGAGGATATCAATTACATCGAGTCGCCTTACAGCCAGAATTCGAAGACCGATTTCATCGACAACATCATCAGCATCCGGAACACCTACCAGGGCATGACCTCCGGCGACGCTTCGGTGAGCGACTGGATCGAGGTGGTAGACCCCGTCCTCGATACGGAGGTTCGCAATGCGATTTCCACGGCGATCGAAAAGATCCAGGCCTGCCCGGCCCCGTTCGTCGACAACCGTACGGCACAGGCATGGAAGGATGCCGCCACCTATTGCAATAACGACCTTGTGAACGCGCTTACGAAGGCGCTGACGGCACTGTCGGTCGAAAAATAACCATTTTCAGCAATGAAAAAGCACTTGATTTACAGCCTGTGCATGTCGGCAGCCCTGATGGCTGCCGCGTGCGCTGATGACAAGGGGACGGATCCCGCCCCCGATCCGAATCCCGACCCCGTTCCCGAGGAGTATTACGCCGGCGGCAAGCTCGGCACGGCTTTCAACACCACGTCGGTGGCCTACGAGCAGCCTACGCCGGTCGTCGATGACGACGCCGCGATGACGCAGCGTTTCCTGAACGGCGAGGCGCTGTTCGAAAAACCCTTCACGGCCAACTCGTCGGGTGTGCGCTACGGCCTCGGGCCGCTCTATATCCGCACCTCGTGCCTGCACTGCCACCCGGGCTACGGCCACGGCAAGCGTATCGAAGGCGCGTTCAACACCAACCAGATCGGCAACGGCTATCTGCTGGTCATCACCGACGAGGACGACAATTACCTGACATCGCTCACCGGTATGCCGCAAACGCGGGCCGTGGCGCCGTTCAAAGCCCCGATCGACGAATCGAAGATCATGATCGGCTGGCAGGAGTATACCGACGAGTGGGGCAATAAGTTTCCCGACGGCGAGTCTTACAGCCTGATCTATCCCGAAGTGACGATCCCCGAGGACGCCTATTACGTGCCGCTGATCGGCGCCAAGGGCGAGGTGCCCTATGCCAAGGTGCGCGTGCGCCTCGAATCGACCATCGGCATCTACGGTACGGGCTTGCTGGATGCCATTTCGGACAGCGACCTGAAAGCCGAGTACGTTCGCCAGGAGCAGAACGGCGTGCCGCTCAATCCCGCGATCTTCAGGAACGGCGAGTGGGTCAAGACCTATGGGACGACCACCCATCCGCTGCGCTATACCTATGCCCTGAGTCGCGGCCCGTTGCAGGATGCGGCGGGTGCCAATGCCATCTGGAACATCACCAACGTGACCCGCTCTGACCGCCGTTACCACTACATGACCGCTGCTTATGCCGAAGTAGCGTCGAAGGACGCCGATGTGCAGCGGGATTTCTACACGCTTTTCCCGGCGTGGAACAAGACGGGCGACGTTGCGCAGGATATTTACAACTATCTGATGAACAAGGAACTGCCTGTCGAGATGAGCGATGAGGACTATGTCGACTTCATGGTCTGGCACCGCGGTCTGGCCGTACCGGCGGCGCGTAACCTCGACGATGCGGACGTTAAACGCGGCCAGACGCTCTTCACCGAGATCGGCTGTGCCACCTGCCACCGTCCGACCTGGACGACGGGCGACGATGTCTTTACCGACCCCAACGGTTTCTTTGCCGACGGCGACAGCCGCCTGCCGCGTTATCCTAACCAGAAGATCTGGCCCTACTCCGACATGGTGCAGCACCGGCTCTTCATGGTGAACGACATCCGCACGGGCTGGTGCCGTACGACGCCGCTCTGGGGCCGTGGCCTGAGCGAGAAGTGCACGGGCGCCAGCGACCGCCTGCACGATTGCCGTGCGCGGACGGTCATCGAGGCTATCATGTGGCATGGCGCGGCGCAGAGCGACGCCCGCTGGTCGGTCGAGAAGTTCCGCACGCTGAGCAAGGACGACCGCGACGCGGTGGTCGAATTCATCGAATCCATCTAACCCTTCCCGGATATGTGCGAAGCGCCGGTGCCCCGTGCATCGGCCTTTGCCGTGTCCGGACGATGCATTCACACACGAACGAACGGATGAAACTGTTGAAACTGTTGAAACTGTTGAAACGCCTTGCCTTCGGGCTGCTCGGAGCCGTGATGGCGGTGCTCGTTACGGCCACGGTACTTGAAAAGATATACGGTACGGATTTCGCCGCTGCGCATATCTACGGCGCGGGCTGGTTCGCCGCGCTTTGGGGTGCCCTCACCCTCGCGGCGCTGGCCTGCCTGTTCCGCCGGAAATTGTGGCGGAGGCCCGCCGTCCTGTTGCTGCACCTCTCTTTCGCGGTCATCCTCGCGGGGGCTTCCGTGACATGGCTCTTCGGCCGGCAGGGGACGTTGCACCTGCGCACGGGCGATCCCGGGGCGACCGCATTCGCCGGCCGTGACGGTTCGGAGCAAATACTGCCCTTCCGGGCCCGGCTGGACGATTTCCGCATCGAGTATTATGCCGGCACCCGTGCGCCGATGGATTTCGTCAGCCTTCTCACCCTGACGGCCGACGACGGGTCGCTGCACGGTGAAGTCGGCATGAACCGCATCCTGGTTTTCCGGAATTATCGGTTCTACCAGTCCGCCTATGACGAGGACGGACGGGGTACGACCCTTTCCGTTTCGTATGATCCGTGGGGCATCGGCATCACCTATGCCGGGTACGGGCTGCTGCTCGTTTCCATGCTGGCGTTCCTGTGCGACAGGCGCGGGGGTTTCAGGCGGTTGCTGCGCAGCCCTGCGCTCCGCAAGGCGGCGCTGTGTCTTGTCCTCTGTACGGCGGCCGTACAGGGTGCCCGGGCGGCTGACACCTTGCCGCAGACGCTTCCGCGCGAGGTCGCCGCGGAATTGGGCGACCTGTATGTCTACTACAACGACCGTATCTGTCCGTTGCAGACCCTGGCTAAGGATTTTACGGTGAAACTCTGCGGGAAGAGCCGCTACCGGGGACTTACGCCCGAGCAGGTGCTTTCCGGCTGGCTGTTCTATTACGACGACTGGAAACGCGAACCGATGATCCGCATCAGGAGTGCCGGGGCACGCCGCCTGCTGGAGGTCGGCGGGCGTTATGCGCGGCTGTCGGATTTCCGCAACCGGGTCAACGAATACCGGCTCGAAGGGGCTGCCGGGCGTCCGGCGGGCGAGGCCGATGAGAAATTCAACATCATCGGGATGGTCTGCACGGGCAGTATGCTGCGGATTTTTCCCTATACCGACCCTTCGGACAGCCTGCTGCGCTGGGCGTCGCAGGTCGACGGCCTGCCGCGGGAGCTGCCTCACGGGCAGGCGCTCTTTATCGGCCGGGCGATGAACTACGTCAGCGAACTGGTCGTAAAACGGGATTGGGCGGGGGTCGCAGGGGTGTTGCGCAAGATCCGCAGCTACCAGCAGAAGGAGGGCGGGGCGCATATGCCTTCCGGGCTGCGTTTCCGTGCCGAAAAACTTTATAACCGGCTCGATTGGTCGCTGCCGCTCGCCGCGGCATTCATCCTGACCGGGATCGGAGGATTCCTCGATGCCTGCCGCCGGATGGTGCGCGGGCGGGCTTTCGGGGCGAAAACCCGGGGCTGGCTCCTTGCGGGCGTTGCCGCCGGAGGACTGTATCTTACGCTGATGCTGGCGCTGCGGGGCTATGTCAGCGGCCACTGGCCTGTTTCGAACGGCTATGAAACGATGCGCTTCATGGCATGGTGTACGCTGCTGCTCACGCTGCTCTTCGCCCGCCGCTTCCTGTTCCTGCTGCCTTTCGGTTACCTGATCGCCGGGCTGTCGCTGATAGTTTCGATGATGGGGGAGTCGAACCCTCAGATCACGCAGCTGATGCCGGTTCTCGACTCGCCGCTGCTCTGCATCCATGTGATGCTGGTCATGGTGGCCTATGCGTTGCTGGCGTTCGTTATGTTCGGCGGCGTGGCAGGGGGCGGCCTGCACCGCCGCGCCCGCGGGGCGGCCGCGCAGCTGCAGGCCGTCAGCCGGCTGATGCTCTATCCGGCCGTCTTCTGCCTCGCCGCCGGTATCTTCGTCGGCGCCGTCTGGGCCAATGTGTCGTGGGGACGCTATTGGGGCTGGGATCCCAAGGAGGTGTGGGCGCTCGTTACGCTGCTGGTTTATGCGCTGCCCCTGCATGCCGGATCCCTGCCGTGGTTCCGCCGGCCGTTGTTCTTCCATTGGTTCTGCATCGCGGCGTTCCTCTCGGTGCTGGTCACCTATTTCGGGGTCAATTTCCTGTTGGGCGGCATGCACAGCTATGCCGGATAGGGGAGCGGCGATCCGGGGCGGGATGCCCATTCCGTGCGTCCCGGTCGTCCCTATCGTATGGCGGGGCCGTCATTGCGCAGCCGAGCGGTAAACCGTTCCGGCAGCCGGGGCATGGCGCCGTGCTGCGAGCAGACGTGGGCCGCGACATCCACGGCCAGCCTGTGTGCTTCCCCGATGCCGAGCCCCGAGAGCAGGGCGGCCAGGAACGATGCCGTGAACGAGTCCCCTGCACCGACCGTGTCGGCTACTTCGACGCGCGGCGTGGGGATATATGACCGGGTGTCGGGGGCGAATACCGAACTCCCGGCGGCGCCGCAGGTGAGGATCACGATCCGCAACCCGTACCTGTCGAGCAGCGTGCGGCACTGCTCCCCGGGCTGCATCCCCTCCAAGCCGAACATGCTGCCGACCACGGCCAGTTCTTCGTCGTTTATCTTCAAGATGTTGCACTTCCGCAGCGACTCTTCGACCACCTGCTGCGTGTAGAAGTGCTGCCGCAGGTTGATGTCGAAGACCTTGTATTGTCCCTCGCCGTCGGGCATCGTTTCCAGGAAACGCCCGATCGTGCGGTGCGATACGGGGCTGCGCTGTGCCAGCGACCCGAAGCAGGCTGCACGGGTGTGCCGGGCGAGCTCCTCGATCTGCGGGGTGAACGGTATGTTGTCCCAGGCTACGCCCTGCCGGATCTCGTAGCTGGGGATGCCCGCCCCGTCGAGCGTGACTTCGACCGTCCCGGTCGGGAACGGCACCGTTTCCAGCATATGTCCCACCCCTTTTTCGCGGAGCTGGTTGCGGAGTTCGCGTCCCGCCTCGTCGTCGCCGACGGCGCTGACCGCGCAGCTGCGCAGCCCGAACTGCGACATGTGGTAGGCGAAGTTCGCGGGAGCGCCGCCGATCTTCCGCCCTTCGGGCAGTATGTCCCAGAGTGCTTCGCCGATCCCGACGACCCACTCTGTCTTTCGGTTTGCTTCGGTATTCATTGTCGTTTGCGTTTGCTGCGAAGTTAACGGTTTTGCTCGATATTTTTCCGCTTGCGCGGTGTTTTTCAACATGGCGTGAGGCATTTGGCCGTAATTTTCGCGGCATTCGGTTTGTCCTGCCGGGACGGTTTCCGACGACAGGGCGGACGAATTATGCCCGGAAAGTTTGTATTGAACGGCTTTTGTCTTATTTTTGTCTGACACAAAACCCGAAACCATGATGCTGCGAACCCTTCCCGCCCGATCCGGCTTCCTGTGGGTGCTTCTGGCGTGCATTTCCCTCGCAGGATGTACGCGGCACCCAAAATACTCGCTTCAGACCGAAGCGGCGCTGGAACGGCTGGATGCGGAACTTTCCCGCAAGGATCGTTACCAGCAGTGGCGGCAGGCGCAGAACGACAGCCTGCGCCGGGAGGTGGCGCGTGCCCGCAACGCCGGCGACCGGGCGTGGCGCCTGTTCGCCGTGTCGCAGAATTACGTGACCTACCAGCTGGATTCGGCGGCTTATTACGTCGACCGCCTTTACCGGCTGGGCGGCCCCTCTGGGCCGGGGGATATCCGCCGCATCGCCCTGCTTGCCGACATCGACGTCTGGCTGGGCCGCGGGCAGCTGGGGCTTGCCGAAGAACTTTTCCGCAGGATAGATACGGCCGGCATGTCCTCTGCGGAGTATGCCGCATGGCATTCGCGCTACTCCTCGATCGCCGCCCGGCGTGCGGCCGAAGCCGAGGACGGAGCCGTGCGGTCGGCATGGCGCGATACGGTGGTGCGAGTCAGGCACATATCCGTGCCCGGGCAGTCGGAGTGGACGCAGGCGCGGATCGGCGCCGCGCCTCTGGGCGGCCGCGGCTCCCCCCTGCCGCTCTGCGCGACAGCGGCCGCTTCGCTGAGGCCGTACAGTTACTCGAGCCCTATACGGCCCGGAATCCCGACTACCAGGAGCTGGCGCTTCTCTATTACGGCCTCGCAGGCATCGCGCGGGCGTGGGGCGACGACGACCTGCGGCTTTATTACCTGGCCGAATCGTCCGTCGCCGACCTGCGTGCCGGCACCCGTTCCTATGCCTCGCTGTACGACCTTGCGCTGCTGCTGTTCGACCGCAAGGATTACGACCGTGCGGCAGCCTATATGGGCAGCGCGTCCGATGACGCCATGCACTGCCGGTCGATGGTGCGCATACCGGTCTCCTCTTCCGCGGCCGTCAAGATCAGCGAGGCCATCTCCTCGAACATCGCCCAAAGGCAGGCCATGATGACCACGACGATCTGGTTGGCCGGTGTCTTCCTGGTCGTCCTCATCGGTATCCTCTGGTACGTGCTGTGGCAGCACCGCCGCCTGCGCGGCAACCACCGGCAGCTGATTGACATGAGCGCCCAGTTACAGGCGAAGAACGACGAGATGCAGGCCAAGAACGACCATATCCGCGAGATCAACGGCGCGCTGGTCGACTCCAACCGGATCAAAGACCGTTACGTCTGCCACTATATCGACCTTTCCGTCCATTACATCAAGCAGATTGACACTTTCCGCCGCGAGGTCTGCCGCGTCGCCCGCAACAAGGGCGTCGACGAACTGGTGCGCTGGCTGAACACCTCGCAGGCCGTCAGCGGCGAATATGCGAAGTTCTACCAGTCGTTCGATTCCTCGTTCCTCGACATCTTCCCGCAATTCATCGAACAGGTCAATGCCCTCCTGCAGCCCGAGTCGCATTTTGCGCCCCGCGCCGACGCATCGCTGACCACCGAGCTGCGGATTCTGGCGGCCATCCGGCTCGGGATTACCGACAGCGGACACATCGCTTCGCTGCTCAACTGTGCCTCGGCGACGGTCTATACCTACCGCACCAAACTCCGCAATGCGGCGCTGGATCGGGACAATTTCGAGCAGCAGGTGTCGCGGATCGGTCTCTGATCTTTCGGATAGTCTATATAATCCGGGGTGTGGATTCGGTTTTTAAAACCCTGATATGTAATGCTATATAGATTGTCAAACCTCTATATAGTTCTATACGTGCGCTGGAATAATCATAAATAATAGGTATTTTTGTCCTAACCCCGGCCACGGAACCATTTAACCAATCATAAATTATGCTGACTAAAACTTATTTTCGCAGAAAGCTCGCGCAAGCGTGCGGGCTGGGACTCGTGCTCTGCGCTGCCGCTGCATGTGCGCCACAACAGAATGTGCTGACCAAAGAGGAGATTGCCGACGGCTGGCAGCTGTTGTTCGACGGCAAGACGCTCGACCAGTGGAAGGACTACAACGGCGAAGAGCTGACCATGCCGTGGCATGTCGTCGACGGCTGCATCCAGGCCAAGGGTGACGGCAGCGACCTGGCAGGCTACATCGTTACGAAGAAACAGTACGAAAACTTCATCCTCGACTGGGACTGGAAACTCTCCCACGGAGGGAACAGCGGTATGATCTACCACGTGGTCGAAGACCCCTATTTCAAGGTACCCTACGTAACCGGCCCCGAATACCAGCTGATCGACAACGAGGGCTGGGAAGAAGTCAATGCCCCCAACAAACTCGAAGAGTGGCAGAAACTGGGCGTGGACTACGCCATGCACCTGCCCGATCCCGATTCGCTGTTCGTCAACCCGCAGGGCGAGTGGAACTCGTCGCGCATCGTCTTCGACAACGGCCATGTCGAGCACTGGCTCAACGGCCACAAGATCCTCGAATTCGAAGCCTGGACGGACGACTGGTTCGCCCGCAAGCACAGCGGCAAATGGGAGACCGCACCCGAATACGGCCTTGCGCGCCGCGGTGTGATCTGCCTGCAGGATCACGGTTCGCCCGCTTCGTTCCGCAACCTGAAGATCAAGGAGCTGCCCCGCAAGGCCGGCCGCGAGGTCGAGCTGTTCAACGGCAAAGACCTGACGGGCTGGGAGGCCTACGGCACGGAGAAGTGGTATGTCGACAAGGACGGCAACATGGTTTGCGAGAGCGGCCCCGACAAGGAGTACGGCTACCTCGCCACGCGCGAATATTATAACGATTTCGACCTGACGCTCGAATTCAAGCAGCTGGCCAACGGTAACTCGGGCGTCTTTTTCCGCTCGTTCGTCGAGCCTCCCGTGAAAGTCCACGGCTGGCAGTGCGAAGTGGCCCCCAAGGGCTTCGATACGGCCGGTATCTACGAGTCCTACGGCCGCGGCTGGCTGGTTCAGATCCCCGACGAGAAGGAGGACATCCTGCGGGAGGGCGAGTGGAATACGCTGCGCCTGAAAGTCCAGGGCGACCGCGTGCAGACGTGGCTCAACGGCGAAGAGATGGTCGACATCACCGATGCCAGGATCGGCGCCGCACAGGGGCGCATCGCCCTGCAGATCCACGACGGCGGCGGGATCAAGGTGCTCTGGCGCAATTTCCGTCTGACAACCTTATAATTACCACTAACCTGAACACGATATGAGTACCCGCAGGAATTTTCTGAAAACACTGAGCGGCATGGCACTGCTGACGGTCGTCCCGCGCCATGTGCTCGGCGGCCCGAAACACGTGGCGCCGAGCGACCAGCTCACCAAAGGCATCATCGGCGTCGGCGGCATCGGCAAGAGCAGCTACCATTTCACCAGCACCAAGGAGTGCCGTCTGGTGGCGGTCTGCGACGTCGACAGCAAGCATCTCCAAAGCGCGCTCGACCTGGGCAAAAAGCGTTTCAACGAGACGTTGCAGTCCTATCGCGATTTCCGCCGCCTGATCGCCGACCCCAATGTCGACATCGTCCATATCGCCACGCCCCCGCACTGGCACGGCATCATGGCCGTTGAGGCCGCCAAGGCCGGCAAGGACATCTGGTGCGAGAAACCGATGACCCGTACCATCGGCGAGGGCAAGCGCGTCGTGGAGGCCGTCAAGCGCAACAACCGCATCTTCCGCCTCAATACGTGGTTCCGTTTCACGGATACCTTCTATGGCCTGGGCACCACCGTCGAGCCGCTCAAGAAGCTGATCGACAGCGGCCTGCTGGGATGGCCGCTCAAGGTGACCATCTCGGGCACCACCGGCTTCACCTGGAAATTCTTCTGGGTGGGCAAGGAGAACCTCGTCCCGCAGAGGGTTCCGTCGAATCTCGACTACGACATGTGGCTCGGCCCGGCCCCCTACAAGCCTTACAACGAACACCGTGTGCACCAGACTTTCCGCGGTTACTGGGACTACGACGGCGGCGGCCTGACGGACATGGGGCAACACTACATGGATCCCGTGCAGTACCTGCTGGGCAAGGACGAAACTTCGCCCGTGAAGGTCGAGGTCGACGCCCCCGAGCAGCACCCCGACGCCGTGGGTATCTGGCGTAAGATCGTCTATACCTACGATGACGGCTGCCAGATCGTCCTCGAAGGCGAAGGCTTCGAAAGCGGCGGCGACACGCCTTATATCGAAGGCCCGCTGGGCAAGGTCTATAAAGGGTTCCGCTGCACGATCCCCGACATCATGGAGAAACTGGCCGAGATGCCCGACCCTGCGCCGCAGAACACCGACTTTTTGGAATGCGTCCGCACGCGGAGCAGGTTTGCGCTCGACGAACAGATCGGTCACCGCAGCTCGACGCTCGTGAATCTGGGTGCCTGCGCCCTGCGTTTGAACCGAACGTTGCATTTCGACCCCGACAAACAACTCTTCATCGGCGACGATGCCGCCAACCGACTGATCGACCAGCCGATGCGCGGCCCGTGGCATATTTAAGCACCAGTTACCATGAAAAAGATAATCATACGACTTTTTATGCTGGGAGCATTGGCCGCCCTGCTGCCCGCAGGAGCCGCCGCCCAGCAATCGGATGCCCGCCAGCGCACGACGGAAACCATCGTCGCCGACGGACTCGCACAGCTTCCCGCAGCCGATGCCAAGGTTTTCAACCAGGTGATGGGCGAACTGGCCGCCACCGGAAGCAAGGGTGTCGAGATGATCGCCGCCATGCTCGTCCCTGCCGACAAGGGCAAGAACGCCACGTTCGAATACGCCCTTAACGGCGTGGTGGCCTATGTGACCGACCCGGCGCACGAAGCGCTGCGTGACGATGTCCGCAAGGGCCTGCTGGCAGCTATCGACCGTTGCGGCGACGACGCCAACCGGGCTTTCCTTTTCTCGCAGCTGCAATTCTGTTCGACGGCCGCCGATGCCGCCGCCATGGCCCGTTATCTGGACGACCCCTACCTGGCCGGCTATGCCCTCCGGGCGCTGGTCTCGACCCCGGGTACGGAAGCACTGCTGCTCGCCGAGGCCGGCAAGGACGACCTTACCGCTGCCCGCAAACAAGCGCTCGCCTATGCTTTCGCTGAAAAGCGGCTTGCCGCTGCCGAACCGTTTCTCCTGACATGGCTCGAAGGTGCCGATGCGCAGACCGCGGAGCAGATCTATAACGCACTGGCCGCCTGCGGTTCGCAGGCCTCGCTCAAGCCGCTGGCCGCTGCCGCAGCCAAGACCGGCTACGCATGGGATGACGCCGGCGCTGCGGACGCTTACCTGCGCCTGCTCGCAAGGCTCGCCGCCGCAGGCGACGCCCGGGCCGTAAAGGCCGCCAAGGGATTGCTCAAATGCGACCTCCAGTACATCCGCGGCGGTGCGCTCGCGATCCTGGCCGATGCCCTCGGTGTGCAGAAGGCGATGCCCTATGTGCTCAAAGCCCTCGAGGAGGGCCCTGCGGAGTACCGCTTCGCCGCCCTGCAATCGCTCGGCAAAGGCGACGACAAACTTTTCGCACAGGTTGCAGCCGGCATGCCGCGCTACGATGCCGCCGCGCAGGCCGCCGTTATCGGATGGCTCGGGGAGTGCGGCGCCGTGTCGCAGGCCGATGTGATTACGGCCGCCGTAGCGTCGCCCGACGGCTGCGTGGCCGAGGCCGCAATTGCCGCCTCCGGCCGTACTGGCGGCGGTAGTG
>ERZ779740.236-NODE-236-length-21848-cov-3.96384_pt1 | contig 21848 bp, 20 predicted proteins | sample MGYA00511099_ERZ779740 | MGnify/ENA primary metagenome ERZ779740 (study PRJEB29588, sample SAMEA2161216) | human gut metagenome | biome: human gut; feature: human-associated habitat; material: faeces | place: Denmark | collected 2008/2010 ...
AACACCAAACGGTTATTTCCCACCCCGGGTACAGCAGGAATTATCGGACGCCCGCCGGTATTGATAATCAATTTGGATGCGGAAAGCGTCTGCATCGTACCGTGCGCGCCTTTTACCCCGATCGTTTTTCCGTCAAGGAAAGAAGCCGTGCCGTTGATGACCTGCACACCGGCATCAATAAGCTTATTATAATTGGCCATACGGAGTGCTGTTGTCAGTTTCTTTTTCTCCTGCACCGCCACATGATAATACTCACTCTGCACTTCAAAATCATGGGCAGGCGCCCGCTCCGCCTCCAGCACCAGACGCTTGGAGGGAATGCAGCCCACATTGATGCATGTACCGCCGTACATACGGGCATCCTTTTCAATCAGCGCCACTTTTTCGCCCTGCTTTGCCAGTTTCGCCGCCAGCGTCTTTCCCGCCTTGCCGAAACCGATGACAATCGTATCAAATTTCTGATCCATATATATTCCTTTCTGTCTTACCTGTTTAAATATTTAAATAATACATCTCCCCCTGATCGGGATTTGATCTATTATTCTTTATTTTATCCTATTTTGCAAATCATTAGAAGAATGCAGCGGAAAGAAACCCGCAGATGTGTACATAAGCAGGATTCCTTACTGTCTTCCCGCAGTATATTCCATCCTTATCGGGCCGATTAACAAAGCGGCGGCACATCAGACATCATGACATTCTGCCTGATCAGGACGGTATTGATGTAAGTCCGGAAATCTTCATGAATGCAGTTCCCGAAAGCAGTCCACATCGGCAGATTTTCAGATATCCCCTCCAGCACGGTGGTATCAAGTACATTCAGCACTTCATCATCCGCTTTTCTCCACGCATATTCAACGAAAGAACAAAATTTTTCAAATCCGGCGCGGTCTTTTCCCTCATAAGCCTCTGCCATAGGGATATTTACAGCAAATACAGAAAATACATGGAGCAGAATATGGGGAAATTCTCTTTTATGCTCCCTGTATCTTTCTTCATTTTCAGGAAACCATGCTACATAGGCACTGCAAAACTCTTCTTTATCCATGCCGGACTCCCCACTTTTACAAAACCGTCGGCCTACATCAGCGGCGCCTTTCTATCCGTATCGGCCTGTGCGCCTGCAATTCATAGGCAAGAATTTCTTCAACATCTGCAAATACACGGACATCAGATTCATACTCATGGACACAATACAGCATTCCATTCTCCGCCGCATACACTGTTGCGGGATAGTAATAACCGATAATTCCGACAGGTGAAACTTCTGTTCCTGCCGCCGCCTTAGCGGCAAGGGCTTCCCCGCAGATTCTTTCCCCGGCAGGCTGACCCTTTCCATAATATGCATCATGGAGCTCGACGGCGGCGTCTTCCCCCCATATCAGGATACAGGTAGAAATAAAATTCGCGGCTGTCTGAACCAGTTTCAAAAATTATTTCACAATCTGAAAACAGACCGCCGCACCACTCATAAAACCTTCTTGCCGCCGGAAAAAACGGTATGCCGGCTTTTGTATACAGTGCCTCGCAGCCGTCAGAAGATACTTTCCTGCTCCTGCTGTAACCTCCACAGGAGAGCATCTGCCAAACACGCTCCCTGATCGAACCGTTCAAAACCATTCTTTTCTCCGCAATAATGGCCGCTCCTTAATAAAGAGTGTCCGCCTTTTGACATCATGATACAGCAGAAATACTGCTTCATGCTTTCCATGTCCGATTTCTGCTGTTTTTCCTGTTTTGCCGAAAGCTCTCTATCCTGCCCCCTGCAGCAGATAAAGCGCTTTCGGTTTATGTTTTCCACTTAAGTTCCCCAAGTACGCCGCCAGTATCGGATATGGCGGATCCGTATATCCTTCCAGGAGATGCAGGGCTTCATCAATGATATCCTCTTCTTCAGGAGACACAGCAACTTTTTCCAGCATTTCCTTCAAATCATTTTTTATGCCTGAAATATCCTGTTTATAATAGGGATCCATATACCAGTCAAGATAAAAAAGCAGACGCCGTTTCGCTTCCGTATCCGTCCCCGACAGCACCGACCGGACAGCACCTATACCTTCTTTCACACATTGCATTTCTCTTTCCGTATACATGCCGCTGTCCATACATTCTCCTTTCAGACAGGCGGAAGAAAATCTGCCTTCCCATCATGTCGGCGCCCCGCCAATCAGCAATACATGGCAAGTTCCATACTGTCCATATACTGCCCCATAGACAAGTTGAAAGATTTATAATCCGCTTCTTTAAATTCATCCGTGGCACACGCCACCCACACGTCCACTCTCTGCAGCTGGTTATAAAACTTGACCATCATCGGCACTTTGATGACTGTAGAAGTCCCCCGGATAACCATATTCCCGCCCTCTTCCAGACACAGCACATCTTCCGCCGACCGCAGATCAACTTTTCTGTTGTCTGCCAGGATTTCCACATTCTCATAATAGGGATACGCTGTTTTCACCGCTTTAGTGATTTCTGTCCAGCCTGTCCCATAAGTCAGATTCCATTGAGAACAAAGCCATCCATTTTCTTCTTTCACACCCATAAGCAGCATAGCCGCACCCGTCCTTTCCAAAACGAATATATCACTCTGTTAAAAATGAAATACCAGGCAGCTTTCCCACTAAGGTTCCTTTTTCCTTAAGATTTTTTTAAAGAATATATACCGCCTGCGATAAGCGCCACAGAAAGCGCATAGCCTAAAACGGTAAGAATGAAATCAAAATTGTCATTATTCTTTAAAATTTTCTCCCTGGTCAGAATACCATTCCACTCCTGTCCGAAAAATTCGATACCGTCCACCGTTCCTTCACCCAGAAGCTTGTTCCCTTTTTGAATTCCCACCAAAGTTTTCTCCTGGTTCTCTTCTAAAGAAGACTTCGTATAGGAGATTCTGTAATCACCGTCCAGATGGGGGAAGACCAGGCTTTGTTCCCGATTCGTAAGATAGTGGATCCCGGATTCTGTTTCATGATAAAGAGGGGTTCCTTTATAGGAAACTGTCCGGGGAAGCGAATTTACGTTCACACCGGCGGCAAATTTTTTCAGGAGTGTCTTATCCAGAATAAAATCGCCTGCTTTCACCACGCCGTAAAAGGTGATGACAGGCGGGGCGCTCTTATACATTCGGGCGATATTGGAGCCTGCCATGCTTTCCCAGCTTCTCTTTATGTCACTTCCGCTTCCCTTCTCCACCATCACATGCACATTCCTCCTGATTATGGGAGAATCAAAGGAAATACCCAGTTCTTCATCGGCTGCCGGTTCTTCCGTCGCCATCTTTCCCGCGACAATGACCACCTTGCCCTCATGATTGGGATTGATCTTCCCGTCCGTGATATAAGGCGCATTTTCAATGAGCACCCGTCCGCCGTCGGAATCACCGGTCAGCATCATACCACCCAATCCGAGACCGCAGATACATAAAACAACACTTACCCATTTGTTCATAAAAGACACCTCCTCAGATAAATATGCTTGGAACCCAAGAAATAAAAATAAGAATGAACAGAAAGGAATACACCCATCTTATCTGATTGATTCTGTAAGCAAGGATCGGATCTCACAACCGTAGAATATCATCATTCATCCAACATTAATTTTCCCTTTTCAGCTTTATCTTTTAGAAGCATCATTTGTTCTCTTTCTATCTGCTGGATGCTTTTTTTCGGAACAGGCAAATCTTCCGGCATAGTGCCACCAATTTTTTCAATAGCACTTCTAACTTCTTTTCCTACTGAATAGTGAACCTTTGTTGCCGCTTCTGCACCTTCCACCTTGTCTTTCCTTAGCTTTTCTTCTGTCTGTGATATTCTGAATAAATTAGCAATCAATTCGGTGCTTCCCATATAATCCAGAATCTTCTGTCTTGCGGTTAAGCCTTTTCTGTCATGTATATCTTTTACATCTAACCCACCATATAATCCCATATATCCTGCATTTTGAAACATAGCAAATTCTTCGTTTGTGATAACTCCTGCATCATGTGCCGTTTCTACCAAAAGCTGATTCCATTGTTTAATATCTCCACGAACAACGAGCCTTCTTCTGTCTTCATTAAGCTGATTAAAATGGTCTGCAATTTCCTGCCGGTATGTTTGTATTGCAAAATAGGTTTGTCCAAGTGCAATCACTTCTTTTCTCGGGTCTCCGTTTTGCACAATCAAATAGCAAGCATATCTTGTAAGTTCATAATCTTTTATAGACTTGCTTGCAGCACCTGCTTCCACGATTTTGCTGACCTCAGCAAAATCGTATGTTACTTCATGTCCGCTGTTCTCACAAGCAATCATCGCTCTATCAATTACCTTTTGAAAGTTTCTCCACTGAGAATAATCAAGTACAGCAGCAAGTTCTCTTGCACTCCAATACTCGCTTCCATCTTTTCTGACATGTTTAATACTTTCAAACCTTCTGTATTCTCTTGCTTTTAAATTTGGCATATTCAAGTTCATACCCTTATCTTTATACTCATATATAAATCCTATGGTAGTTGTTCAAGACCAAGCTCTTTCAAAAATACATTATGAGCATCTTTTGCAGTTTTAATTTCACCCTCTATTGTCCTCAATTCTTTTGCCACTTCTTCAATATCAATTATTTTTTCTTCAGGAGCTGTGCTTACATATCGAGAAATATTTAAGTTATATCCATTTTTCTCAATTTCTTCCATAGATACACGACGTGAATACCTCTTGTCATCTTCCCTGCGGAACTGATATGTTTCAACAATCTTATCTATATGCTCAGGTAAAAGAACATTTTGTCTTTTCCCTTTTTCGTAATATTCACTTGCATTGATAAATAATACATCATCAGGTTTCTTACATTTTTTCAATACAAGAATGCAAACCGGTATTCCTGTTGAAAAGAATAAATTAGCCGGCAATCCGATTACCGCATCAATATTTCCATCTTTCAAAAGTTTGGTTCTAATTTTCTCTTCTGCACCCCCTCGGAACAATACTCCATGAGGTAAGATAATTGCCATGGTTCCATTCTTGCTCAAAAAATGAAATCCGTGCAATAAAAACGCAAAATCAGCCGCTGACTTTGGTGCAAGTCCGTAGCTTTTAAAACGAAAATCTTCAGCAAGTGTATCGTCCGGTTCCCATCTATAACTAAAAGGAGGATTTGCTACTACAGCATCACACTCCAACTTTTTAGCCGGATTCATTTCATTCAGCAGCGACCAATCATTAAGTAGAGAATCACCATGAAAAATTTGAAACTCCGAATCCTTAAACCCATGTAATAGCATATTCATTCGTGCAAGGTTATATGTTGTTATATTTTTCTCTTGTCCATATATTTGGCTTATACTATTCGGTTCAAGATGTTTCTTTACATTGATAAGTAATGAACCGGAACCACATGCGAAATCCAACAAATTATTAATAAATTTTCTTTTTCCTAATTCCGGTTTTTGGCTATCCAATATAACAATTCTGGAAAGAATATTAGAAATCTGCTGTGGGGTATAAAATTCTCCGGCTTTTTTACCGGAACCTGCTGCAAATTGCCCTATCAGATACTCATAAGCGTTGCCTAACAAATCTACTTCATTGGTAAACTCGGCAAGTTTTTCAGCAATTTCCGTTATTATTGAGCATAGCATTTCATTACGTAATTGATAATTTTTACCCAATTTATCCGAATCAAGATTCACCTCTGAAAATAGTCCATAAAATGTGCTATCAAACGATTCGTTTTCAATAAATTTAAAACCAGCTTGCAAAGTCTTCAAAAGTTGATCGTTTTGTGTTCGAGATAACTCATAAATATTACTCCATAAATACTGTGGCTTAATGACAAAATGAATCCTTTTTCGCATCTGCTTTTCAAAAAAGGATACTTGATCCAAATTATTGATATACCATAAACTCAAAGGAGTTAGCTTCTGACTTTCAAGTAAACTGGCATATTCATCAACAAGAATTTGCCTTGCTCTTTTGATAACCTCATTATTTGTTTCATTTTCCTTTACAGGCAGCTTACTTACAGGCAATGTATTAAAATAATCCGTTATCTTTAATTTTAATTCAGCTATAACTTTATCTATATTCCCATTGCTTTGTACATTTTCAATCTCTTTTTCACAATCCGTATAGTCTTTGCCAAGCTCCTTCTGTACAGAAGTTTCATAGTTGTCAGAAAGATGCCTTAAGAAAAGAAAGGATAACATATAATCACGGAAGTCATCCGCATTCATAGCACCGCGAAGTTTATTCGCTATGCTCCAAAGTGCATCTCCTAATTGTTGTGTATCATTCATTATTAACACCTCACGCATGTAGTATAAAGTTATATTTATTTTGTAATTTATTAAATATATCTAAAAACATATCCTCATTATCCGGAACCAACTCCTTAGCTTCGTAACGAAAAACGGTTTTATGAGATAATGTATTGACTATTTTTGCTATATCATCAACATCTTCTATTCCAATTTGTTCAAGTACATAAGATATCCTACCAACACCAAGAAAAGAAGAAATATTTTCTAAAACCTGCCTCAATATTGCGAAATGATAAGCAAACAACTTTTTATCATCTATTGCGTGTTTCAAAATTTGCAATAATTCAAGATGATATAAAAATACATCTTTTTTGCAATCAATAAACTTCAATTCATCATTTGATTTTTTTAAGATTAGCATCTTTGTCTTATTTTTGTATGAAGATGCCTTTTCACCTTTTGTCAACCAATCTGCTAAAATCGAAAAAAAGCCCACATGATGAGTAGTAATTATTATCTTCCTTTCATCACAATGATCTTCAATTAAATCCATTATTGTTGATGCCGTTACAAAAATATTATGATCATCTAAACTTGAAACAGGATCATCAATAAAAAAATGACTATTTTGCTGACCTGTCCAACCTTGAATATCAAACATAGTAAGGAATAAACACCAAATAAAAATCTGCTGCTCCCCACGAGAAATTTTTATTGGATCCGGATCATTTTCTTCTTCTGTCAAAGGATAAAAACTAATTGATTCAATTCCAAGAGCAATATCGCTATTAAAGTTAAATTTAAAGTCAAATTTTGGTTTATAGGCTGAAAGCTTTTCTCTAAGTTTTTCTTCATCAATTGATGAATGATATTGATTAAGATTAGAATATATAATATTTAACTTAATAGATTCCCCCATATTTTCTGCATCATTATTCCAAACAAATAAGTCTTCACTATAAGCATTGTAGTACACACCCGAATGACTTCCATTGTTCCCTTCTTTAGTAACATTTTTATATTCTACTGAAAGTCTTGTTTTACCCGTGCCATTAAATGCAAAAATCAATATGATGTTTCTATTGATATCAATAAGGCCCTGTGCCAGATTTTTGACATTTTCATCTGAAATATAGTCCATTACAACACCTCCTCAATAGAAGGAAACAATCCCTGCATCAATGCTTTTTTATGTTGTTTTAACGCTTCTATTCTATCTGTTTGAGTACTTATTAGATCATCTATCCCAGATAAAAAATCGGCAATTTTTTCTTGTTCATCCGGCTCTTTTGGAATAACTATTGAACAAGATAACACATCATTTTTTTTCAAATTTGTCTGTTTTACCCCATCATCGAAAGATAAAAAATATTTATTTCTATTTATAGTGTAAAAAAGCAATGTTGAATTTACTTTTTCGGGAATTATCCTACAGACACGCTGATTAACTGTATATACATTATCTTTTTCAACCAAATAACACTTAGATAAAGCCCTACCATTTGGCACATCGCTTAGTACCATAAGAATATCTCCTTTATATGCTAATAAGTTTGCTTCATTGGTATATTTTATTATTTCTCCTTCTGTAGAAATAAACTTTGAATTTACTACTATATATTTTCCATTATCAATAATATTATTTTCATGTGCTTTGCCATTTTCATAATCTGCAATTTTCTCAATAGTGGTATTTTCCCAGTCTCCACTATCTCTAAACTCTGGAAATCTCCATTCAGGAATAGTTTTTCCTTCGGCTGGAAAGAGCTTTTGCATCCAGCCTTTTTTATAGTCATTTAGCAATAACAATTTCTTTTCTTCGGTAGAAATAAGATCATCAATAGAAGATAAACAGTCTGCAATTTTTTGTTGCTCTGGTAACTTTGGCACAGCAACAGGCATATTCCACAAATGCTTAGTATCAATACTTAATGCTCCATGAGCTCTCGCTCCAATTTCAATATATTTTTTTAACCATTTTCCATGATAGTTAGTGTTAAAAAGTTGCTCGAAAAATAGAGGTTCATATTCATCATCAATAACTCTAAAACAAGTAAAAATACTATTTGGAATAGCAGCTTCTTCATATTCTTTGAGCATTGATATATATCCTTCTGGAAATTCTTTAGTTGAACTTTTATTATATGCAAAATCATTTTTCCGAATTACATAGTAATTTTTATATGAATTTCCTGCTATTTCTCTCCCAAATTTTTCAACTTGTGGAATAAGTCCCACTCCAGATGTTACGCTCATAAGAACATATTTTTTATCTCCAGCACGCTCATTAATTGGTCCCATGAGGCAACCCAATTTTTTGATATCCCACTTTGGATAGCTATCAAAACTTTCAAATCTCCATTTAGGAATTACGCCTTTAATATTTTTACTCATACGCTTTTAACCCCACAATCTCTCGTCCATCTGCCATTTTCTTTAATAACGGAACTAATTCATCCATAAGCTCCAATTCTTTTTGTGTTCGTTCTCTCCAGCTAAGATTTAGAGGTTCCAGTAAATCAATCAATTTCTCTCCATCAAAAATCATTCTTTCCATAATTCCATTAACAAAAGTTTTTAAAGACTCAGGCTCAATCCCGTATCTCTGAGATATAGAAATAAGCTCCTTAGAAAATTTTTCAGTTTTAAATTTTTGGTATCCCTCCATTACTTCCTTTTCACTTAAACCTTTATTCTCTTCTGAAGACTTAATGAATCGATCAAGCTCTTCTATATATTCTTCAATATCTTTCCTTTCATCCATTAAATTGGAAGTGGAAGCAATCAAGTCAATCAGTTCTTTTTTTGTCATTTTTTCTTTCTTCGGGACATTAGATTGAGTATATTGAGAAATAAGCGCCATAATGTAATCATAATCAATAATAGCAGATGAAAATAAAACAAATTCAAAGTCCAACTCCTCTACTTCAGGAGATATACTATGAGCCTCTTTTTCCTGCTCAGCTTTTAATCTTCCGGCAATATCTAAATATGCCCCTCTAAATGCTCGAAGTGTATCTTCCGGCAATAAAGACTCAATATCTGCTACTTGTTCCTCTTTTATATCTGTGTATTGATCAAGCTGTGTTTTCAACCTCTGTATCTTTTTAAATTTATCAATAAACATGGCACGAGCCGTATCGCCTTTCAGATTACTTACTGCTTCAGGCTTGCACTCAAGTCCTTGTGCATTCATAAACTGCTCAAGTTCATCTACTGCTTTTCCCAACTTTTTAGTCATGGTAGGAGCCGGATCCACAAGCCAAATTTCTTTGACTTTTTCACTATTTTCTTTTCCTGAAAACAGTCTGATTGCTGCATCAACCTCATCTTCATGTCCTCTAAAATCAATAATATTGCCATAAGGTTTAGTGGTATTAAGCACACGATTAGTTCTTGAAAAGGCTTGAATCAATCCATGTTGCTTCAAGTTTTTATCTACATATAAAGTATTTAAATATTTAGAATCAAAGCCTGTCAAAAGCATATCTACCACAATCACAATATCTATTTTATTTTCATGTGGATAATCCGCATTTGGATATTGTTGATCCTTGATCCGTTTTTGTACATCTTGATAGTATAAATCAAAGTCATTGATATTATGATTTGTTCCGTACTTTAAATTGTAGTCGTTGATAATTTTCTTCAATGCTTCTTTTTTCTTGTCCGGCTCTTGTTTGTTATCTTCTTTTTCTTGCACAAGATCCTCTTGCAGTTGTTTCACATCCTTATTACCTTCAGCCGGAGGCGAAAAAACGCAAGTAATATTCAGTGGAACAAAATCTGCATCTAGGTCTAAATATTCTTTTTGTACCTCATCAAATAAACTATAGTATTCTATTGCTTCATTAATACTTGCTGTTGCAAAAATAGCATTATAACGTCTATTATATGTTGCTGCATCATGCTTGGACAAAATAGCTTCTACAATTTTCTTTTTGCTTATCTTTGTATCTGCTTTTGCTGCAATATGAGTATCATCAGGCTTAAAATAATCAATGTGAAAACGTAAAACATTGCCATCATCAATCGCATTTGTGATAGTGTAAGCGTGAAGTTCCTTTTCAAAGACATCCTTTGTGGTTTTATAAGAGCCAATTGTTCCATCGACTTGTTTATAATTTGAATTTTCTTCAAAAATTGGTGTACCTGTAAAACCAAACAATTGTGCCTTAGGAAAGAAAGTCTTTATTGCTTCATGATTATCTCCAAATTGCGAACGATGGCATTCATCAAAAATAATAGCCATACGCTTATCCTGAAGCTTTAATAGCCTTTCTTTAAAAGTCAATTCTCCTCTTTTTCTTTTTTCTTGATTACGTTTACTGTCGTCATCAAGTGCAAGTCCAAGTTTTTGAATTGTAGTAACTATCACTTTGTCCTTATAATCATCAGATGTGAGACGCTTAACTAAACTCTCTGTATTTGTATTCTCTTCCACACACCCTTCTTGAAATTTATTAAATTCTATGCGAGTCTGTCTATCTAAATCTTTTCTGTCCACTACAAACAAACACTTTTCAATATCCGGATTATCTTTCAAAAGTGTTGATGTCTTAAATGATGTAAGAGTTTTGCCACTACCGGTAGTATGCCAAATATATCCATTCCCTCGATTTTGCTCAATACAATCCACAATGGCTTTCACAGCATAAATCTGATATGGCCGCATAATCAACAATTTTTGCTCACTCACTACCAGAACCATATATCTGCTAATAAGTTCTCCAATAGTACACTTAGGTAAAAAATAATTTGCAAATTCATATAGATTGGTTATTTTATTGTTATTCTGATCTGCAAATTCATAGATAGGCAAAAATCTCTCATCCGCATTAAATGAAAAATGCTCCTTGCGATTATTGGCAAAATAATAGGTATTAGTTTCATTGCTAACAATAAAAAGCTGAATAAAACAAAGTAGAGAATTTGTATACCCATTCCCCGGATCATTTTTATAATTCACTATTTGTTCCATCGCTTTTTTAGGTGTTATTTGTAAAGTCTTTAACTCAACCTGAACTACCGGGATACCATTAATAAGCAAAATAACATCATAGCGATGGTTACTATTTTCTGTATTAATACGCAACTGGTTGACTACTTCAAATTCGTTTTTGCACCAGTTTTTAAGATTCACAAGCGTATATTGCAAAGGAGTGTCATCATCTCTTTTGAAAGTATTTATTTCTCGGAGCTTTTTTGCGGTCTCAAAAACATTTGAATTTATTATGCTGTCACGCAGCCTTATAAATTCAGAATCACTTAACTTCACACGATTCAACATTTCAAAATGCTTTCTGAAATTTTCTTCTAAGGAAAATTTATCTCTAATATCTTCACGATAAACATACTTTAAATCTATCAACTTTTTGATAAATTCATTCTCTATTTGTCTTTCAGTCTTCATACTTATTATCCTTTATCTATACTTTAATTCATAGACTTTAATGATGAAATCAGTTTCCGGTCTAAGTTTTTCTTTCTGCAAAGTTCCATCAAAGCATATCTTGCTATCTAATTAGGTCTTGACCGGTTGTTCTCCCAACGATTCACCGAACCGAAACCGACATGTAACTCTCTGTCCAACCTCTCTTGAGATAAATTTAATTCATATTTATATTATATATCATATAATCCTGCTGTTTGCATAATAGAGAATACGCACCGGAATGAAGTTCCTTTTACGAAATCAGTCCGTATACTTCCTGTACGCATACTTTCCCAGACGGTTATTGGTGAGATAGAAGAAAGGAATAAGCAGCTTTTTCCACCCCGGCAGCATATGCTTCATCTCATCAGTGAAATTGATACAGTCCAGCTGTTTCCATGCCGGCGCCAGCCGTACCACTTCGCTACCGTCCGTCACACCCCATTTAAACTCCGCCTGCATACGTTTCAATACGTCATGGCGGGACGACCGGTGCACAAGTCCTTTATACAGAAGGTCGAAATGCGCCTCCAGCTCATCGAACCCTTCTGACAGAATCGAAAGGAATTTTTGTACTTCCGCTTCCTCCCAGTACATCATCACGCCTTCTGAAAGGATAAGCAGCCTGCGGCCCTCGCGTTCCACTTTTTCCGTCCATGACGGATCAAACGCCGACCCGGAAATACAGGTTACACGCTCCGATTCCGCAAGGAACTGCTTTCTCAGATCGATCACCTCCGGCACGTCCAAATCATACCAACGCACCTGCCCGTCATCTACGCGGTCAAACCGGGTATCCAGCCCGCATCCCACAGATACCACCACACATCCCGGGTTATCCGCCATAAACCGCTTTACCTCACGATCCATCAGCTTTGCCCGTGCCAATACTCCATAATATGACATCCATACCCGGTCAAAAGCGGAAAAATCGTAATCCATACAGCTGATTATTTCCGCCGCTTTCCGGTCATTCAGAAAAGGATGGTTGCTTTTCGCATCCTTGGCACGCATATACAACGTAACCAGAAGCGTTTCAGAAACGCCGCTTAAATCAATTTTCATAATCCCTCCTCAATTGATAACATATATCATTTAACTCATTATACCCCATCCTTCCGTCCTGTTAAACCGAAGGCAGATGCTGCATGGAATACGCGGCCCGCACATTTTCCTGTTATTCCTCTTATAGCACTTCCATCTTCCTCTTCCGGAGAAAACATGGTATGGCAGCACATAAAAAAAGAAACCGGCTTAGGCATTCTGCGAATACAACCCTTTCGGCAGCAATATAAAAGGCCCGCGCCATATCTGCAGATAGATACAGCACGGGTCTTTTATATGGGAAATCGTCAGCCAAGGAATTTCTTCACGAGGCCTTTATGAATTTTCACGCCATAGGGAAGCGCATCGTGGTTGAAGTGCATGGCAGGATCATGAAGTCCCGGTTCCGCATCTTCGCCCAATGCGATGAATCCTGTTTTCAATTCCGGTTTCATTTTCGGATACCAGAAGAAGTCTTCCCCTCCCGCGGTGACGATTGGTGGAATACAGGCTTTTTCACCAAGTTCGGATTTAATCACTTCCCCGATGATTTCCGTGATTTCCGGTGTGATAATGGACGCCGGTGTCTGGTGCAGGATGGTGAAGTCCGCTTTGGCGCCAATGGAAGCGGCCGCATTTTCCGCCGCACCCCGCAGTTTTTGAATCATCAGTTCCATCACGTCATTGTCCCGGCTGCGGAGATCGAACGTAATCGTCGCTGTACCGGGAACCGCGTTTGCCACACCTGCGTCCGCATGAATCTGTGTCGCTTTCATATTGCACACCACATTGGAATTGAAGCGGAGAGCATTGGCGGATTGTACAATGAGGCATGCCGCGTCAAGCGCGCTGGTGCCGAGATAGGGTCGGGCCCCATGGCTCTGCACGCCTGTGATGTCGATCCTCACATGGGTAGCGGCACTGTAATACAAAGCAGGAGCCGCTTCTCCCACACGGCACTCCTGGATGGGACGACCATGCATGCCGATGAGGATTTCAATATCGTCAATGACACCGCCTTTCAGCATGGAAAGAGCGCCTTCACTCGTTTCCTCCGCCGGCTGGAAAAGAAGTTTCAGTTTCCCTTTCCTGACCAGCTTCTCTTTCATGATTTCCTCCGCCGCCGCAAGAAGCATGGCCATGTGTCCGTCATGCCCGCAAAGGTGGGCGGCGCCGCCGTCTTTCGTCCCAAGAGCATCCATATCCGCGCGAAGGCCGAGAACAGGTCCCGGTTTACCACTGTCACAGACCGCGACGACGCCTGTCGCCCCGCCGACCTGTGTTTCTACTTCATAACCGAGCTGTTTCAGCACATCCGCCACATAAGCGGAAGTTTTAAATTCTTTCATCCCTATTTCAGGAATAGTATGAAGATAGTTAAAATGGGTAAATACATCTGCCATGATTTCCTCCTTTTCTCTTGCGTAAGACAATCAATTAAAGAACGGCATAAGCAGTTTCATGATAAACATACCGATGAATGCATTGAAAATACTGATCACCATAAGCAGGGGCCAATATTTTTTCGGTACATCGGCAAGACCGAGGAGCCGGCCCATGTACTGGATCTGGGACGCCATCAGAATCAAGGCAGGCATGAGGATTGTTACATGTTCTCCATTGACGATGCCTGATGCATAGAGGGAGGCTGCCACACCTACCCCTGCAGAACAAGACAGCCAGGTGGTCAGAAGAATAACGAAAGACTGTCCCGGCAGGCCGAAGATGCCCATGATGGGCCCCAGCCAGTATCCGAGGAAATCCATAATGCCAAGGATGTTTAAAATATAGGCAATGACATAGGCCATCAAAATATTCGGCACAAGGTTCTGTGTAGCCAGGTTCCAGCCTTTTCTGGCGCCGCCGATGAAGATATCAAAAATATTAGGCTTAATTTGTACCGGTCTCGTTTCAGTTGTCATTTTTGAAATCTCCTTTATAAATAGTATCAAGAGCAAAGCGGCAAATCATGGCACCGACAAATTTCATGACCATAATGATGATAAGAGGAAGAATAATAGGGCAGAGAATAAATCCGAAAAGCGCGCCTGCGATAGCAAAGTAATTACTGATCGTTCCCGCTCCAGAATACTGCCATGCTGCAATGATGGTCTGTTCTCTTTTATCGATAAGGCCGTCATCATATAATTCTTTGGTCAGAGCCGCGCCTGCATCGGTACTCTGCAGATCGGTAATCAAAGCCAGTCCGACGAGGCCGGGTACATCCATCAGCGGTTTAAAGAGCGGCGTCATCAATTTCTGCGCCGCGGAAAGCGCGCCATAATGATCCAGCACGTCTACAACACCAATGGCCAGCATAACGGAAGGAATGAGCGATAAGGCAAAAATAAATCCTCCTCTTGCGCTTACCCCGCCCATACCGACAAAAGTTGCTTTCGCCGGGTCTTTCATCGTACCAAATTTACCGATGAGCGTACTGTAATCAAATGCTTTGAGCCATTCTGCCCCCTGTACCGTGGCAAAAACTCCGGCAAAGAAAAGAATGCCGAAAGCCAGAGCAAGCATTCCTTTCCACCCTACCTTGGGCAGCACGGCAGCCCCGCTCACCTTTTTCTGTTCTTCTTCCATAAGTAATCATCCTCCCACTCTATTGAACTTGAAAAAGCAATTCAGCAAACTAACCTTTTCTTCCGTTTTGCTATCCTCCATTGACCTCCTATCTCCATACTGCCGGAAGAAAAACAAATAAACCTTTAATGGTTAACCAACATTATAAACAATCATTTCCCTTATGTCCACGCAAATCACAGGAACGCTCCAAAAAGTCCGTTTTTTCACCTTATTCATTTTCCTTTTTAAAAATCTTGATTTATTCGATAAAATCATCTACAATAATGAAGTACAATTTTATATGCGGGTGTAGTTCAATGGTAGAACATTAGCTTCCCAAGCTAAATACGTGGGTTCGATTCCCATCATCCGCTCCAAACCGGCTCCCTTTGCGGAGCTTTTTTCTTTGAAGAAATACAAAAACGCGCCTCCTGCTTTTCAATTTCAGGACACGCGTTTTCTGTTTTATATGCTTACTTTTCTATTCTTAAAATACATCTTTCACTACGATGGTTTCTTCACGGCTGGGCCCCACGGAAACGATGCCGATGGGGACGCCGATTTCTTTAGAAATATCCGCCAGGTATTCTTTGCAGAGCGCTGGAAGCCGGTCATAGTCACGGATGGCGCTGATTTTTTCTTTCCATCCTTTGTAGGTTTTATAAATCGGAGTAACTTTGGAGAGGAATTTCAGATCTGCCGGATATTCTTTAACCGGTTTTCCTTCATATTCATAGCCGACACAGACTTTGATTTCTTCCAGCTCGTCTAAGATATCCAGCCGGGTAATCGCCAGATAATCGAAAGAGTTCAGCGCCGCCGCGTAACGGACGGCACGGGCGTCAAGCCAGCCTACACGGCGGGGGCGGCCGGTAACCGTACCGAATTCATGAGCAATATCCCGGATACGGTCGCCAATTTCATTCACCTGTTCCGTCGGGAACGGCCCTTCTCCGACACGGGTGCTGTATGCTTTCACCACACCGAAGATATTCTGCATCATGTGCGGCCCGATGCCTGCGCCTATACATGCGCCGCCTGCCGTCGGATGGGACGATGTGACGAAAGGATAAGTACCGTTGTCGCAGTCGAGCATAGATGCCTGGGCGCCTTCAAAGAGGACATTCTTTCCCTCCCTGACCAAAGTCTGGACAGTGTAGTTCGTATCTTTCACATAGGGTCGGAGCCTTTCCGCATATCCCAGGTAATCAATCAGCATCTGCTCATAGTCGAAGCCTTCCATATCGTAAAGTTTTTCCAGGAGCATGTTCTTTTGCTCCACATTGTACTTCAATTTCTCCGCAAAAACTTCTTTATCCATAAGGTCGCACATACGGATGCCGATGCGGTTGATCTTGTCCGCATAGCACGGCCCGATCCCGTTTTTCGTCGTCCCCAGCTTCCGGCTGCCTTTTCTCATTTCTTCCGCTTCGTCTAAGCGGATATGGTAAGGAAATACAACTTGCGCACGGGTGGAAATCTGGAGATGCTTTGCATTAATCCCCTGAGCCTCCAGCTTTTCCATTTCCTCAAGGAAACTCTTCGGATCGATGACGACGCCCGTGCCGACGACACAGATGGTGCCGAGATACATAATGCCGCTCGGCATAAGGCGCAGCGGATAAGCTTTGCCGCCGGTCACAACCGTATGTCCCGCGTTGTTCCCCCCCTGGGAACGGACAACGACGTCAGCTTTCGCCGCCAGGTAATCTACAATCTTTCCTTTTCCCTCATCGCCCCACTGGGCACCAATGACCATAGCTGTTGCCATTACACATTTTCCTTCCTTTTAATAATACAGTGATTCTTTATCGCTTCTCTCCGGCTTCCATTTCCTCATCACGGCTATAGATTCTTCGCTAACGCTCTGAATGACGCCTTACCGTCCCCCGTCATTCAGAGCGGGCACAAGAGTACTTTGTGGAAAAGCCGGTAAACGGAATGGTGACACAGAGCGATGAATCTGCTATCCCTCATGACTCCCACGGTTTTCCATTCTCCTCATCATGGCTATAGATTCTTCGCTGCTGCTCAGAATGACGTCTTACCGTCCCCCGTCATTCTGAACGGGGCAAGAATACTGTGCAGAGAAATCGATAAACAGAATGATGAAACGGAGTGAAGAATCTATTACACCCTTGACCCCTACGGGATTCTCCCCCCCTATCACAGTTATAGATTCTTCGCTAACGCTCAGAATGACGTCTTACCATGAGTGTTACTCCTATCCGCAGGCAAAAAGAATGGCAGAAATCCAGTAAATGCCTTCCTCTGCTTCTTACAAGCCAAACCGGGCGAATATTTCATCTACATGGATAAGCATGGGTTTGTAATCGAAGCACTCTTTGATTTCTTCTTCAGACAGATATTTTCTCACATCTTCGTCTTTGCAGAGGTTTTCATAGAAATCTTCCCCCTCAAGCCAGCGTTTCATGGCGTTTCTCTGCACCCAGCGGTACGCGGTATCACGGTAAGCGCCTTTGGACACAAGGGCAAGCAGAACGCGGGGACTGTAAATCAATCCGCCGGTCATGTTCAAATCTTCCAGCATTTTTTCCGGATACACAAGGAGTTTATCTACCAGATCGGTCGTCTGTGCCAAAATATAATCCAATGCGGTGGTTGCGTCAGGAATCATGACACGCTCCACAGAGGAATGGGAAATATCCCGTTCGTGCCAAAGCGGTATATTTTCAAAAGCGGGAAGGGCATACCCCTGCACGAGTCTTGCCATGCCGCAGATCCGTTCCGATTTGACGGGATTCCTTTTGTGGGGCATGGCGGAGGATCCTTTCTGCTTGGGACTGAAATATTCTTCCGCTTCCCTTACCTCCGTTCTCTGCAGATGGCGGACTTCCAGGGCAATCTGTGCCAATGTGCCCGCGATGACGCCGAGGGTGGTAATGTATTCCGCATGATGGTCGCGCTGTACGACCTGGGTTGCTACGATTTCCGGGGTCAGTCCCATTTTTTTGCAGACGTATTCTTCCACATACGGATCAATATCCGCATAAGTACCGACAGCGCCGGACAATTTCCCCACCGCCATTTCAGAAGCGGCCCGTTTCATTCGCTCGATATTTCTTAAAGTTTCGCTGTACCACAGGAGGATTTTCAACCCGAACGTGGTCGGTTCGGCATGGACGCCATGGGTACGGCCGATGGTGGGGGTATATTTAAATTCCACAGCCCGGCGTTTCAGGACTTCCGCCAGTTTTTCCAAATCGGCAATAAGCACGTCAGACGCCTGCTTAATCTGCACATTGAGCGCCGTGTCTTTCACATCGGTAGAAGTCATGCCCATATGGATGTACTTCGCTTCATCGCCCACATATTCTCCGACGGCGGAAAGGAACGCGATGATGTCGTGGTTAATTTCACTATCGATTTCATGAATGCGTTCCACATCAAAATCCGCTTTCGCTTTGATCACTTCCACCGCTTCTTTAGGAATACGTCCCAGCTCCGCATTGGCTTCGCACGCGGCGATTTCCACATCAAGCATGGTCTGCCATTCATTTCTTTCATCCCAGATTTTTGCCATTTCCGGCCTTGTGTACCTTGGAATCATTTACATATCCCCTTTCGGTTTTCCTTCCCTGGCACAGATTTCTCTGCCCACCACTACTCCGGCCGCCGAGGCCTGGACAAGCCCTCTGGTGATGCCGGCTCCGTCGCCGATCGCGAAGAAGTTTCTGAATTTCGTTTCCAGCTGGTTCGTCAGCGCTATGCGGGAAGAATAAAATTTCACTTCCACGCCATACAGAAGAGTATGCCTGGAATTTGCTCCCGGCGCCACCTGATCCAGCGCTTCGAACATCTCCATGATATCCTTTAAAAAGCGATATGGCAAGACTAAAGATAAATCTCCCGGCGTCGCGGACGGCATGGTGGGGCGGACAAGGCCGCGGCGTATCCTTTCTACCGTAGAACGGCGGCCGTCACGAAGATCACCCAGCCTTTGGACAATCGGTCCCGCGCCGAGCATATTCGCCAGGGATGCGATATATTTCCCGTAAGAAATGGGTTCATTAAAAGGGCTGGTAAATTGTTTAGAAACAAGAATGGCGAAATTCGTATTTCCGCTCTTCTTATGGGCGAAAGAGTGGCCGTTCACTGTCTGAAGCCCCGCATTATTTTCCGTCACCACGAAACCGTAAGGATTCATACAGAACGTGCGTACCCGGTCATCAAAGGACCGGGAGAAATACATCAGTTTCGATTCGTAACAGATCTTTGTAATCGGTTCATACACTTCTGCGGGAGATTCCACACGGACACCGATGTCCACCGCATTTGACTGCGTCTCCAAACCGAGCGCGCGGGCTTCTTTCATAAACCACTCCGCCCCTTCACGGCCGGGTGCCGCCACAAGGTACTTGCAGCGATACGTCTCCCCGCCCGCTTCCACACCGAGAACCGTTCCGTCTTTGTCTGCAAGAATTCTGTCCGCCGCTGTTTTGGAAATAACGGTCACATTGGACGGAAGAGAATCACGCATATTGGCAAGAATGACACTGTTCACATCCGTACCGAGATGGCGGATGCGGGCAGGGATAAACATAAGATCCGCCGCGGCGGATTTCCGCTTCAGTTCATGTATTTCCTCGGCAAACTCATCGCCGTATACCTTTCTTTCAGCGCCGCCGTACCTGCAGTACACCGAATCCACATAGGAAATTAAACCGGCAAGCTCTCCTTTATTCATATAATCATCAAGATTGCCGCCGTAATCCGTAGTAAGCGTCAGCTTCCCGTCAGAAAACGCGCCCGCGCCTCCCCAGCCGCAGACGATATTCGCCCGGCGGGCTGCAGGCGGAGCATTCTTGTCACGATTGAGAGCTATGCGCTCACGGATATCCAATCCCTTTTCAAGGATCAGGACAGATGCACCGGTATCCGCCAGTTCAAGAGCGGTAAAAATACCCGCCGGTCCGGCACCGATAACTACCACATCATAAAATCTGCTCATTGCCTCTCCTTTTCACAGAATACATCTGCATGGAGCTTTTTTATGCATAAAAAAAGCCCCGCCGGGGGCGAAGATATTTTATATATCCCTTTTTTAATTTTACAGGAAGGCCCCTTGTGTGTCAAATAAAAGACCCTCCTGCCATGGTATAATGAAGGAAATATTTGAATCATTTGCAGACAGGAGGTTCCCATGCCCTACATCAACATCAAAATCACACGTGAAGGCACTACTGCCGAGCAGAAAGCAGAACTCATCAAAGGAGCCACAGAACTCCTCGCCCGCGTATTGAACAAAAATCCGAAGACCACGGTCGTCACCATTGAAGAAGTGGACATGGACAGCTGGGGTATCGGCGGAGACCCCGCAGCAATTGCAAGAGAAAAAGAAAAGCTCCGCGTGGCGGAAATGGAAGAACTGAAACTTAGCAAGGATGCCCTTGTAAGAGAACTGGCAGAACGGAAAGGTATTCCCCCTGCTCTTGCCACTGATGAACCTCCCGTATTCACACTGGACAACCATGCGCTCAAGCTGAAAAAAGGAAAGAAATCAAAAAGGAAGCACAAAAAATAAACCGGGCTGCCGATGCAAAGCATTTCTTTTTATGGAAACAACCGCAGTGCCTTTCGCTTTGAATCAACGGCTTATTTCGTTCCGCCTTTCATGAACCAACAAAAAATCATTTGCCGCTGAGGATATTTTATGAGTATAAATATTTCTTCCCGTTTCAATTATGAACAGCTTTTCCGTTTCGTCCTGCCCTCTGTGGTGATGATGATCTTTATTTCCACCTACACCATGGTCGACGGATTTTTCGTGTCGAATTATGTGGGCAAGACGGCATTCACCGCGGTCAACCTGATCTTCCCCGCCATCATGGTTTTCGCGTGTGTCGGATTCATGTTCGGCGCAGGCGGCAGCGCCCTTGTAGCAAAGACCATGGGTGAAGGACAGACGGAAAAAGCGAACCGCCTTTTTTCTCTTATCGTCCTTTCCGCTTTCGCCGGGGGCATATTGCTTTCCGCCCTGGGTTACTTTCTTATGCCCTTTCTTGCCTCCGCCATGGGCGCCTCCGGTGAAGTACTTGCATGCAGTGTCTTTTACGGCCGCACACTTCTTCTTTCCCTCCCCATGTTTGTCCTCCAGCGGGTATTCCAATCGTTCATGGTCACCGCAGGAAAACCTTCTCTCGGTCTTCACATGACAATCCTCTCCGGTGTAATGAATATCGGTCTCGATGCCCTTTTCATTCTTATCTTCAAATGGGGCCTCTTAGGCGCCGGCCTCGCCACAGTGCTTTGCGAATACGCAGGCGGTCTTTTCCCTCTAATCTACTTCCTTAAAAGAAATACATCTTCTCTCCAGCTGGTGAAACCGGAATGGGACGGCACTGCGCTTTGGAAGGTCTGCACGAACGGTTCCTCCGAGCTTTTGACAAATATTTCCATGTCCTTCGTTTCCATGCTCTACAATTACCAACTGATCACCATCGCCGGAACGGACGGGGTCGCCGCCTTCGGCGTGATCATGTATGTGGCATTCTTCTTCGAAGCGATTTTCATCGGCTACTCCCTGGGAACCGCGTCTAT
>ERZ779740.269-NODE-269-length-19348-cov-2.70761_pt1 | contig 19348 bp, 16 predicted proteins | sample MGYA00511099_ERZ779740 | MGnify/ENA primary metagenome ERZ779740 (study PRJEB29588, sample SAMEA2161216) | human gut metagenome | biome: human gut; feature: human-associated habitat; material: faeces | place: Denmark | collected 2008/2010 ...
GAGCCGCATGGACGCGGCTCTCTTTTTATATAACGCTTTCCGCCCACCGGCGGGTCTTCTTAACCAGAAATAACGTTGCAGGGGTTCGCTTTCTATAAAACAATTGTACGCATCCTGAGCGCGGCTGTACGTCTGTGACGGATGCAGTCCGGCACAGGCGAACTGACGCAAGCGAAGGCCAGCGAACAATGTTTTATAGAATGAAGAACCCCCTCGCAAATACTTCAGCCAGTAACCTTAAACCTCGCCGCGGCAAGCAATAACTTCCACTGTATCTAACGCAGTCTTCACCATCTCATCGATCTTCTCTTCCAGATGACGCTCAGAATTTCTGATCACCTTAAGATTTGGCTTGGTAACCGGGTGCTTTGCTACGAAAATCGTGCAGCAGTCCTCATATGGCTGGATGGAAGTCTCATAAGTACCGATCTTCTCAGAAACATCCACGATCTCCTGCTTGTCAAATCCGATCACCGGACGGAAAACAGGCATGGTGCACACTTCATTGGTAGAAGCCAGTGACTGTAACGTCTGGGAAGCCACCTGTCCGATACTCTCGCCTGTGATCAGCGCAATGGAACCGGTCTTTTCAGCGATCGCCTGTGCAATACGCATCATATACCGGCGCATAATGATAGTCAGCTCCTCATGCGGGCACTGCTCATAAATATAAAGCTGGATATCTGTAAAATTAACCACATGGAGATTGATCGGGCCGGAATAACGTGCTACCAGATTAGCCAGGTCAACTACCTTCTGCTTTGCTCTCTCACTGGTGTATGGCGGCGCATGGAAATAAACAGCGTCGATCTTAACACCTCGCTTTGCGATCATATAACCTGCAACCGGGCTGTCAATACCACCGGAAAGCAGCAGCATTGCCTGACCATTGGTACCGATAGGCATACCACCCGGTCCCGGGATCATCAGGGAGAACAGGTTTACCTTCTGACGAATCTCCACACGAAGGAGAACATCCGGATGATGTACATCTACCTTCATCTCTGGGAAAGCATCTAAGATTGCCTCACCCATATCACGGTTGATCTGCTCAGAACTTACAGGATACTGCTTATCTCCTCTTCTGGCATCTACCTTAAATGTGATATTCTTGTCCGGATATACCTGATCCATGTATTCTACTACATGCTTTTTCAGGTTCTCATAATCCTTATCGTCGATCTGCACCATTGGGCAGATATCTGCGATACCAAATACACGCTTTAACGCTTCAATGGTATCATCATAATCATACTCTCCTAAAGCCTTTACATAAATACGGCCGGATTCTTTTGTAACATCAAACTCACCGTCTACAGAGCTTAAGGCATAACGGATCTGACGGATCAGGGCATCTTCAAACATGTATCTGTTTTTGCCCTTTGTGCCAATCTCTGCATACTTGATCAAAAATGACTGGTACTGCATAATACTTCCTTTCTTTTGTTCTTTATACTTGACGTACTCCACTGCCTGCTGACGCAGGCGGTCGACTATTTGATAGTAAATCTCCTAAGCACCGGCAGAAGCTCCTTCAAAACATCCACTGCATAGTCGATCTCTTCTTTTTTATTAAACATTCCAAAACTAAATCTCAAAGTGGAATCCAATAATTCCTTCTTCACTCCAATTGCCTTTAAAGTACCGCTGATGGCCGGATGATTAGAAGAACATGCTGAACCGGAAGAAACATAGATACCTTTTTCTTCCAGTGCATGAAGAAGCACTTCACTTCTCACTCCCTCAAAACTTAAACTTACGATCTGAGGAGCGCCTTCTGCACCCTTTAAGCTGTTGACTGTAACACCTTCCAGTTCAGAGGCCCTATCGATCAGATAATCCTTCAAACCAGTAAGATACTCCATCTTGGCACTGTGGTCTGTATACATTTCTTTGGCTGCCACACCAAGACCTGCAATACCGGGAACATTTTCTGTACCGGAACGCATATCCTTCTGCTGGCCACCGCCGTAGATCAGCGGACGGATTTTTACCTTTTCATCTATATATAAGAAACCAATGCCTTTTGGACCATGGATCTTATGTCCGCTGACGCTTAACAGGTCAATACCCTGCTTTTTCGGGCGGATCACCAGTTTTCCATATGCCTGGATAGCATCTACGTGAAATACGATCTTCGGGTTCTTTCCATGTACCAGACGGGCGATCTCATCAATTGGCTCAATAGCACCGATCTCATTATTTACATACATAACAGACACTAAAATAGTATCCGGGCGGATAGACTGCTCCAGTTCTTCCAGTGAGATATGTCCGTTGTGGTCCACATGAAGATAAGTCACCTCAAAGCCTAAGGACTCCAGAAATGCCAGTGGCTGATAAACGGATGCATGCTCGATCCTGGTACTGATAATGTGCTTTCCCGCTCTCTGATTTGCCAGCGCTGTACCAATCAAAGCCATGTTATTGGACTCCGTACCGCCGGAAGTAAACAGGATCTCCTTATCTTTTACCTTTAAGGTCTTTGCAATATCGGCTGCAGCCTGACGGATGTAGTTTTCTGCTTCCATACCCTTTGTATGCTTGGCAGAGGGATTTCCGAAATCCTCCGTCAGGGTTTTTACCATAATATCCCGGACAGAGTCCAGTGCCTTTGTTGTGGCTGAATTGTCAAAATATGCTTCCATTAAAATGCTCCTTCCAGCTTCATCATCAGAAGAGCCAGTATGGCAGGGGCTGCTGTTTCCGAGCGCATGATACGCTTTCCAAGACTGACAGGTTTTACTCCCATTTTCAGCGCAAGTTGGATCTCTTCCTCATCGAAACCGCCTTCCGGTCCGATAAACACTGCAACCTGCTGTCCCGGCGCCAAAGCTTCTAATACTGTCTTCGTCCCGTCCATTCCCTTTTCCAGTTCATAAGGGATCATGCGCAGATCAAATTTCTGCTCTTCTATATAGGAAAATGCTTCTTTTAAGCTCATCACAGGTCCCACCTGAGGGATATAACTGCGTTTGGACTGTTTGGCTGCACTTTCTGCGATTGCCTGCCAGCGGCGGATCTTCGCCTCTGCCTTCTTTGCATCCAGCTTCACTACTGCATTTCTGGTTGCAACCGGTATCACACCTGCAGCTCCCAGTTCTACTGCTTTCTGCAGGATCACTTCCATTTTATCTGATTTTGGCAATCCCTGAAAGAGCCAGATTCTGGAAGGAAGTTCCCTGCTGTCTGCATTTTCCGAAAGGATCACTAAAATTCCTTCTTCTGCTCCATACTCTTTTACCTGGCAGTTATAATCTTTTCCTGTGCCATCGCTGATCAGCACTTCTTCTCCCGGTTTCATGCGGAGCACATTTTTCATATGGTTTAAGTCCGTTCCAACGATCCTTACAATCCCTTCCTCAATACTGGAAGGATCTACAAAAAAATGATGCATCCCGAACTCCTATTTCTTTCTTGCAGTAACAGAGAGCCATTCTCCCTGATAAGTGATCTCTACAACTTCCAGTTCTTCACTGGCAGCAAATGCAGCCCGGACTGCTTCTTCCTTCAGGTTGATAATACCGGAAGTAATGAAATATCCACCTTTTTTCAGATGTACCGGGATCTCTTTTACCAGCATGATGATAACATCTGCTAAAATATTGGCAACTACAATATCATATTTCTCATATCCGGCCCAGTCCTGAACAGACTTGTCATCAATGATATTTCCCTGAAGTACATGGAAACGGTCACTGCTGATATCATTGGAAGCCAGGTTCTCACCAACTGCTGTAATGGCATTTTCATCCAGATCCGTTCCCCAGACTTCTTTTGCTCCCAGCTTTAAAGCAGTGATACCTAAAATACCGCTTCCTGTTCCCACATCCAGGATCTCGCTTTCACTGTGTACATATTTTTCCAGCTGACGGATACAAAGCTGGGTTGTCTCATGCATACCGGTACCAAAAGCAGTTCCCGGGTCGATCTGTACTAACAGTTTATCCTTGTGTTCTTCCGGGACAGTCTCCCAGGTTGGCTTGATCAGGATATGATCTACTGTAAACGGCTTAAAATACTGCTTCCAGTTGTTGATCCAGTCCTTATCCTCTGTCTCAGATGCCTCAATAGTGCGCTGTCCCAGTTCTGTATAAGCAGCAAGCTCATCCAGTCCTTCATTGACACGGCGCAACATTTCCTCTACCTGATCATCATCATCCAGATAAAAGCTTACCTTTGCAACGCCTTCATCCGGCGGAAGCTCCGGAAGGATATCAATAAACATTCCCTTAGTTTCTTTTTCAGTAAGAGGAACATTATCTTCTACTTCAATGCCCTCAATACCCACATCATCCAGCATGCTGCTTACAAGGTCAACTGCTTCTGTGGTAGTAGTCAGAGTGAATTTTTTCCACTTCATAATGCATTTCTCCTTTTAATTCCCCGTCAGAATTTTTATAAATAAGATCCCCAGTACCACCAGAACAACCGGACGGACGATCTTCTGGCCGTCATGAACTACCAGCCCTGAACCCAGGTAATTGCCTGCTACAGAACAGGCTGCTGCTGCCAGCCCCAGAGGATAATAAACATTTCCTGCTATAATAAATGTTACCAGTGCTGCTATATTGGACGAAAGATTGATGACCTTAGTCTGTGCAGACGCGCTGCGGGTATCCATTTTGGCTGCACCTGTAAATACAAGGAGCAGAAATGTTCCTGTACCCGGTCCGTAAAAACCATCATAACAGCCGATAAAGAAAGCTGCGATCACAGAGATCAGAAACATTTTCTTATAGGAAGCTGTTCCTGTTTTTTCATCTTCCCCCATGTGCTTATTTTTTAATACATGATAAGCTACAATAGGAAGGACAACGATCATCATATGCCGGATCACAGACTCTGATACCAGTAAAGACATTCTTGCTCCCAGAACAGAACCTGTCATGGCACAGACTGCCGATGCAATGGCCATAGCCATTTTTCCTTTTAAGTAACCATGTTTTAAAAGTCTCACCGCAGAAATAGAAGTTCCTATGGTAGAACTCATTTTGTTGGTCCCAAGAGCCATATGGGCCGGAACCCCTGCAATCAGATATCCGGGGAGAGAAATAAGTCCCCCGCCTCCGGCAATGGAATCTACAAGACCTGCCAGAAATACCAACGGGCAGACGATCAGATATGCTGTCATGATCATTTCCTCTCTTTCGTATAAAACACGTTGCTAGAACAGCAACCAAAACAAGTTGCTGTTCCAGCAACGGAATTTGCCGTGGCTTCGCATTTAAATACGGCAAATTCCCGCAGCCACTACGTTATCGTACGGCACTTTTGGGTCCAAAAGTGCCTACCCACTACAATAACCAAAACAACTCATATCTTAGCACAGTTTAAATGCACTGGCAATAAAAGGCAGCTTATTTTTGCAATAAAACTGCCTTCTTCTGCATTATCTATATGAACGGATGAACTGGCAGCTTATTTCATTCCCTGTTTTAGATCCAATATCCATTCAAATGAGTTCCTTGTTGCATTACACTCCATCACATCAGGATATCTTCTGGGAATAATAAAAAGCTGCCGGTTTTTACATATGATCCATTTTTAATTTTACCTTTACTCCTGTGCTTTTACAGCCCAGCGAAGCTTTGTGGACTTAGCCCTTCCGTTTTTCGCACATTCTTCTGCTGACGGACGGATCACATCCTGATTGATCTCACTGTAGATCCCGGCTTTCAAGCCTTCTTTAAAGGCTTTCTTTACCAGACGGTCCTCACCGGAATGGAAAGTAAGGATCGCAGCTCTTCCACCTGGTTTTAATGCACCTGGAAGTTTATCTAAAAATGCGTACAATACTTCAAATTCACTGTTGATATCAATACGCAGTGCCTGGAAGGTACGCTGGCAGGACTTCTTTACTGCCTCTTTTTTCTCTGCTTCCGGCAGGAAAGAAAGTGCTTCTTCGATCACTTCTTTTAACCGGGTGGTTGTTTCAATAGGGCGACCATGCTTTTTCTCGTTCATCACTTTTCTTGCAATCTGTTCTGCATATGGCTCGTCTGAGTTTTCGATCAGCATTCCCTTTAATTCTTCAAAGTTAAGCTTTTTTAAACGTTCCGCTGCTGTTTCCCCCTTAGACGGGTCCAGTCTCAGATCCAGCGGACCTTCATTTTTAAAGGAAAAACCTCTGTCCGGATTGTCGATCTGCATGGAAGAAACTCCCAGGTCAGCCAGAACAAAGTCAAAACCGCCTGCTTCCTCTGCCACCTGGTCAATATTGGCAAAGTTTAAATGCTTAATGGTTAAAATATCCGGTCCAAAGCCTTTATCAGCCAGACGTTTTCTGGTCTTTTCCATTTCAATGGTGTCCACATCCAGGGCATACATATGGCCTTCGCCTTTTAAACAGGCTAACATATGACTGGTATGACCACCATATCCCAAAGTAGCATCCAGTCCTGTCTGTCCCGGCTGAATGTTTAAGAAATCCAGGATTTCCTTTACCATAATGGAAATATGCATACCTGCCGGTGTACTTCCCTTGCTGATGACCTTCGCAATGGTATCCCCGTATTTTTCCGGCTGCAGTTCTTTGTATTTCTCTTTATAGGACCTTGGATGAGTACCTTTGTAACGGACGCGGCGCTTATGTGGTGTTTCCAGATTTTCTCCCCCGCCTATTGTGTCTGCGGTTTCACCGACACTGTTTATCCTGTTTTCTTCCATCTTATTTTTCTCCTTTTGATCTTAATGTTCTCTCGAAAGCTTTTTAAACCTGCTTCTTCAGAAACATCTTAAAATCACAATATTATTCTGTCTGCTCTCTTACCGCTGCCAGGAAACGTTCCCCATATTTCTCATATTTAAACTCTCCCACACCGGATACAGACAGCATTTCTTCCTTATTTACAGGCTTTATAATGCACATGTGAGCCAGTGTCTTATCAGAAAATACAATATACGGGGGAACTTTTTCTTCTTTTGCGATCTGGGCCCGAAGTTTTCGCAGTGTTTCAAATAAGTTTTCCTCTGCCTCTGTAAATTCGCCGGATCCAGCCAGAGCACTCTTTTTCTTCCTGCTCTTCTTCTGCGTTTCCTGCTCACTCTTTGTCTGCTCTTTTGCCAGTTTCATCCATACTGTTTCTTCATTATTTAATACAGATGCAGCTTTTGGTGTCAGACGCAAAATAGCATACTCATCATTGGTAGCAGTAAGATAGCCCTCCAACTGCAGCTGGTTTAAGACCTGACGCAAACGATACACCGGAACTTTCGCCAAAGAGCCATACTCCGGATTTTCATTCATCCCATAGCCCCGGATCTTGGCTGTATTGGCCCCATGGACTGTATCAATGAACACAGTCGCGCCATATCTCTGTCTGCTGGTTTCAATACAGGAAAGCAGTGCTTTTGCCATTTCCGTTATATCGGTATTTTCAAACTGTGTGAGACAATTAGAACAATTTCCGCAGTAATTACTGCCGTATTCCCCAAAATAGCGGAGGATATAATCCCGCAGGCACTCATGGGTAAAGCAGTAAAAGGTCATTTTTCTGAGACGTTCTCTGTCCCGCTCCATGACCAGCTGCCTTGTCATAGGATCCAAAGCCTCATTATCCTGGTTATGATCAATAAAAAACTGGTTGGTGATTACGTCCTGTCCCCCATAAAGAAGGATGCACTCCGCCGGTTCCCCGTCACGTCCTGCTCTTCCTGCCTCCTGGTAATAGGATTCCATATTTTTCGGCATATTATAATGGATGACAAAACGCACATTGGACTTGTCAATTCCCATTCCAAAGGCATTGGTAGCCACCATGATCCGCACATTATCATAGATAAACTCTTCCTGGTTGTGCTTTCGCTCTGCATCACTTAAGCCTGCATGGTAACGGGTAACGGAAAATCCCTCTTTGATCAGCTTTTCACATACTTCTTCCACGATCTTACGGGTAAGACAGTAAACAATTCCGCTTTCTGACTTATGCTGTTCTAACAGCTCCACTAATGCCTGGTATCGATCTTTGGGAGTCTGTACACCAAAATACAGGTTAGTCCGGTCAAATCCGGTGGTTAAAACTTCCGGTTCCTGAAGCATAAGAATGTCTATGATATCGTCTCTTACCTCTGCAGTAGCTGTAGCTGTAAAAGCACTGACTACCGGGCGTTTGGGTAGACGTTTGATAAAGTCTACGATCTTTAAATAACTGGGTCTGAAATCCTGTCCCCACTGGGAAACACAATGTGCCTCATCTACAGCCACCATGGAAATATTTACCTGTGGGTCTAAGGCAAACCGAAGAAAATCCTCCGTTATCAGTCGCTCCGGTGCTACATATATAATAGGATATCTTCCCATTCTGGCCAGTTCCAGTACTTTACGGTACTGACCAGGTGTAAGGGAACTGTTTAAGTAAGCTGCCAGGATACCTGCCTGGTTTAAGTTACTTACCTGATCTTTCATTAAGGATATAAGAGGCGAAATCACAAGTGTGATCCCGCCCATCATAAGTGCCGGTATCTGATAGCAAAGGGACTTTCCTGCCCCTGTTGGCATAATGCCAAGGACATCTCTTCCTTCTAAGATAGCACGGATCAGTTTCTCCTGTCCATCCCTGAAGGTATCATATCCAAAATAATGCTTCAAGATCTCGTATTGATTCATATTTTATGCCTAATTCTTTCCGCAGCACTTTTTATACTTTTTGCCGCTTCCACATGGGCATGGATCATTTGGATAGATTTTTGTAGTCTTACGGACTACCTGTCCATTTGCCTTGCCCTGATTTAAAAGACCTGCTGCAATGTCCGTATTTTTCTTCTCTGCAGCCATGCGCACTGCCAGTCCATCTGCACTAAATCCCCTATTACACCATAAATGTTCTGCATTGGACATCTCCATTGCATAGCGCAGTGGTTCTTTTGCATCTTTGATATCCTCAAAAGATGCTCCGATCTGTCTTAAGGTATTTAAAACAAACTGAATCTGCGCCTGAGGATCTGGCTCTGCTCCGCCTTTTCCTACATCTGTGCCCATATCACGAAGCTTTGCAATAAAGGCTTCTAAGTATACCTCCGGGGTAGTCCCTGCTGCCTGTGCCGCTGATTCTAATTCTTTTCCATATTTTCCCTTCAGATAGTTTCTTAAATTCTTTTCTGCAGTGGAGATCACATGGTAGTCTTCGTTTACATACTTTAAAAATTCTTCTTTTGCTGGAAGGTACATTGGCTTGTCCATGGTGTCACGCAGCAGCTTTCTGTAGGAAGTTTTCTCCCCTGCAGATGCAAAAAACTGGTCGAAATCCTTTTCCTCCACGTTCTGTCCGCCCTTTTTTGCAAATGCTTTTACCATTTCCTTCTGTTCGTTCTGGAAATCTTCTGTAAAAGAAGGATGTACAAACAGACCGTCCATGGTAGCCAGTACCTCCGGAACTGTATCTCCGATCAGCTGCTGTAAGGTACAAATCCCTAAATATCTTGGCTGGAAAAGGATGGTATTGCGATAGCTTCCTTCTTCTCTTGCGTAGCCTTCAAAATCATCCAGATTCTTTTCGTAATGGCGCAGCAGAAGCTCAAAGTCATGAAGAGCCACTACACCATACAGATGGGAAGCTGCCAGCACATAGTCAGAAAGCATGCGCATATAAGCTCTTCTTTTTCTGTATACAATATCCTGTGATAAGGCTTCGTAAGCTTCCATGCAGCCATACTCATCACACAGAACTGCCAACATCTCATCTTTTCCATAAAAAGCCAGGCAGAAGCCTTCAAATAAAGCAGAATCGCTCATAACAGATGCAATTCTCTCAATTCTGTCTGCCTTCTTTAATTTTACTTTTTCCGCTTCCTCTGCCTGAATGTCCTGCCACAGTTTCAGGGATCCTCCTGAAATAATGGACTCCATTGCAAAGTCGATCTTTTCTCCTGTCTCCCCTTCGATCACAGGACGCAGATCATCTGTATCTGCATTTTGTACCATACGGAAATCATCATTGCCGGATAATACTCTGAGCATCAGCTGATATAGGGTTTTGATCTCATCCGCTTTGTATTTCTGCAGTTTTTTGGTGATCTGTGCTTTTATTTCCATTCTGTCTTATCCTCATTTCCTTATTTCAAAAAAATAACCCAGAAATCATGTAACCTTCCGGGGCTTTCCCTGTTATTATAAAGCAGAAGGGCATATGCTTCAAGCATTTTATTCTAATATGTTTTCTATTTCTTTCTCAGTTAATCCAGTTTTTAAAGCGATCTCTTCCCGGCTTTTTCCAGCATAATGCATGTGAAATACCATTTTGTATACACTCATCCACTGCTTCATTTATAATCTCCACCTGCTGCTTTACATTCGTATCTATCATACAACATTCTTCCTTTGTTCTGAGAGGAATTGACAACAATGCTGCCTGCTTCTATGCGCATTTACAAATCCAAAAATCCTCTCTGCTTTTGTATTATTCACGGTTTTTAAGCATTGAAAATTTCTAAGATTGTTTTCACAATAGATATGGCGAACGCCTGAAGAATTATCAGAAACATCATGCTTTGTTTTTACTATAACATTCTCTTGCTGTATTCGCAAGGGGGGATTTATTTTTCTCAATAAAAGAACTTTTTCTTCCCATTCATATCGTGTATAATACCTTATATAAAGAAGGGAGTCTCTCTATGAAACCATATCTTTTCCGTCTTGAACAGAAATGTGAACACCTGACAGCTACTGAATATATTTATGAGATTGGAACCTTTCATTATAACTGGCACAAGGATTTTGAAATTCTTGTGATACTGAAAGGTTCTGTAGAAGTATGTACGGAAAACAAACTTTTTTTATTAGGAGAAGACGACGTGATTCTGATCAACTCCAATGAAGGTCATGCCACTTTTTCCAAAACTCCTGAAAGTGTAGCCTTTTTATTCCGGCTAGACCCCGATTTTCTGGAAAAATATATTCCTGGCTACCAGTACATATGCTTCAAACTGCGTACAGATGCCGGAAGTAAGAATCTAGCCTCCTACTGCCTAATCCGCAAATATATGGCACAGATGATAATCGCAAAAATGAAAGAACCCCTGGAAGATGAGCTGCTTTTTTTCTCTGCCTTTTACGGACTTTTAAATCTTCTTACAAAAGAATTCTCCCATAAAGAGAGCAAAAATCTATTGGGGCTTGAAAAAAGTGCAACAGATATCCATAAGATCATTCTTTATATAGAAGAGCATTACCGTGAGAAACTTTCTCTGGATGAAGTAGCAGAATATTTCGGCTATAACAGCAGCTATTTTTCCCAGATGTTCCGTAGCAGTGTTGGTATCAACTTTTACGAATTTCTCACCCGGCGCCGCTTAAGAGAAGCGGTCCGTGAGCTTGACCGGACAAATAAAAAGATACTGGATATTGCCAATGATACTGGTTTTCCTAACCTAAAAGCCTTTAATACCCGCTTTCGTGAACTTTTCGAGAGAACTCCCAGCGAGTACCGCAGTTCCCTGAAACAGGTCCGCGTCCGGGACAGTCTAAACTATAAACAGGCTTATATTGATGCTGACAACGCTGAGATCACAGAAAAATTAAATCAGTATGCTTCCTTCAATGAGCCTCCTTTTTCTTATCCTGTAACATTACAGGATAACACTGCTCCCAACCAGACATCCTCTGCGTTTTCTCAGGAAATGAAAAAAACACTGGATGACGTTTCCAGACAACTTACAGAGCTTTCTTCTAAATTAAAAGCATTAAAAAATACTCATCTATAAAATTAACTGGGTAAAAATTTATACCATAAAATCTGCATTTTTCAGAGATTTTACTTATTATATGCCTGTTTCTGACCTGGAACAGGCATTTTTTTAGTTAAAAACCTGTTTTTATCATCCCCTTTCGTTTTTGTTTTCGCAAAAAAACAATCTGCAACAACTTCAGAAACGGGAAGAAAAAACGACCCTTTTTTCGTATGATAATCCTAACGAAAATACAAAAGGGGGCAACACAATGAACACATTAACCATCTGTATCATTATTTTTGTTCTTTCCATGTTATGTTTTGCATGGAACAAGTTTCCTATGGGTGCAACTGCTCTTGCTACCATGGTACTCTTAATCTTTACCGGCTGCTTAGACGGCAAAGATGCGCTGTCCGGTTTTGCCAACACTAACAACATCGTCATCGTAACTATGTTTGTTGTAGCTGCCGGTTTAAACCGCACCCAGTTTATTGACAATCTTTCCGACCGTATCGTAAAGATCTCTGGCGGCTCTTTTAAAAGAGCTTATCTTGGATATCTGATCATCGCATTTTTGCTGACTAACTTCTTAAACAGTCCGCTTTCTGTTTATGCTATTGTCTTTCCAATGTGCTTTGCAATGAGCGAGTCTTTTCATGTAAGTCCGTCTAAGACCATGTTTCCTCTGGCTGTTGTCAGCGTTGTGTGCTGCTGTGCCCTTCCATTAAGCGCTGCGATCACTGACGCAGGTATGTTTAATGGCTATCTGGAAGGCTATGGCATTACTGAATTTTCTCTTACAGCTATGGATTTCATGTATGCAAGACTTCCCCTGGCATTGATCGCACTTTTATGGGCTTATTTCTATGGATACAAGCACGCACCGGAACAGCCCGTCATTCCCATTGAAGTAAAAGCACAGAAACGTTCTGAAAAGAAGCCTTTAAAACCTTTTTCCGAAAAAATGGGTGTTATTATTTTCTTCGGAACCATTCTTTTACTGATCACCAAACAGTTCCATGGGATTGATAACTGGAAGATCACCCTGGCAGCAGCACTTCTCACTGTGTTCTGTGGTGTATTAACAGAAAAAGAAGCGATCCAGGCAATTCCCGTATCCACTTCCTGCATCTATGTTGGCTGCCTTGCTATGGCTACTGCGCTGACCAATACAGGTGCCGGTGACATTGTTGGACAGGCTGCTTCCACTCTCCTTGCAGGTACAAGAAATGGCTACCTGATCGGAGCTGTTTTCTTCATCGTGTCCTTCCTGTTTACACAAATCATGTTAAACAAAGCTGTATACGGCATCTTTATTCCAATTGCCATCATGACATGCCAGGCCGTAGGTGCAAACCCCATCGGACCGATCCTTTTAAGTTTCTCTGGCGCTATGTCTTCCATCCTTACACCAATGGCAACTCCAGCAATTCCTATGGCAATGGCAGCCGGCGGTTATGACCAGAAATCCCTTATTAAACAGGGCTGGCTGATCTCCGTGATCCTTTCTGTAGGATATATCTTCTACGTTATGACCATTTTCCCTGCCTTCTAAAAAATTTTACAGGGAACATACATTATTTACTGGGGAGACATTTATTTATGAAAATCACAAAAATTGAAACAATACTTGCTGGTGTACGTTACCTGTTTGTAAAAGTCTATACAGATGCCGGCCTTGTAGGCTTAGGTGAATGTGGCGCCTGGTGTTATCAGGAAGCTACTGCTGAAGCGATCCATGCAATGGAGCATCACCTGATCGGCTTAGACCCTATGCAGATTGAATATATCAACAACGGACTTTCCCGCTGCATGCATTTTCGCGGCTCCATTGTTGCTGCTGCTATTTCAGGTATTGATATTGCCCTTTGGGATCTGAAAGGAAAATATTTCGGAGTGCCCATCTATGAACTTTTAGGCGGTAAAGTCCGTAATAAAACCCGTATTTATGTCAATTTTAAAGCGAATACACCAGAGGAATTTGCCCAAAAGGCATTAGATCTTAAAAAACAGGGATACACCGCTATCCGCTACTCTATGGGACATCCTCAGGATAAAACCGGACGCTGTGGCGAATCTTATTCCCAGATTGTTTCCCGCATGGAACAACAGCTGTCAGCTATCCGTGAAGCTGTTGGCTGGGATATGGATATTGCCATCGAATGCCACAGAGGCATGCGCCCGGCAGAAGCCATTAAATGCGGCAAAGTTTTAGCTAAATACCGTCCTTACTTTTATGAAGATCCGATCCCGGATAATTTATCTGCTATGACAAAACTGATCGACAGTGTAGAAGTTCCGGTTGCTACCGGTGAACGTTTCATCAATCTTATGGAATTTGAAGATCTGATGAGTGCTTCCAAAGTTGCCTATATCCGTCCGGATATGTGTGTAGCCGGAGGTATTACTGCTGGTAAGAAAATTGCAGGAATGGCAGAAAGCCGTCAGGTCTATGTAATCCCCCACAACCCACTTGGACCTGTTTCCACGGCCGCATGCCTTCAGTTAGATGCTTGCATTCCAAACTTTGAGATTCAGGAATATCCTGTGGATGACCATGGACACTGCCGCCTTGACGCTGAGATGAAACAGCCATTTGAGATTGAGAATGGTTATATTAAAATCCCAGACGGACCAGGACTTGGTATCGACCTGATTGATGATATTGATAAAATTTACCCATTTACAGGGCGATATGGCTCCTTTGTCCGACACGAAGATGGTTCTATCTTAGACCGCTAATTTAATTTTTGCTAACCTTTTTTCTTTCTATTTTTATAACAGCCGAAAACCCCGGAAAACCAACACAACTTGTGTACCGTTTTCCGGGGTTTTCCATTTTCAGTATTATTTATACAAATGATCCATTACTGTGCATTTTCCATCTTTGATGCCATCTTCTGTGCGATCACAATCAGTACGATGGCTGCAACTGCTAATAATGCAGATCCGATGAAGCCCATGGTGTACTGACCAGTGGTATCGTAGAAGTAAGCACTGATCTTAGGACCTACGAAAGCACCGATACCATATCCGATGAAGATCAGACCGTAATTACGGTTGTAGAATTTAGAACCGAAGATCATACGTACCATTGGTGCGAATACTACTAACAATCCACCAAAGGAGAAACCTACTAAAACAATACATACGATAAAGTATGAAAGTGTAGTAGCCTGGGTCAGCATTAACATGGAAACTCCGTTGATGACCATTAACAGGATCAGGCTCTTCCAGCCCTTTAAGATATCGTAGATAAAACCAAATCCAATACGTCCGCACATGTTAGCCAGTGTCATAATGGATACACATAATGCAGCGGTCATTGCAGTCTGGCCAACCTGACGCTGTGCAATAGGGCTTGTGAAGGAAACCATCATGGTTCCGGCTGCATTTGCAAAAATGAACATTAATAACAGTACCCAGAATACAGGTGTCTTAACCATTTCGCCCATGCTGTAATCTTTTGTTTTTAATACCTTAACCTGCTCAGCGGATGGCTTCCAGCCTTCTGGAGTCCAGCCTTCCGGACAAGGCACGATCATTGCTGCTGCAATACCAACACCGATCAGGAATACGATTGCCAGGATACGGCAGGTCATCTGTGCGCCTACACGGTCAATGAGAGTCTGGGCAATAGGACTCATAATGAAAGGACCGCAGGAAGCGCCGGCCTGAACCAGACCGGAAATAGAACCGGAACGGTCAGGGAACCATTTTAATGCTGTAGGAAGACATGCCGGGTAGATCATACCGCCGCCGGCACCAGCCATTAATCCGTAAAATACATACAGCTGTGGGATGCTGGATGCAAAACCGGTTAAGAACCAGCCGCCTGCAAAAAGGCAAAGACCAATGTAAATGGTTTTTCTTGGGCTGATCTTCTCAGCTAAGGAACCGCCGATAAAGCCAACTGCACAGTATGTAAACATATAAATGGTATATGCCAGTGCGAATGCGGAATCGCTCCATCCAAATTTGGTTGTTAACGGGATACAAAACAGACTGAAGTAAGCAGTAGCAGAGGTAAATAAGCTCTGCAGCCATACACCGGCAAACACTCTCCAGCGAGTTGCTTTTGTGATATTCATACTCTAAACTCTCCTTAAAAATGTGACTTGTAAAACTTTATGCATTTGCCTGTTCCGCAAGTTTGTGGCGCTCATCTAAGACTTTCATGATGCCGTCATACTCACGGTCCAGTTTATAAAACACCAGCAGTGCCAGAATAGCAATAAATACAGCTAATGGTGCATAGTAGAACATGATGCGGATGCCCTTCATTGCAGTTTCACTCTGCACTGCCAGCTTGCCGTCATATCCATAAGCTCCCAACACCCAGCCAATAACTGCAGACGCAAGAGCAGAACCAACGCGGACCCCTAAAGATGCAGCGGAATATACAAAACCTTCTGCACGGGTACCTGTTTTATACTCTCCATACTCAATACTGTCTGCGATCATACCAAACTTGGTAGCTGAAATACATGCAACACCCATTCCACGAAGGATCAGTCCCAGATACATAAGTCCCATGGACTGCTCTGCAAACAGGATCAGGACAACCTGTCCTGCAATACCCATTCCAGCGCCTCCGTAGAGCGCTACATTCCGTTTTCCGATTCTTTGTACAACCGGTATCAGAAGCAGCGGAACCAGAATGGATGCAAAAGTAGAACACATCATCATGGTCTTATTATAACCTGCATCCTGCATAACATATTTTGCAAAATACATGTTCATACCGTAAAGACTGGTCATTGCAGTGTAAAAAATGTTGACCATCAGCATGATGAACCAATATTTGTTAGCAAACAGGATCTTCACACCCTGTAATAAGGATAAAGAAGATTTTTTTCCTGTTTTCTGTTCCATAACACCGGAACCAACACGCTCTTTACAACCCAAAAATGTGATCAGGAACAGCCCGATAGAAACGATACCTACTAACAGGAATGTCTTCTGCCAGCCGGCAGGTCCACCGCCAAATTTTTCTACCAGATCAGGGGCATAGGAGCTGATCACGAATACGCCTAAAGCTCCTAAACTTGCTCGGCTGATAGAAAGAAGTGCTCTTTCGTTCTGCTTGTTTGTCATAACGCTGCTTAAAACACCGTATGGCACGTTCATGGAAGTGAAAATACAGGTTGCCATCAGGTTATAGGAAATAAATGCATATATAACCTTTCCTGTTTCACTGAAATCCGGTACTGTAAACAACAGAACACAGCCGATGCAGTACGGAATTACCATCCATAACAGCCACGGTCTTGCTTTTCCAAGCGGTGAATGGACATTTTCAATGATATATCCCATCATCATATCAGAAATACCATCAAAGATCTTGCTAACTAAAAGTACCGTTCCTACTGTAGCTGCACTGATGCAGGCCACATCTGTATAAAAGAAAACAATGTAAGAACCAATGGCTCCGTAAATGAAGCAAAAGGAGAAATCTCCCAATCCATAGCAAAGGTACTCCATCAGGTCAATATTGTTTCTCTTTGATACATTTTTAAAACCAAAATTACCCATTTTCCTTTTATCCCCAACTTCTGTTTACTATTATCCACGGTGGTGGCCCCTACAGGCAGCACCACCATTTTTATTCAACTAGCACTGAAGGGTTCCCAGATCCAGGGCAACGTCTCTGCCGTTGAACTTACCAGCTGCACGGCTGGTTCCAAGCCAGTAAACCATATCAGAAATATCCTCAACATCCAGGAAAGGAACTCCTGCGTACATTTCCTTATAATCCTTAAAGTTCTTTCCAGTCAGCTCATTAATGAACTCTACATAGCTCTGGGTTTCGCACATTGGAGTCTTAACCTTGGTTGGGCAAAGTGCATTAACAATGATCCCCTTGCTTCCAACTTCTTTTGCCAGGGTCTTGGTCAGGCCTAAAACTCCCCATTTAGCCATACAATACGTAGCTAACTTTGGAGTTCCGTAAAGACCACTGGTAGAAGCAATGTTGATGATCCTTCCGAAGCCCTGCTTTAACATATACTGTGTTGCGTACTTGTCAGTTCTCCAGGTACCGATCAGGTCAATGTTAATAACCTTTTCTACCTGCTCATCTGTCAGCTCCCAGGTGTTTCCAAAGTTAATAACGCCCGCATTGGCGATAACCACATCTAAACGTCCGAACTTTTCCCATGCCTTTGCAAATAAATTTTCCATATCAGGTGTACTGCAGATGTTTGCCTTAACAGCTAAAACTTCAGCGCCTAATTCATTTAATTCTTTGATGGTTTCCTGGAATCTTTCATCTTCTGGATCCAGCATATCTGCCAGAACTACATTAAATCCGTTCTGCGCATACTTGACTGCATGGGCACGTCCCTGTCCCATAGCTCCTCCGGTGATCAATACTGTCTTCTTCTGTTCACTCATGACCTTTTCCCCTTTCACTTTTAAGTGGTTTAAATGTGTTTGTTATTTTTTTAACTTGCTCATCTGTCACTACTATAACAACTAAAGTGGTTTTAAGGTCAAGTTGATTTTTTGCACAAAAAATGCAGAGTGTTTTATTGCACTCTGCACAATCATTTTTCAATAGTTTTGTAGTATTCTTAACAATGTCACTCTTTTTATTTGCTGGTTTCCAAATTTTTCTTTTTTTCTTATGCTTCTTTAATAGGAAACCACACAATATGCCAGTTAAAATACTCCTCTTCCGGCTTGGTCATGCAGGCTACCTGGGTCACAATATCCCCTGCAAGGCTTAATCCATTCTGCTCCAAATACCGGAAGCCTTCCTTTAAACTCTCCAGTGACAAATACTTTCCTGACCGGGATGGAACACAGGTGTGTACGCAGAGGCAAGGTGGATAATACTGTACCAGCTCTGACTCCTTTACATTTAAAAATTGTGCATACTCTTCCCGAAGTCCCATTCCAAAATCAAACTCTGTTTCTCCTTTTTCAATATTTTTCTGATAAAATACAGCACATGAAAAAACAAATGGCTCTTTTTCTGTCCATTCTGAGATCAGGTCCAGCTGTTCCTTCTTTTTAAATAAAGTATAGTTTTTCTGGGTATTCATGCGGTAAATACCCGGCCGTTCCTCAATCCTGAACTTTCCTACGTTTTCTTTTGCATCATGAAGCACCTGCTGGCTCTGTCTGATTCTCTTTAAAAGATTCATCTGACGGATGATCTCCTGCTGGATCATCTCTTCCTGATCCACCATTTTTCCCCGTATTTCCGCCAACTCATGGCTTCTGAACAATTCTGCTATTTCCTCCAGGGAAAAACCATAGTTCTGGTAATGTCTGGCCCTTAAAAGCATATGAAAATCCCATGTATTATAATATCTGTAGCCAGTTTCCGGATCCCGGACCGGACTGATAATGTTCCTGCTCTCATAATACCGAATCGCCTCTGACGAGATCCCCATCAGCTTAGCCATAGTTCCAATACTATACTTCTGATACATCTTCTTTCCCCCCTGATGACACTGCATTCTACTTATTAGTTATTAGACACAATTTTCACAGCTGTTTACCTTCCAAACTCTCAAGCCCCTTGAAAGATTTTTAACAAGAATATAACAAGTATACCATATTTCTTCAGAAAAATGTCATACTTTCATCACAGCTGGCATGGTATAATGTGGTAGGCACGAAAGAAAAACAAGCGGCTGCGCAGCAGACATTTGTTTTGCGGAGCCACCAA
>ERZ779740.273-NODE-273-length-19171-cov-3.09369_pt1 | contig 19171 bp, 16 predicted proteins | sample MGYA00511099_ERZ779740 | MGnify/ENA primary metagenome ERZ779740 (study PRJEB29588, sample SAMEA2161216) | human gut metagenome | biome: human gut; feature: human-associated habitat; material: faeces | place: Denmark | collected 2008/2010 ...
CTTGGCTCCCGGCTCATAATGGCTACGGCGCCGATAGCATCGCCTTCGCAGATAATGGGGGCTACCACCTGGGCGGTAATACCTTCTAATTCTTCATCTACCAGCTGGACAAAGCTTTTTTCATCTTTTCCGGATTGCACGACCTGGCGTTCACCGATCACCTGCTCCAGGGAAGGGCTGATGGCTTTTTGCAGCAGTTCTTTTCTGGCACCGCCGGATACTGCGATCACCTGATCCCGGTCCGTGATGCACACGATCAGGCCCGTTGCCTGGGACATGGCCTCTGCATACTGTCCGGCAAAAGCAGCCAGTTCCACCATAGGGGAATATTTCTTTAAAATGATCTCCCCCTCACGGTCTGTAAATATCTCTAAAGGTGTTCCTTCCCGCAAACGCAAGGTCCTTCGTATCTCTTTTGGGATCACCACACGTCCAAGGTCATCGATCCTTCTTACGATTCCTGTAGCTTTCATAACGTTTATTCCTCCTGCATACCACAAAACATCTCTGTTTCCATATTGTGTGTCTTATGGGTAGTATGTGGAAATGCGGGTAAAATATACACTGCTGCTTTCTATATTTACTTCCGTCCAGAAATTAAATTTTTATTATTTCACTTCTACCAGCTCGATCTTAAAGTTCAGCTCTTTTCCTGCCATTTCATGATTTGCGTCAAAAGTAATGGTCTTCTCTGTCTTTGCAGTAACTTTTACAGGGAATGGCTGGCCCATCTGATTGGTCAGATATACCTGCTGGCCTACAGTCAGATCCTCAGAACCTGGAAGCTGCTCGATCTCCAGTTCAAAGATCGCGTCCGGATTTGGCTGGCCGTATGCTTCTTCCGGCATCAGATGGATATCCTTTACCTCTCCTACTTCCATATCAGCCACTGCTGCGTCAAAGCCTTTGATCATCTGGCCTGCGCCGCATACGAACTCTAATGGTTCGCCTCTGTCATAAGAAGAGTCAAACTGGGTTCCATCATTAAAAGTACCTTTATAATGGGTGCGGCATGTCTTTCCTACATTGCGTCCTGTGATTTCCATGATTTAATCCTCCGTTGGGGTGGTTATTATAGACTTATGAACCCTGCGCTGGCACGTTTTTTATGTCTGCTGACGCAGATGGTCCACTCTTTCCTAGCATACCATACTTCTACATCCCTGTCAGTTTTTTTCTTGCCTCCTTTCTATTGAATTTCCCGCCAAACCAGGTATACTGGTATCATAAGGAGAAGCAACAAAGAAAGGGGACACACTTATGGTTATCTACAAAGCAAAAAACTATCAGGACTTAAGCCGCAAGGCTGCAAACATCATTTCCGCCCAGATCATTATGAAGCCGGACTGCGTATTGGGGTTAGCAACCGGTTCTTCACCGATTGGCACTTACAAACAGCTGATCGAATGGTACAACAAGGGGGATCTGGACTTTGCCAAAGTCACCACTATTAATCTGGATGAATACAAGGGACTTGGCCCGAACAATGACCAGAGCTACCGCTATTTTATGAACACCAACCTGTTTGACCATGTAAATATCGACAAGGCCCGTACTTTCGTTCCAGACGGCTTAGAGCCGGATCCACAGAAAGCCTGCGCTGCCTATAATGAGATCATCCGCTCCCACGGCGGTATCGATCTGCAGCTTTTAGGTCTTGGAAGAAATGGACATATCGGCTTTAACGAACCTGGCGCTGCTTTTGAAAAAGAGACCCACTGTGTAGACTTAACAGAAAGCACCATTGAAGCAAATAAACGTTTCTTCGCCTCTGAAGATGACGTTCCAAAACAGGCCTATACCATGGGCATCAAAAACATCATGCAGGCAAAGAAGATCCTGCTTATTGCAGGGGGTGAAGAAAAAGCAGAAGCCTTAAAGAATTCTCTTTACGGCCCTATCACACCATCTGTTCCCGCATCCATTTTACAGCTGCATAATGATGTGACCGTGATCGCAGATGAAGCTGCTTTAAGTTTGATCATGTAACTCATATAACTTACACCCCCATTTACAGAACCTGCCAACGGCAGCTTCTTGCAAATGCATGGAAACTAAAAAGGATATTGCCAGACTGTTTTTATACCGCCTGACAATATCCTTTTCTGTTGGACTGACATTTATCTCACTAACACTTATTTTACTAACGCTCCAATGGTTCTGACCATCCTCCCCACATCAATCGGTTTCGCAATATGTCCGTTCATACCTGCAGCAAACGCCTTATTCCGGTCCTCATCAAAAGCATTGGCAGTCAGGGCAATGATCGGGATCGCCTTTGCGTCTTCCCGTTCCATGCCACGGATCTTTCTTGAAGCTGTATAGCCATCCATATTTGGCATCTGGATATCCATTAAAATGGTGCTGTAATAACCTGTCGGCTTTTCTGAAAACAGTTCCACACATTTACATCCGTCCTCTGCCCGCTCAACTTTAAATCCATTTTCTTCCAGTATGGTTATGGCAATTTCCGCATTCAGCTCATTATCTTCTGCAAGAAGAATGCGCTTCTCCTTAGATCTGTTATACAGCTTTTCTTCTTTCTTTACATAACTGTCTTTGACCTCTTCCTCAGAAGCGATCTCAAAAGGCAAAATAACTTCAAACTTGCTGTCTTTGACCTCTTCCTCAGAAGCGATCTCAAAAGGCAAAATAACTTCAAACTTGCTGCCTTTGCCCCTTTCGCTTTCTACCTGGATCGTTCCACCCATAAGATCTATCAGGGCTTTTACGATCGGAAGACCCAGACCGGCACCTACTACCTTACTTTCCGTACTGGTCCGCTCTCTGGTAAATTCTTCAAAAATATGAGGCAGATATTCTGCACCCATGCCAATTCCCGTATCTTCTACCAGAATACGGTATGCAGTCCATCCCTCTTTCTCCCATGGGATCTCTTTGATCTGTACTGTAACGCTGCCGCCTTCCGGGGTGTACTTAACAGAATTGCTGATAATGTTTAATACGATCTCCCGCACTTTTGTCACATCACAGATGATAAACCTGTGTTCTACATCCAACGTACAGTTGTATTTCAGCCGCTTCTTCTCCACTGCCGGTTCAAAAACTGCATTTAATGCCCCTAACAGTTCCTGGGCATCCCCAACTTCTGTCCGTAATGTCGCCTTTCCGCTTTCGATCCGCGCCATTTCCAGAACATAGTTGATCAGGGATAATAAAAACGAACCGGATAACTGGATCTTCTTAATATAATCATGGACTTTTTCTTTATCATCCAGATGTTTCTCTAAAAGATCAGAAAAACCGATGATCGCATTCATCGGAGTCCGGATATCATGACTCATGTTAAAGAGAAATCTTGTTTTGGCTTCACTTGCTTCTTCCGCCCGTTTTGCTGCCCGTTCGATCTTTTCCGCATACAGTGCCTCTTTATAACGCTGCATCTCATACTGCCAGTAACCAACCGTCAACACTCCTGAAACAAGGGCTGCGATCAGTATCCCAAAAGCAATCTGTGACTGCGGTACCCATCCGGCTTTTGGCTCGATCTCAAAATACCAGGTATCATTAGGCACATCACAGGCTACTTCCAGTGTGTCCTTAAAGGAAAATTTTTCACTCTGGGCAATCGTCAGCTTTTCTCCCAGTTCTGTGCCATTTTTCCATATGAGATACTGATAGGACGCATCTTCCAGTTTATATGTTTCCACTTCTTCCATAAAATGATCCCAGTTTAATACCAGAATGGAAAAGCCCCAAAACGTATCTTCCCCTGCTTCATCTTTTACATAAACAGGATCAAAAAGCAGTGCGCCGTTTCCGCCCTGGACCAGTGGAAACGGTCCTGCAATGGTATACTGACCGCTTGTTTTTGCCAGATTTGCCTCTTTCTTTCTGTCCGGATGCTCCAGCATATTTAAACCCATGGCCTCTTCATTCCCTTTCATGGGATAGATATGGGAAACAATACCGTCCTTTGCCAGTTCATGGGCTTCGATCACATTTTGCTTATCCTGCATCATCTGGGATAAAATGGAAAATTTTTCTCCATCAATATCATATCCTGACTCTATGATATTTTTCACCAGTTCTGACTCCGCCAGATACCGGTTCAACTGGGATTTTACCCTGCTTACTGTGGACTCCGCTGCATAAACAGCCTTTAATTTCTCTTCCTTTTCCTGTTCCCGGTTTAAAAAACAGACACTGCCTGTAACGACCAGAAAAGAAAGAACGCAGACCATAAACGCCCGAAATTTCATTCTCCCCCGGTCTGTTTTTCGTTTCATATGTAAACCTCATAAAATTAAATATTCTTCGTTTGTAACTATGTGATACCATTATACCAGACTAACGTTTGTTTTCAATGAAGAATAGATGAACAAATATCAAAAGAACATCATTTCCCCAGTTGAATTTCCTTAGAAAATATGGTATTCTAAGCCTTAACAATTGTATCTGTACTATATATAGTTATTTTTTTTTGCGTTGATACTTTGTCGCTTTAAACTGACAAACGTATTGCTAACATCCAGCATAGTAGTCGGATAATATGTTCGTTTATTAATAAAATCCTGTAGAAACGAGAGAAAACCATGAACCAGTCAGAAACATTACTTGAAATAAAAGATCTGTGTGTGGAATTCAAGACCATGGCCGGAACGGTACACGCAGTAGACCACTTAAGCTATACGCTCCACCGCGGTGAGAAGTTAGGCATCGTAGGGGAAAGCGGAAGCGGAAAAAGTGTGTCCTCCCTGGCTATGATGCAGCTGATCCCAAATCCTCCGGGCAAAGTCACCGGCGGACAGATCTTATATAATGGAAAGGATCTGGTAAAACTTTCTGAACGGGAAATGCAGAAGATCCGTGGAAATGAGATCTCCATGATCTTCCAGGAACCTATGACTTCTTTAAACCCTATCATCCGCTGCGGAAAGCAGATCGCAGAGTCCTTACGTCTTCACAGGGGAATGAAGAAAAAAGAGGCTATGGAAGAAGCCATTAAGATGATGCAGGCTGGTGGTGTTGTCAATCCACAGGCCCGTGCTTATGAATATCCCCACCAGATGTCCGGCGGTATGCGCCAGCGTGTAATGATCGCCATGGCTTTGGCCTGTCAGCCACAGATCCTGATCGCAGATGAGCCTACAACGGCTCTGGATGTGACCATTCAGGCACAGATCTTAGACCTGATCCGTGATCTGAACCAGGAAATGAACACCTCTGTTGTGTTCATTACCCATGACCTTGGTGTTGTAAGTGAGCTTTGCGATACAGTTATTGTTATGTATAACGGCCACATCGTAGAAAAAGCGCCTACAGCGGATATTTTCCGCGAACCGCTTCATCCTTACACACAGGGACTTTTAAGCGCTATCCCAAGGATCACCAAAGAGCGCAAACCATTATCCACTATTGAAGGTATGGTTCCAAACCCGGTAGAGCGCATCAAGGGCTGCCGTTTCTGGCCAAGATGTCCAAAAGCCTGCGACCGCTGCCGTAAGGAAGAACCACCGGTATTTTCTGTTGGAGAAGACCGTCAGGTGCGCTGCTGGCTCTACGCACAGGCAGATAATGGAAGTCAGGAGGCAGTAACCAATGGCTGATGAAAACAAAAGCAAAGACGTACTGGTCCACGCAGACCATGTAAAAGTATATTTTAAAGGAAAAGACAAGAAATCCGGCACAGTACGTGCCGTAGACGATATTTCATTTGATATTTTCGCAGGTGAGACCTTTGGTGTAGTTGGTGAGTCCGGCTGCGGAAAGAGTACCCTGGGACGCACCCTGATCCGCCTGATCCCGGCTACAGACGGCCATGTTTATTTAGACGGGGAAGATATTTCCGGATTAAAAGGCAAAGCCTTAAAACAGATGCGTAAGAAAGCCCAGATCATTTTTCAGGATCCGTCCGCATGTCTTAATCCAAGACGTACAGTGCGCCAGATCCTTATGGAACCGTTCCAGATCCACCATATGACCGGTTCCATGGATGTAGATGCAAGGATCGAGGAGCTGCTTCATTTAGTAGGTCTTGACACCTATCATTTAAGCCGTTATCCTCATGAGCTTTCCGGCGGACAGAAACAGCGTATCGGTATTGCAAGAGCGCTGGCTTTAGAGCCAAAGCTTATTATCTGTGACGAGGCAGTTTCCGCCCTTGACGTATCCGTCCAGGCACAGGTCTTAAACCTGCTCCAGGAATTAAAGGAACGCCTGGGACTGACTTATTTCTTCATCTCCCACAACTTAAACGTTGTTTACCAGGTCAGCGACCGCGTAGGAGTTATGTATCTGGGAAAAATGGTGGAGATCGCCGCTTATGACCAGTTGTATGAGAAACGTTATCATCCTTATACAGAGGCTCTTTTATCTGCTATCCCCCAGGTTGACGCAGATGACAGGACAGAACGCATCCACTTAACAGGTGAAGTTCCAAGTCCTTCTGATACGCCTTCCGGCTGCCCGTTCCACACCCGCTGTCCGAAAGCCTGTGATATCTGCTCCAAAGAGATCCCGCAGTTAAAAGAGATCGAAAAAGGCCATTTTGTGGCATGTCATTTATACCAGTAAATGAATTTAACCAGCACATAAAATATTGCTTTATCGCAGCTTTCAAAAGCTGTATCAATATTTACTATTTTAAGAGGAGGATTTAATTATGAAAAACAAAAAACTCTTAGCTTTCGCCCTCTCCATGGCAGTTGCAGCAGGCTGCACAGCATGCGGCGGCGGACAGGCATCCACAGACACCTCTGCAGCAGGTTCTTCTGACAGCACCCAGGCAGAAAGCAGTGCCACCGGCGACAATACCGTTATCGTTGCCATGGGTTCCGGTTTCTCCACTCTGGATCCAGGTTATGTTTACGAAAAGTACCCACAGCTGATCGTAAATGCCTGCTATGAAAACCTGTTTAAATTCTATGAAAATAATGGCACACCACAGCCTTGTCTGGCAGATACTTACGAGTTTTCTGAGGACGGCTTAACACTGACTGTTAAGTTAAAAGACGGCCTGACTTTTGCAAGCGGCAATAAGATCACTTCTGCTGACGTTGCATTCAGCATCAACCGTACCAAGAACTTAAAGGGAAATCCTTCTTTCATCTGCGATACCATTGAAAGCATTGAAACCCCGGATGATGCTACTGTAATCTTCCACTTAAATCAGCCTGACAGTGCCATTCTTTCCAAGCTGACTTACAGTTCTCTGGCTGTCCTTGACAGCGCTGTTGTAAAGGAAAATGGCGGTACTGACGCAGAAGATGCTTCTTCCACTGATACTGCACAGAGTTTCCTTGACAATGCAAGTGCAGGAAGCGGTATGTACATCCTGACCAGCTACACTCCTGATGAGGAAGTTGTTCTGGAAAAGAACCCGAACTACTGGGGCACTTCTACTAACGTAGACAAATACATTTTAAAGATCCAGCCAGACGCTAACACCCAGATGATGACTCTGTCTACTGGAGATATTGATGTTGCATTAAATCTGACAGATGATACCTTAGAGGAACTGGGATCTGCTGAAAATGTAGAGATCGTAAACGGAACCACAAAGATGATCGGTTTCGTTATGATGAACATGAACGAAGAATACGGCGGACCTGTTTCCAATCCAGATGTACAGAAAGCCATCCGCAAAGCTTTAGATTACTCCGGAATCCGCATGATCTGCGGTGACGGCACTTTAACTCCATATTCTATCATTCAGGACGGATTTATGGGAAGCAAGGGAACACGCCCAGATGACTACACTAACATCGAAGAAGCAAAGCAGCTGTTAGCTGACGCCGGTTATCCGGACGGCTTTGACGTAGATATGACTGTTTCTGACCTGGATATGGAAGGCATCCTTTTAACTGACCTGGCTCAGAAGGTAAAGGATGACTTATCCCAGATCGGTATTAATGTAAATATCACAACAGAAGCATGGGCAGCAGGCTACGGCGACGCTTACAGAAACGGAACTCTTGGCTTTACTGTTATGTACTGGGGCGTAGATTACAGCGATCCTAACGTACAGCTGGAATTCCTTCCAGGCGGTACTGTAGGACAGAGAGCCGGATGGACTGCTGAAATGAACCCAGAGCTGGCTGCAATGTACCAGGAAGCAATGGAAGCAACTGACAATGATGCCCGCACCCAGGTTCTGGAAAATATCCAGGACGCAATGTATGAAGACGGCCCATTCATCGTAATTGCTCAGGCTCCTGCTCATATTGCTCACAGCAGCAGATTAGATGGGGTAGATATTTTTGACTCCTACACTATTGATCTGACTGAGATCAACGTAAAGTAATAAAACAAAAATCCAGGTGCCCCTTTGCGGGGGCATCTGAAACATGAAAATCTGCATTTGTCCCATTGGGGGCATAAAGCATGATCTTGCCCCAACAAGGGCACTCAAAATATCAAAATCTGCTGTTTTCCCGCGGCACCGCCGCCGGAGGCAACTTACATCAGATAGTTTAGAAAGGTACCAGATCCAAATGGGAGAGTTGAAATTTATTGGAAAACGTGTGGTTTATTTGGCAGTTATGCTGTTCGGCGTTGCCACCCTGGTATTCATCCTTACAAAGATGATACCTGGCGACCCGGTGGTTGCAAATTTAAGCCAGAGAGCCTTAAATGATCCGGAGATCGTAGCGGCCTACCGTGCAAAACACGGTCTGGACCGCCCGCTCATCGTGCAGTATATTTATTACATCCGTGATCTTCTGCACTTTGACCTGGGGACCTCTATCCGTACCAGCCGTCCGGTACTGGACGATCTGGCAAGATGTTATCCCGCCACTCTGGAACTGGCCCTGTTTTCCATCGTGATCGCTTCTGTTTTCGGCATCCTGTTTGGTATCATTTCCGCCATCCGCCGCAACAGTATCTTAGATCAGATCGTCCGGGCCATTTCCGTAACAGGTGTCAGCATTCCGGCCTTCTGGTTTGCACTGCTGATGCTGTACTTCTTCTACTATAAGTTAAAAATATTCCCGGGACCGGGCCGTTTAAGCAATTCTTTCTCTGCTCCGGCTTCCGTTACCGGAATGTATGTGATCGACAGCCTGATCGAAGGAAATCCGGCAAAAGCCATGGATGCCGTCCGTCACCTGATCCTTCCAAGTATCGTTTTAGCAGCCTTTACCATGGGCCTGATCACCAGAACCACCCGTTCTAACCTGTTAGACGCCCTGTCTACAGACTATGTCCGCACAGCAAAGGCAAAAGGCTTAAACAGTATCTGCCTGATCTTAAAACATGCCCTTGGAAATGCCCTGATCCCGGTTATGACCGTTATCGGTCTGGGACTTGGAAACCTCCTTGGCGGTATGGTATTAGTAGAAACCATTTTCAAATGGCCAGGTGTGGGACAGTTTGCCTATGAGTCTGTTATGGCAGCTGACTATCCGGCGATCATCGGCGTGGCACTGCTGATCGCATTAAATTATATGATCATCAATACAGTGGTCGATATCCTCTACGGCATCATCGACCCAAGAGTGAGGTGCAATTAACCATGATCCATTCCCTGAAAAAATTATTAAAATCCAATTACCTGTTTACACTGGGTATTTTGATCTGTCTTGGATGGATCTTAGCAGCTGTTTTAGCACCTGTTGTTGCTCCTTATGACCCTATCGCACAGGATCTGTCCATGCGTTTAAAGGCACCTTCTGCCATCCACTGGTTTGGCACAGACAACTTCGGACGTGACATTTTCAGCCGTGTGATCTACGGCGGACGTTACTCCCTTCTTGCAGGGTGTCTGTCCGTTATCATTGCAGGTATTATCGGAACCTTTTACGGTGCGCTGGCCGGTTATGTAGGCGGATGGCTGGATAACGTGATGATGCGTTTTTCCGAAATGATCCTGTCTTTCCCATCCCTGATCCTGGCAATGATCATCAACGCAGTTATGGGTTCTAACCTGTTCAACACCATGTTTGCCCTGGTAATCGTTTCCTGGCCTACCTACGCACGTCTGATGCGAAGCGTTGTATTAAGCGTAAAGGAAAACGAATATGTCAATGCAGCAGAAGCCCTTGGCGCTTCCCGGATGCGTATCCTGATGAAAGAGATCATTCCAAACAGCGTCAGCTCCGTCCTGATCATGGCTACCACAGACATCGGAAACAAGATCCTGATGTTCTCCACCTTAAGCTTCTTAGGACTTGGCTCCGCTCCGCCAACACCGGAATGGGGTATGATGGTTTCTGATGGTGTAGATTACTTCAATAAATTCTGGGTTGCCGGTTTCCCGGGACTTGCCATTTTTACCATGGCAGTTGGCGCCAATTTCATTGGCGATGGCTTAAGAGACCTGTTAGATCCAAAGTTAAGAACTCAGTTTTAATGGCAATCTTTCTCATCTTTCCTGCGTGCAGGCATGGAGCAAGTAAGGTTGCTTGACAACATTATTATAGTACAGTATTATGACGTCGGAAGGCTATTTGCAAGCCCCGGCGTCATATGTTTATAACCTAAATAAAGGAGAAATATTATCATGAACGAAGCAAGAGCAAACCGCATTCTGGCTGCCTTAAAAGAACAGGGCGTAGACCAGATGCTCATTACCGATCCAATGTCTATCTGCTACCTTACAGGCATTTCCATGGCTCCTATCGAGCGTTTTTATGCACTGCTTTTAAAGGCTGACGGACACCATTACTATTTCTTAAACCACCTTTTCAATGTACCTGGTGATGTAGGTGTTGAAAAAGTATGGTATTCCGACACAGATCCGGTCCCGGAGATCGTTGCTGCCCATCTGGACAAAAATGCGGTTCTTGGCGTGGATAAAGACTTAAAGGCACGCTTCCTTCTGCCTCTTATGGAAATGAAGGCTGCTGCAGGCTTCGTAAACGGCTCTCTGGCCGTTGATATCACCAGAGGTGTAAAAGATACCGAAGAGCAGGAAAAGATGCGTATTTCCTCTGCTATCAACGATAAAGCAATGGCTAAATTCAAAGGTCTGATCCATGAAGGCGTATCTGAAAAAGAAGTAGCTGACCAGATGCTTCAGATCTACTTAGATCTTGGCGCAGACGGTTATTCCTTTGAACCATTAGTTGCCTTTGGCGCAAATGCCGCTGACCCACATCATTCTCCAGACGATACCGTTGTAAAACCTGGTGACTGCGTTCTCTTTGACGTAGGCTGCATCAAAGACGGCTACTGCTCTGACATGACCCGTACCTTCTATTTTAAGACTGTCAGCGACGCTCACAGAGAAGTATATGAGACCACCAAAGCATCCAACGAGACTGCTATCTCAAAGATCCGTCCAGGCGTACCGTTATACCAGCTTGACGCTGCAGCCAGAGACCTGATCTCAGCCAAGGGCTGGGGACCAAACTTCAACCACCGCCTTGGACATTTTATCGGCCTTTCCGAACATGAATTCGGCGATGTTTCCTCCGCTAACACATGGGAAGCAAAACCAGGCATGATCTTCTCCATTGAACCAGGGATCTACTTAACCGGCGATACCGGTGTCCGCGTAGAAGACCTGGTACTGGTTACAGAAGATGGTGTGGAAGTATTAAACCATTATCCGAAGGAATTGCAGATCATTGAATAAGCAGTAAAGTATCTCAGGAGGACACACCATGACAAACCCAAAAGCTACACTCCACATGGCAAACGGAGCGGATATTGTAATAGAACTGCTGCCCGAAGCAGCGCCAAACACAGTAAACAGCTTTATCTACGCTGCTTCCCACGGCTACTTAGACCATCACGCCATCGAACGTATCGTTCCGGGTAACTGGGTGGATGTAAGCTATACGGCATTTGGCCATAAGGAGCTTCAGTATCTGATCCCAAATGAATTTGCGCTGAACCCGGATGTTACACCTCTTGACTCCCATCCAGGCTGTGTCTGCATGGGCGGATATGGGGAAGCGGGACTGGCAAGCTGTGAATTCTTCTTCCCCCTGCGTGACTGTCCGGACCATAAGGGAACCTATCCGGTATTTGGCAAAGTCATTTCCGGTATGAATGAGATCCGCCGGATCGCAGCCGTAAAGACCGTTCCCGTAGATTTCCCGATCCCGGGAGTAGAAGTAAATAAACCTGTAGAGCCACAGGTCATTGAAACTGTAGAATTAGAACTTTACGGTGAAACTTATCCGGAACCGGTCCGGGTAGAAAACCCGAAGCTGCCAAAGTGCTGGCCAAAATTATAAAACTACAATAAAAATACATCATAAAAACAGGAGCATCCAAACCAAGGGAAGTTAGGTTTAAATGCTCCTGTTTTTATTTATCAGACATTATACTTATTAACATTAATCCCAGTAAATGGTTGCGCCTCTGTGAGCAGAAGTGCAGTTATTCTTGTAAAGCTTCAGCCAGCCCATAGCAGGCTTTTCCACCGGCTTCCAGTCTTTTCTGCGGCGTTCAAATTCTTCCTCGCTTACATCTACTGTCAGCTTTCTGGCACGGATATCAATATGGATCATATCTCCATCCTGGATCAAAGCCAGATTTCCACCTTCATAAGCTTCCGGACTTACATGTCCGATAGCCAGTCCGCCGGTTGCGCCGGAAAATCTTCCATCTGATACAAGGGCCAGTTTTTCTCCCAGTCCCTTGCCTAAGACAGCTGCCATAAAGGTTTCCATATGAGGCATGCCAGGGCTTCCTTTTGGTCCCTCATAACGGATAACAACTACATCTCCGGCTTCTATTTCATCTTTCAGGATCGCATGCCATGCATCATCCTGTGAATCATAACATTTAGCAGGACCATCAAAGATCCATGCAGATTCTGCTACCGCACTAAACTTTACAATGGCGCTGTCTGTACCAATATTTCCATGAAGGACAGCCAGACCGCCCTGCTCACTGATCGGCTCTGCAACTGGATGAATCACATCTGTATCCATATTTTCAGCCAGTTCTGCTTTCTGTCTGATGGTTCCAAACATACCGTCTGCGTCTGCATCAATCTTTCCAGCTTTTACCATTTCTTTTACAACAGCACCCAGTCCGCCTGCACGGTCAAATTCTTCCATGGTATATACCGGATGATTTGGGTAAATGGTACTGATCAGCGGGACTTCACGGCTGATGGCATCGAAAGTCTCAGGGGTAATATCAAATCCCATCTGTCTTGCCAGTGCCGGAATATGCAGCAAACTGTTGGTAGAACCGCCGGTCGCCATCATATAGCGGACTACATTCTCCAGACTCTTCTGGGTCACAAAATCACTTGGGCGTTTCTCTTCTTTCACAGCCTCCACTACTTTTCTGGCTGCTTCTCTTGCCATCTGATGCCATTTCTCACTCTGGCTTCTTACAGACGCATTTCCATGTGGGGAAAATCCCAGGATCTCTGCCATGGCACACATAGTATTGGCAGTTCCCATAAAAGGACATGCTCCCGGAGTTGGACATGCATGGCGAACAATAGCTTTGTATTCTTCTCTGCTCATGTCGCCTTCCACATAAGCTGCATAAGCCTGCTTTGTGTGGGTCAGTGTCAGCATACGGTCCTCATAGCAGCCTGCTGCCATATAACCACCGGTAAGCATTGTAGTTGGAATGTTCACTCTGAATGCTCCCATAAGCATACCAGGCACTACCTTGTCACAGGTAGCCATAATGACCATTCCCTCTAACATATTCAGTTCTGCAACCATCTCCACTTCACTGGAAACCAGATCTCTTGCAGGAAGAGTATACCGGTCTCCTGGTGTATTGGAGCAGATCCCGTCACAGATACCTGTAACAGGAAGTTCGAGAGCAAGCCCCCCGGCTTTATAGATCTCATCCTTCATTTCCTGGATGACCGTCTTATCAAAAGGAAAATGTCCCGGATTCATTTCATTCCATGAATTTACCAGACCGATCACCGGTCTTTTTGCATCTTCTTCTGAGATTCCCATTGCATACAGCAACGCATTACGATGATCTAAAGATTCTTCATTCCACTCTCTTATCATACCTTCTCCTTTGCTTTATCAGTGCATTAACAGATTCGGAAGAGTCATTGAAAATGCAGGGATGTAGGTAACTAACAACAGGGCAACTACCATAACTGCATAATATGGAAGCAGCGCTTTCGTAGCCTTTTCGATCGGTATATCACCTACTGCACAACCTGCAAACAGGGTAGTTCCTACTGGCGGTGTTAAAGAACCGACTGCCAGGTTCATCATGATAACGATACCAAAATGGATCGGATCCATTCCCAGTGCCTTTACTACAGGCAGAAGGATCGGCGTTACGATCAGGATCAGAGGAGCAACGTCCATGAAGCAGCCTAATACCAGCAGCAGGATGTTGATCAGGATCAGAACTACATACTTGTTATCAGAAACCGTTAATAACATCTGTGTGATCTTTGCAGGAACCTGCATAAGGCTCATCAGATAGCAGAATGCATTTGCAGCTGCAATGATACTTAAGATCATAGCCAGGGTTCCCAAGGATTTCTTTGCAATTCTCCAGATATCTTTTACTTTAATGCTCTTGTAAATAAATAAGGTAACAAATAAAGCGTATACACATGCGATTGCAGCACTTTCTGTGGTTGTAAATAAACCGGTACAAACACCAAGAAGAATGATAACAATGGTCATAACACCCAGGAAACCGTCACTGACAATCTTTAAAGACTCACGGACTGTATACTTAGGTCCTCTTGGATAACCTCTTTTTCTGGTAATACGTGCTACCAGGATACACATTGCAGCACATAACATAAGTCCAGGTCCGATACCTGCCAAAAACAGTTTTCCTGTAGAAAGTCCGCCTGCTGCCATACCATAAATGATCATGTTGTGGCTTGGAGGAATGATCAGAGCCTGTGTAGCAGTTGCTACTGTAGTTGCAACAGAGAAGTCTTTGTCATAACCACTTTTTGTCATCATACCGATCTCGATCGGTCCTAAGGAAGATACGTCCGCTGTAGGTGAACCGGAAATACCACCAAAAAAGGTTGAAGCGATTACGTTTACATAGGCAAGACCGCCGCGGAAACGACCTACCATAACGTTGGCCACTTCTACCAATCGGTCCGAAATACCGCCTTCTGCCATAATATCACCGGCAAAAATAAAGAACGGAATTGCTAAAAATGAGAATGACTGTACGCCGTCACCCAAACGCAGGAATACCGATGATACATATTTCGGTCCCAGGTAAAGGGCGGTCAGAACACAGGCACCCAACATACTGAATGTTACAGGTACACGCAAAACCATAAAAATCATAAATGTTGCAAAGAGTATGATCATGGCTATTGTATTTGTATCCATAGTGTTAATCCCTCTTTTCTATCATCACTTTACCATTGTTAATTTTCAAGCTCGCTTTTGGATTCCAGGAAATTGTCTGTGGATTTCGTATGGAACATACCAAAGAACTTTGCAACAACCATGACCAGGCACAGAATTCCACTGATAACGGTGACCAGATACAGATATCTTCTTGGAAGACCTGTAATCGTAAATTTAGAATTTGTCTTTTCCATCAGGAAAAATCCATAACGGATCATGCAAAGAGATACTACTAACAGTATTGCATTGCTGAAATAAAGAAGAAATACCTTTACCTTCCTTGGAAAATATTTCGCAAATACTTCAATACGAATATGCAGATCATCCTTTATGCCCACCGGAAGCAGTAAGAACATCATGGTGTCAAGGAGGATCAGCATGACCTCCTCGCACCACTTGATATTACCTCCAAGAGCACGGCTGATTACCTGCGCTGTTACTGTACATACCATAAAGATCAGCACCAGTCGGCAGAGCGCTTCTACGACGGTATATACAAGCCCGATCGCATTTTCAATTTTTTCTTTCATCGCCTATACCCTCTTTAAAATTATCAAACCAGCTTATTATTTTCCTAATGTTGTATTGATGGCATCTAACAGTGTTGCATATTTTGCAGAGTATTCTTCATAAATAGGAGCCATAGCCTCTCTGAAGGAATCTAAAGTTGCGTCATCTGGTTCTACAATAGTTGCACCTTTGTCTTTTAATGTCTGAAGAGACTCATCAATAGAAGCATCCCAGATTTCTCTGTCATATGCAGTTGCATCTGCCATTGCTTCGTCTACGATTGCCTTATCTTCATCACTTAAGGACTCCCACAGATCCAGGTTCATGCAGATCACGTCCATAGTAGTTGTATGGTTGTCCATCAGAACATAAGGAGCAACTTCATATAAGCTGTCGGAAAGGATGATGTTAGGGTTATTCTCGCCGCCCTTACATACACCGGTCTGCAGTGCGCTGTACACTTCGTTTGCAGCTACGTTTACAGGGTTAGCACCTAAGTTGCTGACCATGGAGTTCATTAACTGGTTGTTCTGTACACGGATCGGCAGTCCCTTGAAATCATCAATTGTCTTTACTTCTGTTGTAGTATAGAAGCAGCGGCTTCCACAGTCTGTGAAACCGATTCCCTGAATGCTGTAATCATTCAGACCATTTTTAATGGTAGTACCAACATCACCTTCCAGAACTTTCCACATCTCTGTGTTGTTCTTAAACAGGAATGGCAGTAAGAATACCTGTGTATCTTCATACAGTCCGCTTAATGTACCGATTGATAACTTAGCTACGTCAACAGTACCTGCCTGGAGCTGCTCCATATAAGAAACCTCATCACCCAGGATAGAAGATTCGTAAACATCTACTGCAATACGTCCGTTACTCTTCTCATAAACTTCATCCGCAAACTTGATCAGAGCCTTTGTAGTAGGATAATCTTTTGCTGCGTCAGTAGCCAGCTTCCAGGTCATCTCAGAACCGGTCTTTTTTTCCTCATCTCCGGCTGCTGCAGCCTCTGTTGTTCCCTCTGCTGCTGCCTCTGTTTCTTTTGCACTTTCAGGTGCCTTTGTTTCTGTCGGCTGGGGTGAACCGCCACAAGCTGTAAGTCCCATAACCATAGATGCTGCCAAAGCAGCTGCTAACATTTTTTTCATTTTTGCCATCCTCCTAAAATTATTTATTTAATTCCTTTAATATAGTTTCTTTTAATTCATCTACCATCTTCTGATATTCAGCATCGGTCAGTTCTTTCTTTCCCTGTGTATCATCAAATGGATTACCCCAATCTGGACCATCTTTATATTTAGGAACAACATGTACATGTACATGAGGTACCAGATCCCCAAATGTTGCATAATTGATCTTATCTGGATGATACAGTTCAAAGATTGCTTTTGCTGTAGCTGCCAGTTCTTCAAAGTATCCATCTCTCTGTTCTTTGGTCATCTGGAAGTATTCTGTCTTATGCTCATTCAGCTTTACAACACATCTTCCTGGATATTTCTGATTTCTGTTTAAGTAGATCGTAGAATAGTTTAACTTGCAGATCTCGATCATTAAACTCTTTCTCTTTTCCCCGTCTTCACAATAGAAACATTCGCTCATAACCTTGACTCCTTTTTATATATTGTCAACATTGTCAACATTTGTTTACATCACTAAGTATACATATCTTTCAATAGGTTGTCAATATTAATGTCAACTATTTTTAAATTTTCGTTCGTTCCCCTTAGTTGTTTTTACTTTTTTCGCCCATTATTCCCCTCATATTTCCTATATTTTTCACAGATACTTCTCACTTTCACCACCTTTTATAGGCGTTTTGTTCATTTATCTTCTTTATATATGTTTTTATATGTTCGCAACATTTTCAATAATTTGTTGATTATTTTGTTGACTTTGTTGTTCAAAACATGTATACTATCAAATGTAAAAATTCTTCTGACATCTCAACAAATCAACAAACAAAACAAACACATTTTTAAGGAGGATGTATCATGGCAATCACAAATGGTTTTGAAATGGTTTTTAACAGACGTCTTATTTTCGGCGAAAATAAGGTAACAGAGATCCCGGGGATCTTAAACTGGTACAACAAGAAAAAAGTTCTTTTTGTAACTTTCAGCGCTGAGTTTGATGCCTTCAAGAAGATCTCTTCTCTTTTAACAGACGCCGGTATGGCTGTTGTTCCTTACGAAGTAAAGACTGAGCCAACTCTTCAGATTATTGACCACGGACGCGATATTTACGTTGCAGAAGGATGTGACTGTACCATTGCTTTAGGCGGCGGAAGTGTTGTTGATGCAGCAAAAGTGATCGGTATGCTGGCTGTTAACGGCGGCGACACCGAAGACTATCAGATGAGAGGAAAAGCTGTTACCGTTGAACCACCTCTGTTCATTGCTATCCCAACTACCTCCGGAACCGGTGCTGAGGCTACTAAGACCAGCGTTGTTATCAACAATAACAACCACTTAAAGAAGAGTCTGTATCACAACACCATGATTGCTGATGTTGTTGTTCTGGATCCAAGCCTGACTTTAGCTCTTCCTGCACGTATTACCGCTGCTACAGGAATGGACGCTTTAAGTCATGCTATTGAATCTTACGTTTCCTTAAACGCAACACCTATCACCGAAATGTACGGCTTAAAGGCGATTGAACTGGTAAACAAATATCTGGAAGAAGCTTACCGCAATCCTGATAATCTGGAAGCAAGAGCCGGAATGATGCTTGCAAGCTACTTCGGCGGTGTTGCCATCACTGCAGGTATTGGTATTGCTCACATCATGGCTCAGCCTTTAGGAGGCGAATACGGTATTCCTCACGGCGATGCATGCTCCATCTTCCTGCCAGCTTCCATTATCCTGAATCAGGAATATGCAGAGAAGAAATATGTAGAAATCTCCAAGGCATTCGGCGTATACAAAGAAGGTGCTTCTGACAAAGAAAATGTACAGGCTCTGTTAGACAAAATTACTTCTCTGCAGAAATCCATCGATGCTCCTCGCTGCTTAAAGGGATATATAAAGGAAGAACCAAGCATGGATTATCTGATCGATGTGATCAAGAGAACTACCGGACATATTACCTGCAATCCACGTCCTCTGAATGAGGAACTGATGAAAGCAGCATATGAGCTGGCTATGAAAGACTGATCGGCAGGTTTTTAAAACATGAATTGCAGGAAAGAGCTGAACATGTTAAAATGTTAAATGTATACTTTATGTATAAATATTAGTCAACAAATTAACAAACGATTCAGTTAGGTAAAATATGAGCAAAGAAAAATTTCGTTATTCCATGATTTATAATGACATCAAAAATGATATCCTGAATGATGTCTACAAGGTAGGAAGCCTGCTCCCCACAGAGCAGGTCCTCTCCCTGAAATACGATGACAACAGCAGCACTCGTCG
>ERZ779740.280-NODE-280-length-18602-cov-4.49922_pt1 | contig 18602 bp, 18 predicted proteins | sample MGYA00511099_ERZ779740 | MGnify/ENA primary metagenome ERZ779740 (study PRJEB29588, sample SAMEA2161216) | human gut metagenome | biome: human gut; feature: human-associated habitat; material: faeces | place: Denmark | collected 2008/2010 ...
CAATACGGCAGGGAGCAGCCCCCTCTCTACCGGCGGCGCGCTGGCCCTTGCGGCATATTCCTCGGAAGCAGGCGCTGCGGCAGGAGAAATGGATCGTCTCTTTGTGAAAATGTTCGGTATTTCCGCGATCGGTGTCGTTACTCTTTCCACGCTGGCATACTTCGGTTTCTACCGCTGGCTTCTGTAAGAAAATATATTTCCTGCGCTGCTTTTCAAGGCGGCGTTTTTTATTGGAACGAGCTGCCTTCTGCTGTTTTTGTTATTCGACGGAAAGGGAAAGCGGTACAGGATAAAAGCTCTTTTTTTCCATAAGAAAAGACCCTGCCGAAACAGGGCCTTTCCCTTTTACATCAGAAGCGGAGCTGCATTCCCACTTCGTAATTTCTTCCCGGAGCGGAATACCATGTGCCGTTCGGGTCATAACTGGTGCCTACATCCGTGTAAAACTGGTCGAATATATTATTCAGGCGGCCATAAATAGAGATGGTATCATTCACGCGGTAATTCGCTGCGAGATCCCATACCCAGAAATTCGCATAATCTTTCATAATCGGTTTGGATTTGGAACCGTATCTGTCCATAATGCCTCTGCCGGTAAGGGAAGCGTCCAATTTTTCGGAATCATAGTTCACGTGGACATCAATCGTACCCTTTGGCAGGCTTCCGTTATTGTTGGTATTTTCTGTTGTGCTCAGCGTGTTGATATGGAGGTATGTATACCCGATGCCGGCGCTCCAGTATGTATTGAGCTTTTTATCCAAAGTTACACTGAAGCCCATGGAATTCATATTTCCCGTGTTGGCATATTTGGAAGTAGCAAAATCATAAATAATTCTGTTTTTCGCGTGCTGGCGGAAAATATTGAATGTACCCGATAGGGTATCGTCAAATTCATGGTTCACGCCGAATTCAAAGGTGTACCCTTCTTCCGGATCGAGATTCTTGTTTCCGTAATAAGCCGCGTTCAGCTGGTACAGATTCGGCGCAACAAAGAATTCCTTGTAGTTGAAATAGAAATTTGTTTTCTCGTTCTTCTTGAAACCGAGAGAAAGGCTGGGAGACAGATGGCCGCCGAAATTGGAATGGTGGTCATAGCGGAGCCCCGGTGTAATATTCCAATTTTCTGTCAGGTCGATTTTATCCTGCAGATAGAATGCCGTATTGGAAGCATGGGCGCCTTCGGAAGCGTCATTTTTATACTTTGTGATTTTATCTTTATACCAGTCAAAGCCTCCGATAATGGTCTGATTATCCAAGGTATAGGTGAGCTGATCGGAAATGCCGAATGTCCGCATGCCCATATCCCAGTTGAAAGGCCAGCCGGCGCCATTCAGGTTGTAGTTGTCGTTAAAATTGGTACGATGGCGGTATACATTAAATTGGTTGGAGAGTCTGCTGCTGATTTTCGCGGTATATTGAAGGCTGATGGCATCATTATCTTTTGTGCCGTAGTCGTCGTGGGTATCATTGGAGCCGTAGTCGGGACGGATATAATCGGATTTATATTTTGAGTAATTGAAAACGACATCAGATCCTTCTCCCAAGTCATAGCCCAGTTTTACATCTATATGTTTCGCGTTCAGGTGGCTGATGACTTTCCGGCCCCAGCCGTCTTTATAGGCGCCCTGAAGATGTTTGCCGGCGTCAATGGTCCAGAATATATTTCCCGCCTTGCCTTCGTTATATATGGTGTATTTTTCTGTAGAGTTGTTGCCGAAACCTGCGCCGATGGTGGTATGGACTTCATCGGTTTTCGGTTTCTTCGTGATGATATTGATAACGCCGCCCTGCGCGTCGGAACCGTAAAGCGTGGAAGCGGAACCTTTCAAAACTTCGATACGTTCAATGGACGCCATATCGGTAAGTGTGCCGAGATTGATTGCCGAACCGGAAACGCCGTTTGTATTTCTCCTCATACCGTCTACGAGGATAACTACATTGGAAGAACCGTTGATAAAAACTTTGTTGGAAGAATAATTCTGCCCGCTGGCGGAATAATTGCCGAGAACTACGCCGGGGACTCCACGAAGCGCTTCCGATACGTCATTGAAATGTTTCTGCGCAATCTGCTTGCTTGTGACAACAGAGACAGACGCATTTGTGTCAATCTGTTTTTCTTCCGTCCTGGCTGCGGTAACGACCACCTGATCAAGTGTGTACACAGGCATATCGGCAGCGTTTACAGAAAGAATGCCGCCGAAGGCAGCTGCTGACAGAGAAGCTAAAAGCAATCTTTTTTTCATAGAATCCTCCTTTGATTCCTGTTCCGGGATAAATGGATGTCATAAGCGGATATTATGGCAGCCCCTGATAAAGGCAGTCCGTTCCGCTTTTCTCGCAGGCAGAAAAGTGTGTTTAGGGCCTTTACCGTAAAAACTCATAATTATTATAGTAAAGCAAGTATAAATTATCAATTTCTAAGGGTAAAATCTATGCATTTTAAATGACTTAGGAAAAAAAGAGAAAATTCATGTAACCAATCATGCTGCAAACGCATTTATAGACTCATAAATGACTTAAATGCATTCTTGGATATCCATTTAGAAAACAGCTGTACAAAAGGAAAAAGGGAGACTATAATGAAGAAAATCGATAAATATGAATTTACTTGTATATAGAAAGTGTGATTATTTTGGAACTTATGGGGCTTCCTGTATTTATAAAAATGAGTCTCTTCATGGCAGCCGTCTTCATATCGAATATCGTACAGGCACTCACCGGATTTGCCGGTGTCATGCTCTCTATTCCGCCGACAATCCTGCTTTATGGGCCGGACATGGCCAAAGCGGTCATCAATGTGATCTGCTGGCTGGTCTGCGCATACCTTATGGTTAAAAACAGAGAGTACATCAATAAAAAAGAACTGGGACACATCATTCTCTTCATGCTTATCGGCATGGCGGCCGGTATTTATCTCTACAATATTGTGGACGCCCGCATTCTTGTGCCTGTGTACGGACTTCTTATTGTCGGCGTGGCGCTCAAAAATCTTCTCCTGAAACCGTCCGTTGCATCCCTTCCTGTCTGGGTTGCCATTCCTGTCCTTCTCGGCGCGGGCATCATTCACGGCATGTTTGCTTCCGGCGGCGCGCTCCTGGTCGTTTACCTGGCGTCGGCCTTCCGGGATAAAAATTCCTTCCGTGCCAATGTGGCTTCCGTCTGGACCGTGCTGAACCTTGTCCTCATGTTCACAGACTATGAAAAGGGGTTGTACAATACGGAATTTTTTGAACTTCTGGGCATCGGCGTGATTCCTCTCGTCATTGCAGTCTATCTGGGAAATAAAATCCACAGCATGATCAACCAGCAGATGTTCAACCGCCTGACCTACGGGCTCCTCCTGGCGGCAGGTTCCATGATCCTTGTGTAAAAAGCGGTATTGACGGTAAGGCGTCATCATAGTCATAGATTCTTCACTCTGTGTCATATTGCTGCTTCCCTGCTTTCTCATACAGCATTCTTGCATCCATTCAGAATGACGATTTTGGGAAAGCACGTCACTAACAATGGGGGACGGAAAGCATCATAATGACAGGAAAGGAAAGGCGTTATCCGAAGCGAACGTGAAGGATCTGCCGGTGTGGTGAGGGGAGACGGTAAGACGTCATCCAGGGTAATAGATTCTTCGCTCCGTATCACATAGCCGTCTCCCTGTTTTCTCATACAGCATTCTTATTTCCGCTCTGAATGACGGGATACGGTAAGGCGTCATTCAAAGCGACAACAAAGGATTTGTTACAGTGTTAAGGAAAGAGATTCTAACGGGAAGAATAGGGATTGGGTAAGCCTCCTTGTTTATAAAGAGGTGGCCGGCGAAGCTGGACGGAGGATACTGACTTGGGGGAATGACGCAAAAGAATAGAATGAAGATTCTTTTTCTGCCCCCGTTCTGAGTGATGACGGACAGTTAAGCGTCATCCTGAACGAATGTGAAGGATCTATTACCGTGGTGAGGAAAGAGGCAAAAAGGGTAATAGCTATTAGCTATTAGCTGTTAGCTGTGAGCCGTTAGCTGTGAGATGTCAGCTGCAGGCTAAATATTCTTTTACGATTTGAATCATCCCGGCGAGCGAGTATCCTCGTGAAGTATTTAATCCAAACCGATAAGATTCGGAGCAAAAAAGACGGTCAGTGCAGCCGTCTTTTGCTTTTTGGTGTTTAATTTTTCTATTTCCCTATTTTCAGTTCTGTCCATGCCCTGTCGTACATGGTGAGGGCTTCTCCGATGTCTTCGATCCATTCACCGCGGGAAATGTAGTCGCGGGCGGCTTTCAGCATGGGATCTCTGTTATATTCTTCGGAATGATAGGTTTCCGCTTTGGCGTTGGGGTCGTTGTAGCCGATGTATTCGTAATTTTTCGCGCTGACCTGCGGATCATAGAGGTAATTGATGAAGGCTTCCGCCAGTTCTTTGTGTCTCGCTCCTTTGGGGATGGCGAAGGTGTCCGCCCATATGACGGCGCCTTCTTTGGGAATGATGAAGGCAATGTCAGGATTATCCTTGTGGGTAAAAGAAGCATCACCGGACCACATGGTGCCGATCCAGGCTTCTTCGGCGATGAATTTCTGCTTGATGGTGTCGGTGTCAAAGGCGAGAAGGTTGGGTGTCAGTTTACGGAGTTGATCGACGGCCTGTGTGACTTCGTTTGGATCTTTCGAGTTTACGGAATGCCCGTTTTTCTTGAGTCCCATGCCGATGACTTCACGGTTGTCGTTGAGCAGGATGACACGGCCTTTGTATTCGTCTTTCCACAAATCATTCCATGAGCCGGGCGTATCTTTGATGTATTTTGTATTGTAAGCGATGCCCGTGACGCCCCAGGTATAGACGACAGAATAATCGCCTGAAGGGTCATAGGGAGGATTCTGCAGGGCGGGAAGCATATTTTCCGTATTCTTTATTTTGCTTTTATCCAGTTTTTCGAGGAGGTTCAGCTTGATCATGGTGGCGGCCATGTAGTCTGACGGCTGGATGACATCATACTCCGAACCGCCTGCCTGTATTTTTGCGAGGAGTTCTTCATTGTTTGCGAAAACGTCGTAGTTGATCTTGCAGTTGTATTTCTTTTCGAAATCCGAAAGGACGTCGGGAGAAAAGTTGTCCGCCCAGCTGTACAGGTTCAGGACTTGTGTGTCTCCCCCGCTTTTCGTATTACCGTCAGGGGCTGATCCGCAGCCGGCAGCGGCAAGGCATGCGCCTGCGAGGAAAAGGGAAAAGAATTTTTTCATAGGAAATCTCCTTCAGGGAAAACGAAAATCGGTTCGGGATAATGGGAATGTAGGGGATTGAGTATAGGATGGTTCTTATGTACCAAAGAAATCAATATCAGGGTCTTTGTTCCATATATATTCCATACGGGCGGCGATACATTCTGCCGCAGTTGCGCCGAAACAGTCGCGGATAAAGCCGAGTGTCATGTCCATTCCTGCAGAAATGCCGGAAGAGGTATAAAATTTTCCGTCGTGCACCCAGCGTGCTTTTCTTATCCAATGGACTTTATCGGATGTGGAAACGACCCAGTCGAAAGCTCTTTTATTGGAGGCAGCCCTTTTTCCTTCTTGCCCGATGTATTCATATTCCTTTGGGGTTTCGTATCAATTCTCACCCCCTGCGTACTCGTGACAAGGCCGCCGTTTTGTGAGATATAGTGAAGTTGGAAATCGGGATGGCGGCCGCATATTTCGACCGGCCCGAAGAGATCCAGTGTTTCAAACTGCTCAAATAAAAGGAAATTGATATCCATGAGAACTCCTGTCTAAGACAATCAAGGAATACTTTGGGGCGGCGGATCATGAGAAAAGAGAAGCTGTTTACTGCCGGTCATCGGGCAGTTCTTTTTTTCTGCCGGTTCCCGCCTGCCGGATCTGAAAAAAATCCGCCAGAAGGACGAGCGCGATTTCAGCAGCGATCATGAGGGTGGAAAGGGCATTGATTTCCGGAGAAATCCCTCGCTTCACCATGGCGTAGATGTAAAGCGGGAGAGTTGTCGAATTCGGCCCGGCTGCGAAGAAGCTGATGATGAAGTCATCGATGGACAGTGTGAAAGCGATGAGCGCGCCCGCAGTGATTCCCGGCATGATGAGGGGAAGCGTGATGTAGCGGAAGCACTGCCATGGACGGGCATACAAATCGCCGGCGGCTTCTTCGTATTCCTGTTTCAGCCCGTCAAGCCGCGCCCCCACCGTGATGACCACGAAAGACAGGCAGAAGGTGATATGGGCGAGGATGATGCTTGTCCGTCCCAGCGATAAATGGATCTGAGAAAAGAGGACAAGAAGGGAAAGTCCCATGACGATTTCGGGAATGAGGATAGGAAGATAGATAAGGCCGTTCAGGAATCCCTGCCATTTATAACGGTATTTGTGAAGGGCGAGCGCCGCGGTCGTACCGAGAATAGTGGATAACGCCGGCGAGCTTTTTCGCGGGCGCCTCTGCCACATGGCGGTTATTAAAAAGCTGGGCGTACCATTTGAACGTGAAGCCTGCCCACACAGCATTCATGCGGGAGTCATTGAAGGAATACAGCGCCAGGATAAGAATGGGCAGGTAAAGGAAGGCCAGCACCGCCAAAGCGTAAGAAACAAGGAGATGGCTACGCCATGTTTTCTGCATTGCTGTCTCCTTTCTGCGCCCGAATTGCCCGATAGTACAGGAAAATGAAAATGAGGGAAAGCAGGGCAAGCACAATGGACAGTGCCGAGCCGAAAGGCCAGTCACGGGCGGAGAGGAACTGGTTCTGTATGACATTGCCCACGAGAGCCGCTTTCGCCCCGCCCATGACATCGGGGACGACGAACATGCCGAGGGAAGAAATGAAGACCAATACCGTCCCTGCCGCAATGCCGGGCATCGTCAGAGGCAGGGTAATTTTTCGGAATGCTGTCATGGGGGAAGCGCCCAGATCGGCGGGGGGGTCTAAAAGTCTGCGGTCGAGCTGTTCAATGGAGACGTAAACGGGGAGGATCATGAAAGGAAGAAGGGCGTATACCATGCCCAGCATGACAGCGCCTTCATTATACAGAAATTGGATCGGCTGGGAAATAACTTCCAGCTTCATCAGAATCGTATTCAGCACGCCCTGGCTCCGGAGGATGATCACCCACGCATAGGAACGGATAAGGAAATTGATCCAGAAAGGAATCATACAGAGGATCAGTCCCTTCTGCCGCAGACGGCGGGGGAGCCGGGCAATGCAGTATGCCAGCGGATAGCCCATGAGGATGGTGCATACCGTGGTTACGACGGCTATGAAAATTGTCCGTCCAAAAATGGAAATATAAAGAGGATCCAAAAACCTCGCATAGTTTTGGAAAGTCCAGCCAAAAACGATCTGTCCGTATGCCGTGCGGGAAGCGAAGGAAACCGCCACCACGATGAGCATGGGGATGACAAAGAAAACAGCCAGCCAGACCATGGACGGGACGAGCAGATATTTTCCGTTTCTTTTCATCGTTCTACTCTGACCTCGTCTTTTTCATACCACCAGATGCCTACATGGTCGTTGATCTGCCAACGGTGGACGTCATCAAAGTACTGGTAGGCGAGGACTTCCTGGCCCGTGCCGTCAAGACGGATGAATACTTTATCAATGGTACCGTAAAAAATCACATCCTCCACCGTGCCGAAGAAGCGCGGCGCGGGATGGGAATCATCGCCATCTTTTCCGCCGCAGAGATTCAGCTTTTCAGGGCGGAGGACAAGAATTTCCTTCCCGTTATCAAAAAAATTGCTTTCTCCGATGAAGCCGGCGACAAATTTTGTTTTCGGATAATGGTAAATCGTATTGGGATCATCGTCCTGCTGGATTTCCCCCTTGTCCATGATAACGATGCGGTCGCTCATGGTGAGGGCTTCTTCCTGATCATGGGTGACGAATACGAAAGTAAGGCCGAGTTCTTCCTGCAGGTCTTTCAGCTCGATCTGGAGCGTTTTGCGGAGCTGGTAATCAAGAGCGCCGAGAGGCTCGTCTAAAAGAAGCATTTTCGGATTATTTACCAAGGCGCGGGCCACGGCGACACGCTGCTGCTGTCCTCCCGACATCTGCGAAGGATATCGGCTGCGAAGATCTTCCAGCCGGATCAGTTTCAGCAGTTTCTGTGTGCGTTTTGCGGCTTCTTCCCTGCCGACACCTTTCATGCGCAGGCCAAAACCGATATTTTCCTCCGCCGTCATATGGGGGAACAAAGCGTAATTCTGGAATACCATATTCACATCCCGTTTATAAGGGGGGAGATTCGTGATATCCTGCCCGTCGAGGATGATTTTTCCTTTTGTCGGAGTGTCCAGCCCTGCAAGCATACGGAGAAGAGTCGTCTTTCCGCAGCCGGAAGGACCTAATAAAGTTAAAAACTCACCATCATGGATAGAGAGTGAGAGCGGGGGGATAATGACATGATCACCGTAAGCCTTGGTGATTCCCTCCAGACGGACCAATTCTTTCATGTCCCGAACACGACCTTTCAGGGAAGTATAGAAGCGGTGACGCCGCAGCCGCTTTATGCCCGCAATCAGGCAACTATAAAAAGAAAGCGCAGGACTTTCCGCTTTCACGGCGGCGCGTTTTTTATTTACCTTGTCGAAAAAACGAAATTCTCTATGACTCCGCGGTTTTCCTTACGGGAAGATAAAAACTGCACCAATATAAATGGTCAGCGCTTCCTTCTGTTTGTACTTTATTATACATGGAAATATATAAAAACTGAATGCCTTTTGACACTATTTTTATAAATAACCCTAATCTTTCGGAAAGGGAATGATGGCCGATAGCTGTGAGCTGGCAGCTGTGAGCTGTCGGCTGCAAGCTAAATATTCTTTTACGATTAAATTATTACGACAAGCGAGTATCCCCAATCGCACTACGTGCGCCAGCAGCTCTTTCTGACGGCCGACTCCATGATCCTTGTATAAGACGTTAAGGCGTCATCCGAAGCGAATGCGAAGGATCTGTTACCGTGGTAAGGAAAACCGTAAGATGTCATTCAAGGTAATAGATTCTTCACTCTGTGTCATCGTTCCGCTTCCCGTCTTTTCCACAAAGCATTCTTGCCACCGTTCAGAATGACGATTGAAGGAAAGGGCGTCACTAGTGATGGGGAACGGGAAGCGTCATAATGATGGAGAACGAAAGGCGTCATCCTGAAGCGATAGCGAAGGATCTGTACCCGTGATGAGGAAAGCGGTAAGAAGATAAAAGCTATCAGCTGTTAGCCGTGAGCTGTCAGCTAAAAGTGCTGAATGACAACGGACGGCAAGGTGTCATAATGAGTGAATGTGAAGGATCTGCTGCCGTAATGACACAAAAGAATAGAATGAATTTTTGCAAGCAAAAACGCCGCTGTTGAATATGCAGCGTTTTTTTCATCTGTAAGCCGGCGGCTGCTTTTTATTATTTCATATATTTATAGAGGAAGGCATTGATTTCTTCCGTGACGAACTGATTGGATTCTTCGCTCAGCTTGAAAGAGCCGCCCAACATGCACCATGTGATGAGCGCACCGTAAAGATGGGAGAGAAGAAGTTTCGTAAGGAACGCGACCGGTGTATCTTCTTTCAGCCGGTCTTCTTCTTTGGTGTGCTTGAGAATGGTATAGATTTTACGATATCCTTCGCGGAGATTTTCCGCGCCTTCTTCTGCGGAGCGGGGAGACATGATATCGCGGATCCATTGGCGGATCAGATTTACACCCATGCGGTCCGCTTCATGGAGAATGGCATTGAAGTAATAGGTCAGTTTTTCCTGAGGGCCTCCGGGCATCGTCATGGCAGTGGTAAATATTTCTTCTATGACTCGGGTGGAAAATTCACGGACGACATCTTCTTTGCATACAAAATAGTGGTAGAATGTGCCTTTTGCCACACCGGCATCTTTCGTAATTTCTTCGACGGAAACGTTGTCAAATCCCCGTTCGCTGATGAGTTTTCTGGCGGAAGCGGTCAGCTTGGCTTTTGTCCGCTCGGCTTTTTTGGTTAAAGGCATTGCGCATCCTCCTTTATTATTTATATTATATTAGTATAAAATAAGTGGGGTATAAATGCAATGACTTTTAGTCATTTAAATGATCCGGGAAGGGTTTGGAATAAAATTTCCGCTGCTGTAATTGGACGGTTTCCTTTGGTATAATGAAGACAGGAAAACGGAAAGAATACAGTGTCCGGGTAAATGGTTTGGAGGAGCTTCATGGACGACGGCCATATATGGTTTGAATTATTTATTATTGTTCTGCTTGTCTTGGGAAATGCCGTGTGTTCATTGGCGGAAATTGCCATTGTGGGAGCGAGGAAGACGAAGCTGCAGGAGCTGGCGGACGAGGGGAAGCGTGGCGCGGCGCAGGCGCTGAAGCTGACCGGACGTAAAGAGGAGCTGTTCTCTACCATCCAGGTGGGGATTACCACCATCAGCATCGTGACGGGTATGTTCTCCGGCGCTTCTCTGGCAGGCCCTCTTGCTGATTTTCTTGGCGGCATTCCTGTAGCCGGCGCTTTCCTGGCACCTTTGAGCATGTTCTTTGTCATGGCGCTGGTGACGTATTTTGCTTTAATTATCGGGGAGCTGGCACCGAAGTGGATCGCCATTGCGGAACCGGAGAAAGCAGCGTGCCTCATCGCCCGTCCCATGATTTTATTTTCCAACCTGTGCAAGCCTCTTGTGATATTCAGCACGTGGTCGACGAAGCTTGTGGTGAAGATGCTCGGCGTCCGCATGGGGGGCGAAACGCCCGTATCGGAAGAGGAAATACGTGTCCTTCTCCATCAGGGGGCGCGGCTCGGCACGATTGACAAAAAAGAACCGGAAATGATTGAGAATGTTTTTTCTCTGAATGATCTCACTGCGTCGGATACTATGACTCCGCGGCCGCAGCTTGTATGGATTGATCTGGAGGATACGGAGGAAAATATCTGGGAGGATATTAATCATTCCACCCACTTCCGTCTTCCCGTGGGAAACGGATCCCTTGATGATTTCAAAGGTCTTGCCGATATGAGCGAAGTGCTCCGCGACCAGCACCGGAATCCCGGCAAGTCTATCAAAGCGTCCATCATGGACTCGGCTTACCGTCCGCTCCTGATTCCGGAAACACTTATATTGACAAAGGTTCTTGCCCTGTTCAAAGACCGGGTGGTCCACGAAGCGGTGGTCATTGATGAATACGGCACCCTGACGGGACTGGTCACGCTCCATGATGTTTTGGAAGAAATCGTGGGGGATATGCCTGGCGACAAGGAAGACATGCTGGAGGCGCAAAATAAGTTTATCCGCCGCACGGAAAATTCCTGGCTGGTGGAAGGGCTGTGTACCATTGATGAGTTCAGGGAGTATTTCCATATCGAGGAAGAACTTCCGGGAGAAGCGGAAGATGATTACAAGACGCTTGGCGGGTTTATCACGTATCTGTTCGGCTATATTCCGAAAGAAACGGAAAAAATTTCCTTCGGCCGTTTTACCTTTGAAGTGATGGACTGCGACAACCGCAGAGTTGATAAAGTATTAGTTACGGAAGGGGAAGGATAGTATGTACAAAGACGGAGATTACAGGGGGTTGTCCTTAGAAGAGGTGATTCTTGCCATTCATGATGAACTGCGGGAAAACCGCGCTTTCCTCCAGATGTCTCTTCTCGATCCCGATCCCGACAACCGTCCCGCGGAAGATCTTCGGATACGGAAAATCATGGAGCTGGCAGGCGTCATGGAAAACGTGCTGGACACGCTCGTGAGGGATACCTGCAGATCGGAGGCGGAAGCCGGCCATGATGGGGAAGAAATCCCCTGCCGTGAAGAATCTGAAGGCGGTGTCGACGTGGAGTATAGAAGCCATACGCCCGGGAAGCCTGACGAGAGTGAAAATATCGAGCAGGATTGGAATATGGATGCTGTGGGGGATGAAGCGGAAGACGTAAAAAAGAAGAAAGATAAGACGAAAAAAGGAAAGAAAAATAAAAAGGATAAAAAAGGAAAGAAGAAGGGGAAAAAGAAATAAGCAGGGAGAGCCGCGCTGTCATCGGGCGGCTTTTCCTATGCCTGTGCCGCTCTTTCCTTTCCTGAAGTATGGGACAGGGGGCGTTTTCATGGCGGAATTTTCTCTTTTTATTTGACCGGTACGCTTTTATTGGCTACACTGGATATAATGTTTTTGAAAGGCGGTAGTATGGAATTCAGTATAAGAAACAGAAAAGTATGGTTCGTTTCCCTGCTTCTCTGTATAGCCCTCTTCTTTTTGAGCGGCTGCGAAATGAAAAAGATGGGCGGCGATGCCGCGTCGAAGGAAAGTTATGTCGTCACTGACGCGTTTGACAATCAGGTGGCTATTCCCCACAAACCGAAAAAGATCCTCGGCACGGACTCTGCTATCGATACGATGCTTCTTGGCGTTGTCGAACCGTCCCGGCTGGCGGCGTGCTTCATTGCGGATAAAGATCCCGGCATGTCCTATATCGCGGACGAGGTGAAGGATATCAAGCCGGAGATTCCCCTGAACGGGATTTCTATGGAAATATTGACAAAAATAAGTCCCGATCTTATCGTGGCGTCATCTTATACGAGGCAGAAGGAACTGGATATGTGGCGCAGCCTCGGCTATCCTGTCGTCATGATCGACGGCCCGACGTCCATCGCCCAGGCAGAAAAGGATATACGCATCATCGCGGCTGCCGTGGGGGAAACAGAGCGGGGAGAAAAGGCGGGCGCCGAAATGGAACGGCAGTTAAAAGAAGTGGACAGTACACTTGCCGCAAGGAATCTTCCGCCCCAGACAGGACTTCTTGTCTCCCAAATGAGCCGTTACGGCGGACCGGGCTCCATGTACCATGAACTGCTGACAAGGGCGGGAATCAAAAACGCCATTGCCGAAGTAGGCGTAGCCAACGGGCAGCTTTTGTCGCAGGAACTGATTGTCAAATCGGATCCGGATTTCTTCTTTGTTTCTGCTGACAGGGAATCGGATGAAACGGGAGCGGGGAAATTCAGGGACAGTTTTCTGGCAAATCCCGCCATTCAGAATATGCGTGCTTACCATCGTGTCATTCCCCTGGAGGACCGGTATATCTATGCGTCGTCCCAGAACTGCGTCTATGCGGTGAAAGCGATGGCAAACGCCGCTTACGGCCCCCTTTTTGATATGAGCGGGGAAAAACAGATTAAAGGATATTGAGGAGGAACTATGTCGAAAAAAGGGAAAAAGAAAAACAGAACTTTGGATATCATCATCTTAACGATGCAGATGATTTCACTCATCGCCAATCTCTGGCTCCTGAAACATGCCATTAACAGAAGTATCGTAAAGAAAAAGACGGCGGGGGAGAGACATTGAAGCAAAGTGTGAGCCACTATGTCATGCCTGATGAAAAAGAAGAAGCAACGGCGGAATTGGTGCACCGCTTGGGGCTGGACGGCATTGAAAACCTTATTTACGGTGATGAACCGTCATCCAATCTTTTCACATCGCTCACGGTGGGGGCGCATCTGCGCTTTTGGCCGAGGTGGATGGATTTTTACCTTGGAAATACAAAGCGCTATAAAAAACAGTTCCCCGATGAAAAAGCCCTTACCGCTTACTATGGTGCCTCCGACACGGACGGCTGGCTTGAAGAAATACGGAAAAATATCCGCGCGGCGCTGGCGGAAAATCCGGAGTACCTTGTGTGGCATGTGGCAGACTGTACTCTGGAAGAAGCATGGACACGGCAGTTTTATTACACCTCAAAGGACGTTCTTCGGGGAACGGCGGCTGTTTACAATGCCGTTTCCAAAGAAGTGCCTGAGACGGTGGAAGTCCTTTTCGAAAATATTTTCTGGCCGGGGCTGTGCCGCCTTCTGCCTTCTGAAATAGACTATTTCTTTTCCCTTTTGAAAGGGTCAAATGTAGGACTTGTCTTAGACACGGGTCATTTCATGAATACCAATCCGGATCTGGAAACTGAAGCGGATGGCGCGGAATATATCTGTGCCATGGCGGAAAAACTGGGGAGCATGAAAAAACTGTTCCGCGGGATGCACCTGTCCTGTTCCCTGTCCGGGAAGTACCAGAAATCTTGTACCGCCGTGCCGCCGGAGAACATGGACGGAGAAACCGTCATGATGCATATTACCTCTATCGACCAGCACCGTCCTTTCACCACGGAAGCGGCGCGGAAAATCGTGGAATGCATAGAGCCTGCGTACCTCACGCATGAGCTTTTTGGTGATTATGGGGAAATCTCCAAAGAGAAACTGAAAATTCAGATGGCCGCCATCGGCGCAGATGGAAAAGGCGGCAAACCCATTTCTCTATGTGGGTGAAGAAGTCATGATGAAGAAATGCATCTGCCTCTTATGGATGCTCATGGCTGTATGTTTTTGCAGTCCAGCAGGAGCGGAAACAGGCCTTTACTTTTTATCCTGGGATATGGACGGGGACGCGGTTCGTTATGCACTGGAAATCACCGCGGAAGACGGGGAAATTTTCTATACCGATGATTCCGTTTGGCAGAATGAAGTGATATTTCCGGCGGATATCCCCATGGATGCGGAAAAGGAAATCTTCTGGCGCGTGCGGCCCTTCGATTTATATGACGGGCCTCTTCGTGACTGGACCGAAAGAGAACCTTTCGAGGCGGCCGGCAGCCTTTTGGTACGGGAAGCGCCTCTTCTCCGGCCTGATGATCACGAGGACCGGCGGATGAAACTGCTCTACCCCGTTTATTCCTATGTGGGGCTTCCCGGCGCAAAATCATATGAAGTGGAAGTGACGGACAGCGAGCCTGAAAATCCTGACGGTACGGAACCGTCCATGTACCGCGTGTGGTCGGGGACGTCGGAAATCATGGAGATTTACGATGACTTTCCTCGTACGGGCGTGTACTGGTGGCGGGTGCGGTGCCTTGATGAAGACGGAAATGCCCTCGGTGTGTGGAGCGAGGCGCGGAGAATGGAAATGCCTGTTGACGGATGGGAAACGGGGCTCTTCGGCGACAGCATCAGCCACGGCGGAGGACGGATGTCTTTTTCGCCGTCTGATGCGCTGTACAATTTGGGCTTTTATCTTGACGAGCCGACGGTGAACCTGGCACAAAGCGGCGACACGAGCCGGCGGATGGCGGAACGGTTTGAGGCGGATGTCCTTCCTTTCCGCTTACAATATCTCCTCATCATGGGCGGCACGAACAGCCTCCGCGGAGGGGAAGACCCGGAGAATGTCATCGGTGATTTGAGGTACATCGGCGACAAATGCAGGGAAAACGGGATCAAGCCGATTTATCTCACTTTGGCACCAATCAATCCTGACAATATTAAACGTTATTTCGATGAAGACACGGCACCCGATTGGAAAGAGCGTTTTGCCACAGTGAATGAATGGATACGCACGCAGGATCATATCGATACGGCAGTGCTCTTTGCGGATATGGATGTATTATCACCGGAGTACGGCGCAGACGGTATCCACATCGACTGGAAAGGGAAATTCCTGATGGGGCAGCTTATTAACAGGGAACTGCCGAAATTTAAGGAATAAGATATCGGCGGATGGCGGAACTTAAGACAAATCAAAAACGCAGACGGTCACAAGTACACTGTCTGCGTTTTCTGTTTCCTGATATTGAGCTTTCAGAACAGCCGTGATTTCAGCTTCATGGCAGTCCATTTGGCGAGGGCGTTTTTCGCTTCCTGCGGTGCGGTATCCACAAGGCGCACCCGCGCTTTCAGCCGATCCTCCATGGTGACGCTTTTGTCGATGTACGGCTCAAAAGTTTTATACAGATTCATTTTTGTGATTTCTTCATTGATGTCCATATGTCCTCCTTATTTCTTGTCATTGGAAAGATGAAGTCTGTCGAAGATGAGGAATGAGAGGGAGAGGATCATGGCAACGATGGTGGCAAGTCCCATGCCTTTCAGCTGGACAGGCCCCAAGGTAACGGTCGCGCCCGATAGTCCGGAAATCATGGTGACGGCGGTGAGAATCAGGTTTCTTGATTTCGTGTAGTCCACTTTCTTTTCGATGAGCATGCGGATTCCTGAGGATGCGATGAAACCGAAGAGGAGAATGCACACGCCGCCCATAACGGGAGTGGGGATGGCATGGATGACAGCGGCCACTTTGCCGATGAAGGAAAAGATGATGGCGAAGACTGCCGCACCGCCGATGACCCAGGTGCTGTATACGCCTGTCATGGCCATGACGCCCATATTTTCACCGTAAGTGGTATTTGGCGTGGAACCGGCAAAACCGGAAATCATATTTGACAAACCGTCGGCAAAGAGGGAGCGGTGGAGCCCCGGATCTTTGATGAGGTCGCGGCCGAGGATGTCGCTGGTGACGAAGAGGTGGCCCAGATGTTCGGCGAAGACCACGAAAAGGGCGGGCATGATCATCATGACGGCGCTGAAATTAAAGCGGGGCGAATAAAAGGTCGGGACGGCAAACCATTCTTTCGCGGCCACATTGGAGAAATCGACAACGCCCATGATGATGGAAAGGATATATCCCGCGATGACGCCGATAAGAATCGGAATAATGGAAATAAATCCGCGGCCCAGTACGGTGGCGAGAATGGTGACGATGAGGGTAAACATGGAAATCATGACAGCCATGGCATTTGTCATACCCTGTGCTTCTCCGGAGAAGCCCGACATGCTCATGGCAAGCGGGGCAAGCTCCAGGCCGATAATGGCGACGATGGAGCCCATGGCGGCGGGAGGGAACAGCACATCAATCCATGACGTTCCTATCTTCTTTACAAGGAGCGCGAGAATCATGAAAGACAGGCCGAAGCAGATGAATCCGCTTTGCGCGTCGGCATAAGTCATGCCCTCTGTGGCGGTAACCGCGAGAGCCGGAGAGATGAAAGCGAAACTGGAACCGAGATAGGCGGGCAGTTTCCATTTGCAGATGAACAGGTAGAGCAGCGTGCCCACGCCGTTCATGAAAAGACAGGTCGCCGGATCCACATGCAGGAGGAACGGCACGAGCACCGTCGATCCGAACATGGCGAACAGGTGCTGCAGGCTGAGCGGTATAGTCGGCAGCAAAGGCAGTCTTTCTTCCACTTCGATAATTCTTTTTTCCATAAAACCCTCCATAAAAATCTTCACCCGCGAAAAAAGGAAGACCGCGTCCCAAACAGCGATCCTCCCTTCTTTAAAGACAATAAACTTATCTCAAATATTTTATACTTTCATACCTGTAAAAGCAAGAGTAAAGCAATATTTTCTGTAATTCCGTATAAAAACTATTTATAAAGAATGCATCCGAAAAAGTTATGCCCCGCTTTCATAACTTCGGATTTTTCGGCCTGAAAAACGCAAAATTTTCCCTTTAAATTCCAAAAAAGAATTTTAAAAATAATGAAAACAAAGAATAAGAAGAAAAGGGAATAATATAGATAACTCTTAATTATTTTATTCCAAACAATTTTTCATGCTATGATTTTTTGGAAAATTAAATTTTACGAAAACAATATGGAGATGAAAACGTATTACCAAACAGGCATGATCCAGAACAGGAGGGCACAATGGCATTGATTTCACTCGGCTCGCTGGCAGCGGCTATTTTCCTTGGATTTTTCAGAAAAATGAATACGGGGCTTGTCTGTATCGGCTTTGCGCTGCTTCTGGGAAAACTGGCCGGCATTCCGGACAAGGAAATCATCGGCGGATTCAACTATTCCCTTTTCCTCATGCTTCTCGGCGTTACTTACCTGTTCGGACTGGCGGAATGGAACGGGACACTGAAACTTCTTACAAAGAAGATTACCGTTCTGGCAGGGAAACGGACATATCTCATCCCTGTCGTCATGTACCTCTTCGCCACAGTACTGTCCGCGCTGGGGCCGGGTACGATTCCCACCACCGCGATTATGATGGTTTTCGGAATGACGCTGGCCGTGGAAATGAAGATCAATCCTGCCATGCTGGCGGCAATCATATTCCTCGGTGCGGCCGGCGGAGGTATGTCGCCTCTTGCAGCGACGGGGATCATCGGACTCAACCTGTGCGAAGAATTCGGACTAACCGGTATCGAAGCGCCTCTGCTGGTGAACGGCATATTTTCATCCACCGTGTATGCCGCTGTCGTTTACATTGCTTTCGGCGGGTATAAACTGAAATCTGAGAAAGCGCTGAAGTTTTCCGACACGGCTTCTTTTAACAGAGCACAGATCATCACGCTCCTCGGCATCTGTGCAATGGTAGTCATGGTAATGCTTTTTAAAGTGAATGTGGGACTGGCCAGTTTTACCGCGGCAATGGCACTTTCCTTCTTCCGTGTGTCCGATGAAGGAGAGGCGCTGAAACGGATTCCCTGGGGGACGCTTCTCCTGATCTGCGGCGTAGGGGTACTGATGAATGTGATTATCGTCCTCGGCGGTATCCATCTTCTTTCCGCTTCCCTTGCGTCCATCATGAATGCTGCCACGGCTACTGCCATCCTCGGTGTCACCGCAGGCGTCATGTCATGGTTTTCTTCCACGTCGGGTGTGGTGATGCCCACACTTATTCCCACCGTGCCCCATATCATTCACCAGATGAGCATATCCGTGAATCCGGTGGAATGGGTCACCGCGATTTCCATGGTATCCAATACGGCAGGGATCAGCCCCCTCTCTACCGGCGGCGGGCAGGCCCCTGTCG
>ERZ779740.293-NODE-293-length-17377-cov-3.83726_pt1 | contig 17377 bp, 13 predicted proteins | sample MGYA00511099_ERZ779740 | MGnify/ENA primary metagenome ERZ779740 (study PRJEB29588, sample SAMEA2161216) | human gut metagenome | biome: human gut; feature: human-associated habitat; material: faeces | place: Denmark | collected 2008/2010 ...
GAGCCGGTATGGTAAAAGTCATCACCGCAGAGGAGAACCGGCAGATCTTACAGCAGGGAATTCCGGAAGCTTTGTACGGATCCTGCAGACAACTGTCTGAGAGCCTGGAATGGGCGGATGTCATTGCTATCGGTCCCGGCATCGGCAGAGAGGAACAGGCACGGGAATGCCTGAAAAAAGTAGTGGAAAAGAGCAGAAAACCATTAGTGATGGATGCGGATGCACTGAATCTTCTGGCAGAAGAAAACGGTAAGGCATTGGCAGAGAAGCTGCATACCCAGGGAGCAGAGGGCAGAGTTATCATTCTGACTCCCCATGTGGGAGAATTGTCCAGACTGCTTGCGAAGACCATCCCGGAATGCAAGAAGGAGCTTCAGGAGTGTGGCAGAGAACTGGCAGAACGGTTTCATGGTGTGGCGGTTGCCAAGGATGCAAGAACGATTGTATGTAAAGAACAGGGAGAATTTTATCTGAATACTACAGGCAACAGCGGTATGGCCACTGCGGGCAGCGGAGATGTCCTGACGGGTGTGATCCTGGGACTTTTAGCTCAGGGTATGAATGCAAGTGATGCAGCTGTGAACGGTGTGTATCTCCATGGCAGAGCCGGTGAGCTGGCGGCAAAGCTCCATACGGAGTATGGGGTAATGGCGGGAGATATTGCGGATTGCCTGATGAAAGACTATGATGAGAAAGAAAGTGTGAAGAAATGATAAGCAAACTACAGGAAAAGATGAATTCCTACCAACGGGTATGGGCGGAAATAGATCTGGATGCCATTTGGGAGAATATGATCCATATGAAGGAAAATATTGCCCCGGAGACGAAGATACTGGCGGTCATAAAGACGGACGGTTACGGACACGGCGGTGTTCCCATTGCCAGAATGCTGGAGGATGTGGATTTTATGTTCGGCTATGCGGCAGCTACCTACGAGGAGGCACATGTCCTCAGGGAAGCCGGTGTGAAGAAACCGATCCTGATCCTAGGATATACTTTTCCTTATTGTTATGAGAAAATGATCCGGGAAGAGATCCGCCCGGCAGTGTATCGCAGGGATACCGTGGAAGAACTGGCAGAGGCCGCAGCAAAGGCCGGTAAGAAAGCCAAAGTGCATATCAAAGTGGATACCGGCATGGGAAGGATCGGTATCACTCCGGATGACGAAGGGCTGGATTTTGTAAAATTTGTCATGGAACATCCCGGACTGGAAGTGGAAGGTATCTTTACCCACTTTGCAAAATCGGATGAAGCGGATAAGACTTCTGCCAACCATCAGCTGGAACTGTTTCAGAATTTTATTGATAGAATACAGTCGGAACTGGGACTGGAGATTCCGGTAAAGCATTGTTCCAACAGTGCGGCGATTCTGGAAATGCCCCAGGCCAACATGGATATGGTACGGGCGGGAATCACAACCTACGGTTTATATCCTTCCGAAGAAGTAAGTAAGGATATTGTACCTCTGCGGGCTGCAATGTCTCTCTACAGTCATATCATTTACTGCAAGACGATCCATGCGGGGCAGAGTGTCAGCTACGGTGGATTGTTTACCGCAACAAAAGATACCAGAGTAGCCACCATCCCTGTAGGATATGGAGACGGGTATCCCAGAAGCCTGTCGGGAAAAGGCTACGTGCTGATCCACGGGAAAAAGGCCCCCATCCTCGGAAGGGTCTGCATGGACCAGTTCATGGTGGATATTTCCGGAATTCCCGGAGCCATGGAGGGCGATAAGGTGACGCTCCTTGGCGCGGATGGTCAGGAGCGGATCACGGCGGAAGAACTGGGAGAACTTTCCGGCAGATTCAATTATGAGTTTGTCTGCACACTGGGAAAACGAATTCCCAGAGTCTACCGTCGAAATGGTGAGATCACAGAAGTAAAAGATTATTTTGAAAATTTCTGACGGATCTAAAGTGTTCGTATAACTCCGGAAGAATCGGCAATACTTATGTTAAATCGCTGATGAAGGAGTAGAAATGAGAAGAGGAGATATCTATTACGCAGATTTGAGACCGGTCATCGGCTCGGAGCAGGGCGGCATCCGGCCGGTGCTGATCATCCAGAACGATGTGGGGAACAAACACAGTCCCACCGTGATCTGCGCTGCAATCACCTCAAAGATGAACAAGGCGAAGCTGCCTACGCATATTGAACTGAATGCCCGCCGCTACGATATGGATAAAGATTCCGTAGTGCTGCTGGAACAGCTGCGCACCATCGATAAAAAGAGGCTGAAAGATAAGGTATGCCATCTGGACGGAGACATTATGCGGAGAGTGAACCGGGCACTGAAAGTCAGCCTGGAGCTGGATACATAGCCCGATGCATAGTGTATCCGAAAATAGGATAAAATACGAAAGGATGAAATAAAATATGGACATGAGTGGGCCTGTGGCCATTTTTCTCTTTTTCCTGCTGTTGCTGGTGGATATGTTTTTCTATGGATTTGATGCCGCCATCGACAATCTGAATGAAAAGGAGATCCTACATAAAGCAGAGGAAGAAAAGGATCGCCGGTCCATGCGGCTGAGTGAAATGATCAGCCGTCCGGGGATCTATATCAATACGGTACAGCTGGTTATTACGCTGATCAATATTTTAATGGGAGCTTTTTATCTGAATATCTGGCTGCAGACCATTGACAAGGGACTTCATGTGATCAATGTGGGAGGCATGTCTCTGGAGAATGTGCCTACGGGAGTGCTTTCAGGGATTGCCACGGTATTGTCTTTTATTGCCATGATCTATATCCTGTTGACTTTCGGTGTGCTGATTCCCCGGAAAATGGCATCCAGACAGCCGGAGAAGTGGGCGTATGCCTGTATTGACCCGATTTATATTATCACCAGACTGCTGGCACCCCTGACGGGGCTGGTGAATCTGACAGCCAAGGGAATCCTGTTCCTCTTCGGTGTCCGCAACAATACGGATGAAAATGATGTGACCGAGGAAGAGATCATCAATATGGTGCAGGAAGGTCATGAGCAGGGTGTCATTCAGGCCAGTGAGGCGGAGATGATCTCCAACATTTTCGAATACGGAGACAAGGAAGCCCAGGATATCATGACACATCGTGGAAGTATCGTGGCCATTGATGGTGAGACGAAACTGAAAGATGCCATTGCTTCCATGCTGGGAGGCAAGAACAGCCGTTACCCTGTGTATGAGGAGAATATTGATCATATCATCGGTATCCTGCATCTGAAGGATGCCATGCGGTTCCATATCAGTGATGACAAGCTGGACCTGCCTATCGCAAAACTGGACGGGCTGCTCAGAGAGCCTTATTTTGTGCCGCAGACGAAAAATATCGATGAACTGTTCAAGGAAATGCAGTCCCAGAAGCTGCAGATGGCCATTGTGGTAGACGAATACGGACAGACCGACGGACTGATCGCCATGGAGGATATTCTGGAGGAGATCGTCGGCAATATCATGGATGAGTATGATGAGGATCAGGAATACATCAAGAACCGTGGCAAGGGCGAATATGTCATGGAAGGCAAGACTCCGTTAAAGGAAGTGGAAGAGCTTCTGGGTATTACCTTCGACGAGGAAGAATTCGAGACTTTGAACGGTTTCCTGATCTCCAGACTGGACCGGATCCCGGAACCGGACGAGCAGTTCGATGTGGACTATAAGGGATACAACTTTAAAATCCTTTCCGTGGTCAAAAAAATGATAGGAAGTGTGTTGGTCCGGAAGCTTCCGGAGGAAAAAACATCGCAGAATGCAGAAGACGGACAATCAGTGCTTGAAGAAAAAAGAAAATAATGCTATGATAGAAAGAGCGTTATTGCGTAAAGACTACGCATACAAAGAGAAAGAAACTTTAAGTTCAAAGGAGTAACAAAAATGTCAGGACATTCCAAATTTGCTAATATTAAGCATAAAAAAGAAAAGAACGATGCTGCAAAGGGTAAGATTTTTACCATTATCGGCCGTGAGATCGCAGTCGCTGTAAAAGAGGGCGGTCCCGATCCCGCCAACAATTTCAAACTGGCAACCGTTATTGCCAAGGCAAAAGCCAACAACATGCCCAACGATACCATCGAGCGCGGTATCAAGAAGGCAGCCGGAGATGTGGGCAATGTAAACTATAAGTATGTGACTTACGAAGGTTACGGCCCCAACGGTATCGCCATCATCGTAGATGCACTTACCGACAACACCAACCGTACCGCTGCCAACGTAAGAAGCGCATTCACCAAGGGACAGGGTAATGTAGGTACTCCCGGATGTGTATCCTTTATGTTCGATAAGAAGGGACAGATCATCGTGGACAAGGAAGAATGTGATATGGAAGCGGACGATCTGATGATGACCGCTCTGGATGCCGGAGCGGAAGATTTCTCCGAAGAGGATGACAGCTTCGAGATCCTGACTGATCCCGATAACTTCGAAGAGGTACGCAAGGCTCTGGAAGATGCCGGAATTCCCATGATCAGTGCAGAAGTTACCATGATTCCCCAGAATTATGTAACACTGACCGATGAGACTGCAGTGAAGAACTTACAGAGAACCCTGGAACTGCTGGAAGATGATGATGACGTTCAGGCAGTATATCATAACTGGGACGAATAAATTGAAAGGTTAGGGGTAACAGCATGGAGAAACTTGCAATTGTAGTTCCTTGTTATAATGAAGAAGAGGTGTTAAAGATTGCTTCCGAGGCACTGAGGGGTGTGCTGGATGATCTGATCCATAAGGGAAAGATCGCGGAAGACAGTTTTATTCTGTTTGTAAATGATGGCAGTAAGGATCGTACCTGGGAGCTGATCGAAGAAGAGCATCAGGCACATCCGGTGCAGGTATGCGGTGTAAAGCTGGCCGGCAATGTGGGACATCAGTTCGCACTGACTGCCGGACTAATCACTGCCATGGATCTGTCTGATGTGACGGTTTCCATTGATGCAGATCTGCAGGATGATGTAGCTGTGATCGAGGAAATGATCGATAAGTTCCACAACGGCTGTGATATCGTATACGGTGTCCGTAAGGAGCGTAAGACCGATACTTTCTTCAAACGTACCACGGCGCAGGGATTTTATAAAGTCATGGAAATGATGGGGGTCAAGACTGTTTACAATCATGCGGATTTCCGACTGATGTCCAAGCGCGCGGTAGAACAGTTCTCCAAGTATCAGGAGACCAATCTGTTCTTAAGAGGTATGATGCCTTTGATCGGTTATCAGACGGACTGTGTATACTATGACCGTAAGGAAAGAGTGGCCGGTGAGTCCAAGTATCCTCTGAAGAAGATGCTTGCACTGGCATTCAACGGTATTTCTTCCTTCAGTGTGAAGCCTATCAGTATGATCCTGGGTGCCGGTATGATCATTGTGGCCTTAAGCCTTCTGGCAGCTATTTATGCGCTGATCTCTTATTGTACCGGACATGTGGTACCGGGCTGGACTTCCCTGATCCTGTCCATCTGGTTCCTGGGCGGTATTCAGTTAATGGCCATCGGACTGGTGGGCCAGTATATCGGCAAGATTTACATTGAGGTAAAACATCGTCCCAGATATAACATCGAAAAGGTACTGAAATAATGAATTATAAAAAAGGCATTTTAAGTGTTATATTGTGGTTCATTTATGCATTGACAGCGGGAACCGTACTGGTGGGCACGACAATGGTCATGCTCCTGCCGGAAGGTGGTTCCCGCCCAATCGGCCTTGTTATCGCAGGTGTATGGCTTGCGATGACAGGGCTGGTTGTTTTTCTGTTACATAGATTTCTGTGGGTAAAATGGGCACAAAACGGTGAAGGCTCAGGGCAGGTGAAACTGATTATCGAGGGACTGGCTGTAGTAGCTCTGATTGCTGTGGGAATCACACTTCGTGTAAGAGAGAGTATGCAGTACGATATCTCCGGGGCGGCCGGTAACATCTGGTTCGATGCGGTGAAAGTCACCGAGACCACGCGGATTCCTCAGGTGGTACACGGTGCGGTATACTTTTATCTGCAGGTGCTACACGGGCTGTTGGTATTTTTGGGTAATAAAATGACAGCGGCGCTGGTATTGCAGATTGTGCTGCAGATCCTGACCGGAATCTTTTTATATTTTGCGGTACGGAAACTGACCGGTATGGTGGCTGCAGTGGTATCTCTTGCGTACTGGATGTTATGCCCTGTTCTGTCTGGAGCAGTGATTCTGGGACCGGAACCGTTATATCAGTTATTGTGGATGATTGGTCTGTGTGTGTGCGTGGAAGCACTGGATAGTTTCAGGGGGCGGGGAGACACCCCCGGTATCCGTTCCGTGGGTGGATTTTTCTTAAGCGGTATTGTTATAGGAATTTTGGGCTATCTGGATGTCACAGGACTGCTCTTGCTACTCGTAGTGTTTTCTGCACTTTTTCTGGAGACAAAGCAACAGGTAAAATGGATGCGCAGAATCTGTGCCGGAGCATTGGGATTATTTGGTACAGTGGTGGCATTTTTTGCCTGCATCGCTCTGGATGCCGTGGGCAGCGGAAAGCAGATGGAAAATATACTTCTGGCATGGTGGAAAGTCTTTTCCCCGGGAAGATTCACATGGATCGCCCTCTATGAACAGCCGGCAGTTCACACATATGTGCCTGATAAGGTGGCCACGGTCATTATAGTTGCCGTTATGGTTACGATCCTTGCATGCGGCGCATTCAGTTACTGGTGCAGGAAAGAACACGAGAGACAGTCCGTGTGGATTGCTCTGGCGCTGGCACTTGGAATCTTAAACGGCTGCGGAATGCTGAGTGAAGATATGCCGGGACTTACGTTATTGTATCTGTTATTGGCAGTGGCTGCCGGCGCAGGAGTACAGGCGGTTCTACCGTACGAAATGGAACTGCTGCGGGAAGTCAAAGGGGTGCTGCCTGAGACCGTTGAGGCAGTTCCTGTGGGAGCTGCTTCCACAAAACGCCGACTGAAAGTACAAGATCTGGAGACCGAGGAATTCCCGGAGGAAGAGCCAGCGGATTTCCAGGAAGAACCTGTAGAAACGGAAAAAATACAGCTGATCGAAAATCCACTGCCCCTGCCGAAAAAGCATGTGCCTAAGGTACTGGATTATAAGCTGAACGGTGATGATGACAGTGATTTTGATTATCCGGTAGCGGATGACGATGATTTTGATCATTAAACATAAACAATAAAAAAGCGGATATACTAAAAGACGATACGAAAGGCAAAAGCCCGGGTATCGTCTTTTTGTTTTTATAATCATCGGAACAGGGAGGAAACAGGCCATGCAGAATCAGAAAGATAACGATCAAAACAAGAATGAAGCGCCGAAGACCGAGGCGGAAGAACACAGAGACGAAAGAATTGAAAAAACGGGACAACTGACGCTGTCGGATGCGGCATCCGGGGAAAAGATCCATCTGCTGACCATTATCGGTGAAATCGAAGGGCATGATAATCTCTCCGGTAATTCGAAGACTACGAAATATGAGCATATCCTGCCACAACTGGCAGCCATCGAAGACAGTGAAGAAATTGGCGGTGTGCTGGTACTTTTAAATACCATGGGCGGAGATGTGGAGGCGGGACTGGCTATTGCAGAGATGCTGGCATCTTTAAGCAAACCCACCGTATCCCTGGTGCTGGGTGGCAGTCATTCCATCGGGGTGCCTATTGCGGTGAGTTGTGACTATTCCTTCATCGTACCCACTGGAACCATGGTGATACATCCGGTAAGAATGAATGGCATGGTGATCGGTGTGCCCCAGACCTTTGAATATTTTAAACTGATCCAGGACCGGATCACGGGCTTTGTATGCAAACACTGTAAAATCAGCCGGACAAAACTGGAAGAACTCATGATGGAGACCGGATTCTTAACGAAGGATGTGGGAAGCATTCTGGTGGGAGAAGAAGCGGTGAACCACGGTATTATTGACGAAGTGGGAGGTATCGACCGGGCCATCTGCAGGCTTCGGAAGATGATCGAAGGGAACAGAAAAAGGGATGACAAGGCCATGGAAAAATGATATACTTCTAATTATGACTATAATGAAGTTAGGAGTATGATGACATGGCATCTTCATCAGGCAAAAGAACATCATCTTCCAATAGGACGAGAAAAAGTACCACAAACAGCCGCAGCAGGCAGGTGCAGAGAACAGCACAGGACAGTGAACTGTTCCATGAGATCGGTCTGATCGTTTTGTTTGTGGTAATGGTGATATTATTTTGTTGTAATTTTGGTATTATCGGCCCGGTCGGCAATGCGATCAGCGGGGTCTTATTCGGTATCTTTGGATTTACTGCATATATAGCACCTATTGTGATATTTCTGGCTGTGGCTTTCTGGTTCGCCAATGAGGGGAACCCTACCGCTGTACGCAAAATGATTGCAGGTGTCGTATTGTTTCTGATGCTCGGTGTGATCTGTGATCTGATCGCCAGGACTGCCGGCTCTATGGAACAGTATGATATCAAACTGTTATATACAAACTGCAGTACCGGTAAAAAGGGCGGAGGTATTCTGGCAGGAAGTATCTGCTATCTGTTGCTGCATTATCTGGAGACGGTAGGAACGGTTCTGGTGGTCTTATTGTGTTCTATGATCAGTCTGATCCTGGTAACGGAGCGTTCTTTCTTAAACAGCATGCGAAACGGTGGTGACCGGATCCGGGAACTGTCCAGAGAGGATGCAGTGCGCAGACGGGAAAATGCACAGATCCGCAGACAGGAACAGGAGGAACGTAATTCCCAGAGAGAGGAAGCCCGTCGTATCCGGGAAGAGGAACGACGGATCCGTGAGGAAGAGCGCAGACTCCGTGCGGAAGAGAAAGAGAATGAGCAGATCTTAAACGCCATTCCCCGCAGAGAGAAAAAAGTCAGCGGTGTTATGATGGACACTTCCCTGAAAAAGCAGGAGGCACAGTCTGTGGGAAGACGGGAAGATATTCATGAGATCGTTTATGAAGAGGATGCACAGGAGATTCCTGTTGTGGAAGAGACCAGAGTGACCTCCAGCGATTTTGATAAGATCAAGGTAACGGGAATGCATCAGGTGACCATGCAGGAGGCCGCAGCAGAAGAACCTTACGAGGAGATCCCCGTGGAGGAAGTGACCAGTGCTGCTACCTTCAAAAAACCTTTTGAACGCAGAGAATCCTGGCAGGAGGAGGCAGCACTCCTGACACCTCAGGCGGAATCTATCCGGATTCACAAGGAAGATATCCCGGAGCCTGAGCCTGTCGTGCGGGAACCTGCAGAGACAGCAACGGCGGAAAGCCACATACGACCGAAAATCACGGCACCGGAGCCGCCAAAGGGTAATTCTCTGGCAGAGGATCAGATACATAAGGATATTGCGAAAGCGGCCAAACAGCCTCCGGCAGAATACCGGATTCCGCCTCTGAGTCTGTTACAGAAGGGAAAGGCAGCTACCGGAGATTCCTCCAGAGAATTGAAAGAGACCGCCATGCGCTTGCAACAGACGTTAAATACTTTCGGTGTAAAGGTAACGATTACCGATATCAGCCAGGGTCCCAGTGTTACCCGCTATGAACTACAGCCGGAACAGGGCGTAAAGGTATCCAAGATCGTAGGCCTGGCAGATGATATCAAGCTGAATCTGGCGGCAACGGATATTCGTATTGAGGCACCGATCCCCGGAAAGGCAGCTATCGGTATCGAAGTCCCGAACAAAGAGAACATGACAGTAGCACTCCGGGATCTGTTAGAGAGCAAAGAGTTTCAGGAGTTTAATTCCAATATTGCATTTGCCGTAGGTAAGGATATCGCGGGCAAGACTGTGGTGGCGGATATTGCCAAGATGCCTCATATGCTGATCGCCGGAGCTACCGGTTCCGGTAAGTCCGTATGCATTAATACGCTGATCATGAGTATTTTGTACAAGGCGCATCCGGATGATGTGAAACTGATCATGGTGGATCCGAAGGTCGTGGAACTGAGTGTCTATAACGGCATTCCTCATCTGCTGATCCCGGTAGTGACAGATCCCAAGAAAGCATCTGCTGCATTGCACTGGGGCGTCAGTGAGATGGAAGACCGTTATCGGAAGTTTGCCGATTATAATGTCCGTGATCTGAAGGGGTATAACAAGAAAATAGAGACTATGCCTGTTCCGGAAGGAGAGGAAGCACCGAAGAAGATGCCGCAGATCGTCATTATCGTGGACGAGCTGGCGGATCTGATGATGGTATGCCCCGGCGAAGTGGAGGAATCTATCTGTCGTCTGGCACAGTTGGCCAGAGCCGCAGGTATCCATCTGATCATCGCTACCCAGCGACCCAGTGTGGATGTCATCACCGGACTGATCAAGGCCAATATGCCCAGTCGTGTGGCATTCTCCGTATCCAGCGGTGTGGATTCACGAACGATCCTGGATATGAACGGTGCGGAGAAATTGCTTGGTAAAGGCGATATGTTATTCTACCCGCAGGGTTATTCCAAACCGGCCAGAGTACAGGGTGCTTTTGTGTCCGACAAGGAAGTATCCGATGTGGTGGATTATCTCAAGAACCAGGCACTGGGCAATACCTATAGCAACTATGCAGAAGATATTGAAGAGAAGATCAAAAATATCGGCTCGGCTGGGGGGTGCGATTCTGGTGGCGGTAACGACAGAGACGAATATTTTGAGGAGGCCGCAAGGTTTATTATTGATAAAGACAAGGCCAGCATCGGCATGTTGCAGCGTGTGTTGAAAATCGGTTTCAACCGTGCTGCCAGAATCATGGATCAGCTTTGCGAATACGGCGTGGTAGGTGAAGAAGAAGGCACTAAACCCAGAAAAGTACTTATGAGCATGGAACAGTTCGAACAGCTGTTGGAGGAAATCTGACATTCGTTCGAGACTGTCTGAATAAACGGAGGGAAAAAGGACATGAAAACAGATATTGAAATCGCACAGGAAGCGGTAATGGAGCCCATCACCAAAGTGGCTGAAAGTATTGGCATTGAAGCAGATGACCTGGAACTTTACGGAAAATACAAGGCAAAGCTTTCCGAAGAATTTTTACGTAAGATCCAGGATCGTCCCAATGGAAAACTGATTCTGGTAACAGCTATCAACCCAACTCCTGCAGGAGAGGGTAAGACCACGACCACGGTAGGTATGGGAGAAGCTTTCGGCAGAATGGGCAAAAAGGCTGTAATTGCGCTCAGAGAGCCGTCCTTAGGCCCCTGCTTTGGTATCAAAGGTGGAGCTGCCGGCGGCGGTTATGCACAGGTAGTGCCTATGGATGAACTGAATCTGCATTTTACCGGTGATTTTCATGCCATCACCTCTGCCAACAACCTGTTGGCTGCGTTGCTGGACAATCATATCCAGCAGGGCAATGATCTGGGCATCGATACCCGGCAGATCGTGTGGAAGCGCTGTGAGGACATGAATGACAGAGTCCTTCGTAATATTGTGGTAGGACTTGGCAACAAGACAGACGGCTTTGTCAGAGAGGATCATTTTGTCATTACCGTAGCCAGTGAGATCATGGCGATCCTGTGTCTGGCAGACGATATGAAGGATCTGAAGGAGCGCCTGTCCAGAATCGTTGTGGCTTACAACTATCAGGGTGAGCCGGTGACCGCCGGTCAGCTGAAAGCAGTCGGTGCCATGGCAGCACTGTTAAAGGATGCCATCAAGCCCAATCTGATCCAGACCTTAGAGCATACTCCCGCATTGGTACACGGAGGTCCGTTTGCCAACATCGCTCACGGATGTAACTCCGTCAGAGCTACTAAGGCAGCCATGAAGATGGCAGACTATTGCATCACGGAAGCCGGCTTCGGTGCGGATCTGGGAGCAGAGAAATTTTTCGATATCAAATGTCGTAAGGCAGGACTTACTCCTGATGCAGTGGTACTGGTAGCAACCATCCGTGCACTGAAATACAACGGTGGCGTTGCAAAGGCGGATCTGGGAGCAGAGAATCTGGAAGCGTTGAAAAAAGGTATTGTGAATCTGGAGAAACATATTGAGAATCTTCAGAAATATGGTGTGCCTGTAGTGGTTACCCTGAACTCTTTTATCACCGACAGTGAGGCGGAGACCGCTTATGTCAGAGAATTCTGTGAGACAAGAGGCTGTGAGTTCGCACTCTCCGAAGTGTGGGAGAAAGGCGGAGAGGGTGGAATCGCTCTGGCTGAGAAAGTATTAAAAGCAATCGACGAAAAAGAGAACCACTTCCATGTTTTATATGAAAATGAACTGTCTCTTCAGGATAAGATCAAAAAGATCGCGCAGGAGATCTACGGAGCGTCTGATGTAGTGTTTGCTCCGGCGGCAGCAAAACAGTTAAAGAGACTGACGGAACTTGGCTTTGGTGATCTGCCGGTATGTATGGCAAAGAACCAGTATTCTCTGTCAGATGATCCTACGTTACTGGGAAGACCTTCCGGTTTTGAATTGAATGTAAGAGAGGTCTATGTGTCTGCCGGTGCCGGTTTTGTTGTAGTGCTCACCGGTGCGGTCATGACCATGCCAGGCCTGCCCAAGGCTCCAGCTGCTTACAATATCGATGTGGATGACAGCGGCAGGATCGTAGGCTTGTTCTAGTAAGGAGGAAAGTGTCTCATGGCACAGTTAATAGATGGAAAAGTTATTTCCGCACAGATTAAAGATGAAGTCAAAGAAAAAGTCGCAGGGTTAAAAGAGCAGGGCTGCGAAGTAACGCTGGCGGTGATCCAGGTAGGTGCGGATCCCGCATCTTCCGTATATGTCCGCAACAAGAAAAAGGCCTGCGAATATGTAGGTATCCGGTCTCTGGCATATGAACTTCCAGAGGAGACAACAGAGGAAAAATTACTGGAGCTGATCCGGGAATTAAATGACAGAACCGATGTCAACGGCATTCTGGTGCAGCTGCCGTTACCGAAACATATTGACGAAGAAAAGGTACTGGATTCCATTTCTCCTTTAAAGGATGTAGACGGATTTCATCCCCAGAATGTCGGTGCACTCTGCATCGGCAAGCCGGGCTTTGTGTCCTGTACTCCTGCAGGAGTCATACAGCTGCTGAAGCGTTCCGGTATTGAGATCGCCGGAAAAGAGTGTGTGGTGGTAGGCAGAAGTAATATCGTCGGCAAGCCCATGGCATTGTTGCTGCTTCGGGAGAACGGTACGGTGACGGTGGCTCACAGCCGTACCAAAGATCTGAAAGAAGTAACCAAAAGAGCGGATATTCTGGTGGTGGCTGTCGGCAAGCCGAAGATGATCACGGCAGAATATGTAAAAGAGGGTGCGGTTGTCATTGACGTGGGAATTCACCGCAACGAAGAAAACAAGTTGTGCGGTGATGTGGACTTTGACAGTGTGGAGCCTGTATGCAGCGCCATTACTCCGGTTCCCGGCGGCGTAGGTCCTATGACCATAGCTATGCTGATGAATAACTGCCTGGAATCGGTATCCTTGCAGGCAGTAAGAGGATAATTATATGAAGTGTCCGAATTGCGGGGCGGAAATGAAAGAAGGTACGCTTTACTGCGAGCACTGTGGGGAGGATATCCATATTGTTCCCGATTTTGAACCGGAAATTGAATACAATATGGAGCAGACTCTGCATGATATTGCCAGGGAAATGACACCGGAAGAAGATGCCACGGACGATCAGGATGCACAGCAGAGCATGACGGAATTGCAGGACTGGGATGAAGAACCGCTGGAAAATACGGCAAAACATCCCTTTCGCTGGAAATTCATTGTGCTGATCCTGGTGCTTGCGGTAGTAGCGGTGGTATGTACCGGTTTCGGAATCTCTTATTCCCACTATCATTCCGCTGAATATCAGATAAAGAGTGCGAGAGAGTATGTAGCTTCCGGGGAATACGATCAGGCGGTCACCTGTTATGAACGTGCGCTGGAAATCGATCCGGGGAACATCACCTTAAAATTTGAACTGGCGGATATTTATTTTCAGAAGAACAACAAAATGGAATATGAATATCTGCTTCGGGAGATTGTTGCGGATGCCGCAGCTACTTCCGAACAACTGGAAAGTGCTTATGGAAAGCTGATCGCCATCTATGCGGCCAGGGAAGATTATAAGACCATTAATGATCTGTTGTTGAACTGTGGTAATGTAAATATTATGAGTAAATACCAGAGCTATATGGCAATGGAACCGGAATTCAGTCTGCAGGAGGGATATTATACCAGCATCCAGCCTTTGAAACTGACAACTTTCGGAAGTGGTAAGATCTACTATACTACCGACGAAACCGAACCGGGAGAACACAGTCTGCTGTATACGGCACCCATCCTTTTAGAGAGCGGTGATTACTGTATCAAAGCCGTCTACATCAATGAGAATGGGATCAGTAGTCCAGTGGTTACCAAAAATTACCATATTGAGATCGAGGAACTGAGTGCTCCGGAGGTAACGGCGGTCAGTGGGGATTATGAATTCCCAATCAATATCGAGGTGACCGACGGATATGATGTTTATTACACAACGGATGGTTCCGATCCTACGCAGAATTCCACGGTGTATAATGGACCGATCCCCATGCCTCTTGGCAAATCAGTCTTCCGGTTTATCCGCATTGCGGAAGGAAGAAAGAGCGAGATCGTGGAGAAAAGCTACAATCTGGTCATGAACACGGAGTTTATGCCGGAGGATGCCGTGACAAAAGTAGTGAATTATGCCATAGAAAGTGGTAAAATAACGGAAGCATCCGGAAGCTTTGATGAATCCGCTGCGGCATATCTCTATCAGTATCAGTATGTGACGAACATCAACAAGATAGATGATTTCTATGTTGTTGCCGAGATCTACCGGGGAGAAGATGGGACAGTCACAAAGACGGGGAATCTGTTCGCCGTAAATGCCTATACCCGGGAACTGTACAAATTGCAGACCGACGAAAGCGGCCGCCATTATACGCTTGGTGATCGTTTAGATATATAATCCTAACAGAAGGGACGGAAAAAGAGAAATGTATAAGATCGTAAAAAAACAGGAGCTGACAACCAACATCTATCTTATGGAGGTAGAAGCAGACAGAGTGGCAAAGACCTGTGAACCCGGTCAGTTTGTCATCGTAAGAATGGATAGCGAGAGTGAGCGTATCCCTCTGACTATCTGTGATTACAACAGGGAAAAAGGAACAGTAACCATTGTGTTCCAGACCGTTGGTGCCGGTACAAAACTGATGGCACAGCTTTCCGAGGGAGAATACTTCCATGATTTCGTAGGTCCTCTGGGATGTCCTTCCGAACTGGTAGAACAGCCTCTGGATGAGGTAAAGGCAAAGAAGATCCTCTTCGTGGCTGGTGGTGTCGGTGCGGCACCGGTATATCCCCAGGTAAAATGGCTGCATGAGCATGGCGTTGCTGCAGATGTTATCGTGGGAAGCAAGACCAAAGATCTTCTGATCCTGGAGAAGGAGATGGAAGCTGTCGCAGGAAATCTGTATGTAACCACCGATGACGGCTCCTATGGAAGAAGCGGTATGGTAACCCAGACCATCAAGGATCTGGTGGCAGAAGGTAAAAAGTACGATCTGTGTATTGCCATCGGTCCTATGATCATGATGAAATTCGTGTGTCTCTTAACCAAAGAACTGGAGATTCCCACAGTTGTCAGTCTGAATCCTATTATGGTAGACGGTACGGGAATGTGCGGCGCATGCCGTGTAACTGTCGGCGGCAAGGTAAAGTTCGCCTGTGTAGACGGACCGGAGTTCGATGGACATGAAGTAAACTTTGATGAGGCAATGAGACGTCAGCAGATCTACAAGACTGCAGAAGGACGTGCAATGCTGGCCCTGGAAGAGGGAGATACCCATCACGGTGGCTGCGGCAACTGCCAGTAGTCATACAAAAGTTTGAACACGATAAATCAGAAAGGCATGGTTAAAATAAAATGGATGTATTAAAGAGAATTCCTGTCAGAGAGCAGGATGCGAAGGAACGTGCTACCAATTTCAAAGAGGTTTGTCTCGGATATAACAAAGAAGAAGCAATGGAAGAGGCTTCCCGCTGCATTAACTGTAAAAATGCACAGTGTGTAAAGGGCTGCCCCGTAGCAATCCAGATTCCACAGTTCATTGAACAGGTGAAGAACGGCAACATTGAAGAGGCTTATCGTATTATCAGTGAATCCAGCGCCCTTCCCGCTGTCTGTGGCCGTGTATGCCCTCAGGAAAGCCAGTGTGAAGGAAAATGTATCCGTGGCTTCAAGGGAGATCCGATCTCCATCGGTAAGCTGGAGCGTTTTGTGGCTGACTGGGCAAGAGAGAATGGCATCAAGCCCACTCCCGCAGCACAGAAGAACGGTAAGAAGGTAGCTGTGATCGGTTCCGGCCCTGCTGGTCTTACCTGTGCCGGAGATCTGGCAAAGCTGGGATATGATGTGACCATTTTCGAAGCACTGCATGAGGCAGGCGGTGTACTGGTATACGGTATTCCCGAGTTCCGTCTTCCCAAGACCGGTGTTGTGGCAAAAGAAATCGAGAATGTAAAATCTCTCGGCGTTCATATTGAGACTAATGTGGTGGTAGGTAAATCCGTGACCATCGACCAGCTGATGGATGAGGAAGGTTTTCAGGCTGTATTCATCGGTTCCGGTGCCGGACTGCCGAAGTTCATGGGTATCCCCGGTGAGAATGCCAACGGTGTCTTCTCTGCCAACGAGTACCTGACCAGAAGCAACCTGATGAAGGCTTTTGATCCCGACTCCAGAACTCCTATCATGCATGGTAAGAAGGTAGCCGTTGTCGGCGGCGGTAACGTGGCGATGGATGCAGCAAGAACCGCACTTCGTCTGGGTGCGGAGGTACACATTGTATACCGTAGAAGCGAAGAGGAGCTGCCTGCCAGAGTGGAAGAAGTACATCATGCAAAAGAGGAAGGCATCATCTTTGATCTGCTGACCAATCCTACTGAGATTCTTTCCGATGATAAGGGATGGGTGACCGGTATGAAGTGCATCCGCATGGAACTGGGTGAGCCCGATGAGAGCGGCAGACGCCGTCCGGTAGAGGTTCCGGGATCTGAATTCGTGATGGAACTGGATACCGTGATCATGTCTCTGGGTACTTCCCCGAATCCTCTGATCTCTTCTACAACCAAGGGACTGGATACCAACAAGTGGAAGTGCATCATTGCGGACGAGAACAATGGTAAGACCACAAAGGAAGGTGTCTATGCCGGCGGAGATGCGGTAACCGGAGCAGCGACCGTTATTCTGGCCATGGGCGCAGGAAAAGCTGCTGCCAAAGGCATTGACGAATATCTGAGTACAAAATAAACACCCCGGATCCTGTCCACAGACAGGATGGAATGGAGGATTACATGGTAAGACATATTGTTCTGTGGAGTCTGGAAGGCAATCTGACAAAACAGGAAAAGAAAGAGACCGCCGAGAAGATCAAGGAGTTACTGGAGCCCATCAAAGAGAAGGTTCCCGGT
>ERZ779740.328-NODE-328-length-16135-cov-4.35902_pt1 | contig 16135 bp, 15 predicted proteins | sample MGYA00511099_ERZ779740 | MGnify/ENA primary metagenome ERZ779740 (study PRJEB29588, sample SAMEA2161216) | human gut metagenome | biome: human gut; feature: human-associated habitat; material: faeces | place: Denmark | collected 2008/2010 ...
TCCCAGCGCGCAGCACATTCTGCCAACAAAAGAATCGCCCCTGCAAAAATGATACCGGCAAGAAGATATTGCCCTTTCCGTTCCCATTTTCTTTTGAAACAGAAAACCGCCACTCCTATATAATACAAAATCCCTTCGGCAAGGGAAAGACTGCCCGCTTCAAAAGACGCTTCCGGCAGTGAAGAAATAAATCCATTCAACCGCAGCGCCGCCCAGAGGAAGTAATCGGCAAACTGCAAGATTCCTCCTGCCAGGGGCATCAAAAGGAAAGAAGAGAGCGCCGCCAAAAGTCCCCCAATGATCACCCATTCCAAAAGCGGCACAACGATCAGGTTGGCAGGTATGAAATATAGTGGGAAACTATGAAAATTATACAAAATAATGGGAAGCACGAGGACTTGGGCCGCCGTAGAAAGAGCACAGCCTTCACAGATCCGGGGCGGAATTTTTCCTAATCGGGCAAGCGCATGCCGAAGCGGTTCATAAAAAAGCAGTATTCCTGCCGACGCGCAGACGGAAAGCTGGAAGCTGATATCAAAAAGGAAATAGGGGTTCCACAAGAGCATCCCCGCCACTGCCGCTCCCAGAAGATTAAGCGCCGTCCTCCCCCGTTCCAGAAGGACACCGATCACGGCAAGAATTCCCATGAGGGACGCGCGGATCACAGGAGGCACAAAGCCTGACATAGCGGCGTACACGAGCACAAGAAGCACAGCGGGAACCACCGTTACCTTCATGGAAAGCCCCAGCCACTTCCCAAGGAAATATAAAAAACCGAAAAGCAGCGCGATGTGAGAACCGGAAACGGACAAGATGTGAATAATGCCGGTCACTGAAAAAGAATGGATGATGTCTTTGGGAATTTCTGAATAGTGTCCGCCGAAAAGAAGTGTCATCAGAACAGGAAGGCGTACAGGATCCATGTAGGAAGCAAAAAAACATGCCAACCGTTCCCTCATCGTTTCCGCCCAGCGCGCCACCCTATACTCCCCGGTTTCTCCTACAGGGCGGATACGGCTGTTCTCCTTGCTGTAAATTCGTCCTAAGAGATGCCCGCTTTCGTAGCGCTTTTCCAGATCGATTTTCCCCGGATTCTTATATAAACGGAGGGGCCGCAGCTTTCCTTCCGCTTCCAGTGCAGTTCCGACAGGATATTTATTCTCAACGGCAAAGTCATACAGGTACACTGTTCCTGAAATGCTTTTTTCTTCTCCATCGGCATAACGGATTTTCCTCAGATCAATAAGGTACCGGGCATATCCGTCCTCCCCTTTGTACACAAGAGGTTCCTCTGCAACGATGCCGCAGAAGGTTCCTTCACTGCCCACAATGTACTGTGACTGCTGTCTCCATATTTCTTCTGCTATTTCCATACGGACCGCACCGGCAGCACATAAAAAAAGAGCGCCGCATACCCACACAGCACCTGTTTTCCCGAAAACCCTCCCTGAAAGGATACCCATCAAAGACAAAAATAAAAAGAGTCCTCCCCCAAAAAGAGAAAACTCAAAAAAAGACGCAAAAAATATCCCTGCAGCCAAAAAGGAAGCACACCAAAGAAATATATATTTCCGTTTCATAAGGTAATCCGCTCTGACACTTTGGCGTACTTCCCCTCCCCGATGGTGGGTACCTCTTTCAATTCCTCTTTTGAGCGGAACCCGCCATGTTCGTTTCTGTATTCAATAATTTTATCTGCCGTCTTGGCTCCAATGCCGGGAAGTGTTTCCAGCTCCGTTCCCGAGGCATGATTAATATTCACCAAACCGGCTGCGGCGGGAGTCGTCCGTTCCGGATTGAGAGGAATATAGACCCTCATAGCATCTTCAACGGGTTCTGCCATATTGACGCCTTCCATATCCGCATAAGGAAGAACGTTTCCGGCAGCCTGCACCGCGTCATACACGCGGCTCCCCCGCTGCAGTTCATAGACACCCGGTTCTTTCACGGCGCCTACGACATATACGAGGACACGGCTTTCTTCATTTGCGTTTCCGCTTTCCGTTATTTCCGCAACCACGGAATCTTCTCCGGAGCGTTTCCCATCATCACTCCACACAAAAAATCCGACAAGAGCCGGTATGATAAAGGCAAGGGCGCAAAGAAGCGCCTGCTTTCTGTTCATACTTCTCATCGTCGGACTCCGTTTCCCTCTTACACCATGAATAATACAGATAAACGCATTCCAAAAAGCTGAAATCTTTTATTTCTGTTCTTCCCTGGCAGCTGCCGTGTTGGAATCAATCAAGCTCTGGCGGTTCTTCTTCAAGGTATCCAGCATGTTTTCCATATTCGTTTCCACGTATTTCAAAACATCAGTCGCGTAGGTAACGGAACTGCTGCGCAATTCCTCGGCGGAATGGTTGGCGGAAGTCACTACTTCATTAGCCCTTTCCTGCGCCTGTTTTACCAATTCGCTCTCTTCAGTAATCCTTGCGATGTAATCTTTCGCCTGGGCAATGGTGTCATCCGCTTTTTTCTCTGCATCCAGAAGAATTCTTTCCTTATCGGCGACGATACGGCGGGCACTCTCCAATTCATTGGGAAGCGACTGGTTAATCGCGTCAATCAGTCGTTCAATTTCATCTTTGTCTACCATTTTCTTGTTGGAGAACGGTACTTCGGTTGCGCTGTCAATAACATTTTCAAGTTCTTCAAGCAATTTTCTTGTATCCATTTTACAACCTCATTTCTTAAGTAACTTTAATTTTTTCTCTATCATAGCTTCCACATAAGGGGGAACCATCTGTGACACATCACCGTTAAAATATGCCAATTCCCTCACGCCGGTGGAGGACAGGTATGAATATCGTCCGTCTGTCATGAAAAAAGCGGTTTCCAACGTAGGATCAATCTTCTTAATCATGAGCGCCCGCTGGAATTCATATTCGAAATCACTGAATGCCCGCAGGCCGCGAATGAGAAGATGGCAGTTTTTACTGGCAGCATACACATTGAGCAGCCCCGTCGATGTATCTACTTCTACATTGGGAATATCCTTCGTCGTTTCACGAAGCATATCCAGCCGTTCTTCAATAGAAAAAAGGGATGTCTTTTTAGACGGATTCACAAACACCGTAACAATTAATTTATCCACAAGCACGGCGCTTCTCTTAATGATGTCCAAATGGCCATAAGTGACCGGATCATAACTGCCCGGACAAATAGCGATTTTCATGAAACTTCTCCCTCAGAACCCCGGCAAAGGAGGTAAGTAACAACAATATTTCCTACTTTTTTTTCTTTCCATACCGAGCATTTCTCCTCCAAACAGGTCATATCCGGCGGTTCTTCTACAGAATGCTCTGCAATAATAATAACATTCTCAGCCAGGAAGCCTGCAAGCGAAAATCAAAGCAAGAATTTGATCAATATAGCCCTTTCCGTAAGGAGGATCCATAAACAAATAGTCATACCTGTTCCCTGCAAGCTTCGCCAAAGAACGGCTGACATCGCCGGGCAAAACATCCACCCTGTTTTCCACATGGCATTTCACCGCATTCTCACGGATAAGCTTACATGTCGCCTTATCCAAAAATGTCGCATGTGCCGCGCCCCGGCTCAAAGCTTCCAGCCCCATCGCGCCGGTTCCTGCAAAAATATCAAGCACACGGGTATCTTTCATTCCCACATTGGCAAGCACATTGAATATACTTTCACGTACCCGTCCGAGCGTAGGCCGGGTCATCCCCTTCCCCACAGGCGACAGCAAGGCTGTCCCTTTCGCGCTTCCTCCAATGATTCTCATTTTTCATTCCGTTTCAAGGATGATGTTCTTATTTCCCATCAGTTTTCAAAAAATATACTGCTTGAAATACCAATTGGAAATTTATTAAATTATACCACAATGTGGCAAACGGCTCATATATTTATACTATGATTCCCCGCCCGGTTTTTATCAGGGCTCCAGATACGTCTCAATTTCCGCCTTTTTCGCACGGGTCATCAAATTTTCCAAGGCTTCCTGCGCCGTGTGTTCCCCTTCCAGAAGGCGGCACACTTCTTCGGTAATCGGCATATCGATATGTTCGCTCCTTGCAATTTCATTCACCAGGAAAGCCGTGCGCATTCCTTCCACCACCATGTGGGTTCCTTCGCAGATTTCTTTTGCGGTCTTTCCTTTCCCCAACATAAGGCCCGCCCTGTGATTGCGGCTGTGGGTACTGGTACATGTAGCAACAAGGTCGCCCATTCCCGATAAGCCGAAAAAAGTTTCCCGGCGGGCGCCGAAATGCACGCCAAATCTTGCCATTTCCACAAGCCCCCGTGTCATAAGCGCAGCACGACAATTATCGCCGAGACCTATTCCGTCCTGCACACCGCAGGCAAGAGCTACGATATTTTTCAATGCGCCGCCGTATTCTACGCCGCGGATATCATCGCTGCGGTATACACGGAACACGGGCCGCATGAAAACATCCTGCACGATCTGTACAGCTTCCGGCACTTCCGATGCCGCCACGGTTGCCGCCGGAAGACCGAGACCCACTTCTTCCGCATGATTCGGTCCGGATAAAACAACAATCCGGTCCGTTACGGAAGAAAACTTTTCTGAAATGATTTCCGATAAACGATGGCCCGCTTCATCGGCAAGACCTTTAGAAGCACATACTGCAACAGCATTTTTCTTCATAAAAGGCGCCATAGCTTCCGCCGTTATTTCTACCGCTTTAGACGGAGTAGACAACACCACGCAGTCCGCACCGGACACAGCTTTTTCCAAATCACTCGTAATTTTTACATGGACCGGAATGCGGACCCCCGGTAAATATTCTTTATTCTCTCTTGTTTCCTTCAATTCCCGTGCCGCTTCTTCCCTGCGGCAGTACAGTTCCAAATCATCATGGCGGGCAGCAAGCGATGTAACCATCGCCGTCCCCCATCCGCCGGAACCGATCATGGCTATTTTCACTGCGATTCCTTCTTTCCCTGTATAATCGGTTTTTCTTCTCCCCGCAGAAGTCTTTCGATATTTTCCTTATGTTTTACCACAACAATGAGAGCCGCCGCCAGACTGAATGCCACATACTCCCAAGGTTCTCCCAAAACCCAAATAACGATCGGTACCACCGGTGCACCCGCGATTGAGGCGAGCGAAACAATTTTCTTCCATCGAAAAACAATGAGCCAGACGATAAATGATGCAATCGTCGCCGGCGCACAGATATACGTAAAGGCTCCCACACCGCAGGCTACCCCTTTGCCGCTCTTAAACTTAAGGAAAATGGACCAGTCATTCCCAATAATTGCAAAAAGCGCACATAAGAGAACCGTTGTCGGTTCGGGCATTCCCAGATGAACAGCAATAACCCCTTTCATGAAATCACAGAAAAACACCGCCAGCCCCGCTTTCATTCCAAGTGTACGGTACGCGTTTGTTGCTCCGATATTTCCGCTTCCCGTCTTCTTCAAATCGACGCCGTAGAAGATCCGCCCGATAAGATATCCTGACGGGACAGCACCGATAAGATAGGCAAGAAGTACGATTACAACCGTTTCCATCATAATTCGTCACCGTCTTTCTTGCTCCGCAGCACGATACGGATTGGTGTCCCCTCAAAAGAAAAGGCTGCGCGAAGGCGGTTTTCTATAAAACGGACATAAGAAAAATGAATCAGGTTCGCGTCATTCACAAACATGACGAAAGTCGGCGGACGGATCCCCACCTGCGTCATATAATAAATTTTCGCCACACGGCCGGCATGGGCAGGAGGCGGATTCACAATTTTCGCATCATCCAGCAAATCATTCAGAACTGCCGTAGACACCCGCATGGACTGCTGCTCCGCCACATTGTAAATCATATCGCCGAGGCGCTGGATGCGCTGCTTTGTCAGAGCCGATCCAAAAAGCATGGGGATATAAGGAGCAAAAGGAAGGCCGTCACGTACCTGCTTTTCCAATTCCACCATGGTATTCGTTTCTTTGGGAACCATATCCCACTTATTCACCATAAGGATAAGTCCTTTGCCAGCCTCATGGATATACCCGACAATCTTTTTATCCTGTTCCGTAAGCATATCGTTCGCATCAAGGACAAAAATCGCCACATCGCAATTATCAATTGCACGAATCGAACGGATAACACTGTACTTTTCCAGAGGTTCGTCAATCTTTCCTTTCTTACGCATCCCTGCCGTATCTACAAGAATGAAAGTCTTCCCTTTGTATTTCCATACGGAATCCACAGCGTCACGAGTAGTTCCCATTTCATCAGCCACAAGAGAACGCTCATAGCCGAGAAGAGAATTGATCAGCGTCGATTTCCCTACATTCGGACGCCCCACGATCGCCGTGCGGATGATATCGGGAGAATCATATTCCTCACGAGGCGGAAATCCTTCCGAAATCTTATCCAGCAAATCACCGAATCCCAGATGGTTCACAGCGGATACCGGCATGGGATCGCCGATTCCCAGGGAATAAAACTCATACGTATCCATTTTCTGATTTTCACTGTCCACTTTATTCACACAGAGTACCACGGGCTTTCCCGTACGCCTAAGCATTCCCGCAATCGTCTGATCATCCTCCTGCACACCGACACGGGCATCGACGACAAAAAGAATCACATCTGCCTCTTCCATGGCAAGCTGCGCCTGCTGGCGGATACCGTCGGATATCTGATCCGCTTCATCACGGAACTCAATACCGCCCGTGTCAATCATGGTAAACTCACGATCCAGCCAGCGCACGTCACAGTAAATACGATCCCGCGTCACACCGGGGATATCTTCAACAATTGACACACGCTTCTGGGCAAGGCCGTTAATAATCGTAGATTTTCCCACATTCGGGCGTCCTACTATAGCAACAAGAGGCTTGCTCATCTTATCCTCCACTTTTACATAACTTGTTTCGGGCATAACTTCCCATTTAATACTATTCTAAAAATTGTATGCCCAACCATAGATACTGTCAAGTATTGTCAAGTCAAAGCAGCTTTCTGCTGAAATAAATACCACTACAAAGGAATGAATATTTTTTATAAAGAGTATTTCCTGTATGTATTTCTATAATACGTCATGCATCAGAAAAGACTGCCTAAAAAATTTTTAAATCTTTTTAACCCACCCCTTTACATCGATATTTTTCTATGTTATAGTGTGTATAGAAAGTTTTAGATACTTAAGAGTTTATAAAAAAGGAGATTTATCATGAAATTATCAAAGAAACTTTTAAAAGCGCTTGTTGACCAGGTAAACATGGAATTTGCTTCCGGCTACCTCTATCGTTCCATGTCCCACGACATGAAAAACCTGGCACTGAACGGCTATGCAAAATGGCTGGACAAACAGTATGAAGAAGAAAGAGAACACGCCTTAAAACTCATTGATTACATTGAAGACAGAGACGGTACCGTCGACTTCCTTCCGATTGAAGGTATCAAGAAACACTACGACAATCCGCTGGATGTCGCTAAAGACTCTCTGGCTCACGAAGAAGCTGTTTCCGCTTCCATCCGCAGCCTTGTTAAACTTGCCCGCGAAGAAGGCGATCTGGAAACCGAAATCTTCCTCCAGTGGTACGTCACCGAACAGATTGAAGAAGAAGTCAACGCCCGCGACAACATCACGGGGTTCGAAAAAGCACAGGAAGGCGCCGCTCTCCTCTACATGTTCGATAATCACCTGGGCAGCAGATAATACTTTACTGAAAATTGAATAAAACAAAAAAGGGCTGTGAAAGGGACGATCCCGATTCGCAGCTCTTTTATTACTCATAAAACCGTCACAAAAGGAGCTGCAAAAAGAAACTCATCTTTTCACAACTCCTTTTCTTCATTCATAAGTTTGTTTTATTCCACATCAACGGCATCAGGACGGCCTGCATCGTCCAGTCCCAGATATTCCACGCCGTCAACAATCATGTTCTTTTCATTTAAAAATTCCATTATTATCACCTCTTTGCCCATTATAACAAAAAACGGCCAGATTTTTACAGAACTTTTTATTCATCAGGACTTACAGATTTCCTTTATAACGAAAAGAGTAAGGAAATAATAGGCAGGTAAAGATACTCAATCAATCCGTAGAGTGCAAAGCCGGCAACGAGTCCCACAACAGCCCCGTTGATCCGGATGCCTTCCAGTTCCTTGTGGACTTTCGCTTCAATAAATTCATTCAGATCGCTGTCTTTGAATTTCTTCAGGATATCTGCGGTGACGGAAGAAATATGGGGATATTCTTCTTCCAAAATATTTCCTCCCAAAGCTCTGGCGCTCTCATCAATGCCGGCACGGAGTTCTTTGTTTTCCGCCACGCTTCGGAGAGCATTGTGGAGCATAGCCCGCAATTTCGGGACGAAACGTTTTTCAAATTGATCTCCTGCCGCCCATTTTTCATAAAGACTGTTGTATAAGGCATCTGCTTTTTCTTCCACGGAAACAGATTGATAGAGTTCTTCCGCAAAATGGACAAGGGCTTTTTCCGCTTCTTCTGTTTTCAGGAAGGCTTCTACAGCAGCATTCCATTCTTTCAGGAGCGTTTTGTGAAAAGGGTGGATATCCACGCGCCACAGTTCGATTCGTTCTGACAGCGCCGCAAGGAAAGCTTCCGCCATGTCTTCATAGTCTACGGTATTTGTAAACTTTGCAAAGCTATAAACGAGCCTTTCCAAAAATCCGCGCTCCCGATTTTCTCCCAATTTTTCCAGTTTATTTGTGATTATCTGCTTCATTTGATCCGATTTGACGGCGCGCTGTGCTTCTTCAAGGAGTTTATCCAGAAACTGCTCCGTATAGTTTCCTTCCAGCGCTTTTTCTCTGAGATAAAAGCCAAGACTGACTCTTACATTATCCACGCCTTGCCTGATCCAGCGGGACAAGTCTTTCTTATGGTTTTCCATGAATCCCAGAAGAAGTTCGCCGCCGCTCCGGGCAAGGTCGGTTTCTATGTCTTTCACGGACCCTTCTGCTTCTTTTTCAATGAATTGAATGAGGGAAAAATTTTTCAGCAAGTCAGTAAAAGTTTCTTTCCCCACCAGTTTTCCTTCCACCGTTTCCTGAAGCCGCCGGAGAACGGCTTCCCTGTTAGCAGGAATAAGCGGTTTAAAAATAGGAAGATGAAGTCTGTTCCGGAAAAGGGCTTCTACGGCAAACCAGTCGGCAAAACAGCCGATGAGACAGGACTGGGCAAGGAAGTAAAAAAGGCCTGTCAAAGGATTTTCACAGAAACAGTGAACTCCTATGGCGATTCCAAAGAGGATCGCTGATACCAAAAAGATGCGGTTCGCCGTTTTGTATCTTTTCATCAGAAAATCCCTCCCGACCATACCGCAAGGTAGAAGAGCAGTCCTGCCATACCGCCGATGATGGTACCGTTGATCCGGATAGCCTGCACTTCATTTTCGACACTGTTCTTTGCCATGCTTGCCATCTTTCTGCCGTCGTAAGGAGAGAGCGCTTTGGTGACACCGCCGGCAATTTTTTCATGGAGCCAGCCGACGTGGCGCCTGCATTGCTTTAAGAGGAATTTATCGTTTCTTTCCTTTTTTTCAGGATTCCCCAATTCATTTTTTACAAGGTCCAGTATTTTTCCTGCCAGAAATTTTTCCGCATTTTCCTGATGGCTGTCCCAAAGGTTTTCAAAGAAGTCTTTCCTGTTTTCCAAAAGACTTGCAAGATTAGCGGACACCCATGTATTGATTTCCTCCTGCAGTTTTTTATCTTCTGTAAGCCGTTTAAGAAAGCTGTCATAGCTCTTTCCAAGGGCGCACCTTACTTCGCTTCCGGGATCAACGATGGAATCCGCCAGATTCCACACCTGCTCCTGAATAAGGCGGATATTTTCCGTTTCTTCTCTTTCAACAAAGCTCTCCAGCAAACCGCGGAACCACCCCCTGTCCCTGTACTTCGCCCAGGCGCTTTGATAGAGCCGTCTTACTTCTGTCTGGGTAAAGCGGTTCTGAAGGAATCCTTTCGCTTCTTTCGCAAGTACTTGGGCAAGTACCTGTTTTCCTTCATAGTTTTTCAATGTGTAAAGAGCAAAAGCGATACGGTCTGCCCAATTTTCTTTTTGAATAGCACTTTTCCCTTCCCGAAGAAGCAGATTCCAGATCTTGCCTTTATCCACGGCAAGAATGCCGCAGCGGCAGGCAGATTCCAGTAAAGGCAGGAGAAGTTCTTCCTGTTTTTCAATTTGGGCAAGAATAAGCTCACAGCTTAAATTCTTTTCCAAAAAATCTTCCAGCAGTTCTTCTGTAAACAGTTCTTTCCCTACCATGTCCCGCGCCATGTCCACGATTTGGTCCCGCCGTCTGGCAATGATGTCAGTGCGGCAGGAAATCCCCAGCGGTTTTCCGAAAAGGGAAGATACGGCAAAAAGGTCGGCAATTCCTCCTACGGAAGCAGCAAAGGCCATATGGAAAAGTCCGCCGCCAAGCAAGCCGGTTTCTTTAAATGGCGCCGCAAGCAGGCAGATTAATACAGTACCCGCCAAAAGTCCGTCAGCTTTCTTTTTTCTGTCCATGGTTTTCCTTCCTGTTTTTTTACATTATATCCCGCCGTCCATGGAAATAAAAATAGGAACGCTGTTACACGTTCCCGATGACAATAATTATTTGCCCGCTTCTTCCAAAGCACGCTGCGCCGCATCGAAAAACTGCTTATAGGAAAGGGTAGCACCGGAGATGCCATCGACTTTATTCAACTCCTGTTTCTGCAGCAGCGCTTCCGCATAAGTTTTATTTGCTTTCAATGCAAGCTGGGCTTTGTTGTAATAAACCTTATTTTCTATTTTTCCGTTTGTTTTTCCATAATCCTCCCCTTTCCGTTTTCCGTCTTTCAGGAAGCCGTCAAAAGTAGCTGCCGTGATTTTATGGTCTTTCACCGTAATGGAAATAATGGAATACTCTCCTTCTCCATTTGCGGCGCTCTTTCCTTCAAAGGTACCGTCTTTCGCCTTGGAAAGGAGCCCTTTCGTGTCCACTTTCGGCGGTTTATATTGGGTCAGCCCCGATTTTGTGCTGCCTTCGGACGCAGGCGCTTCTTTGGTATCACCGCAGCCGCCGATCAGCGTCGCTGCCACCAGGCCGGCTGCAGCCGCAGCGCCATATTTCTTTAAATTTTTCATGCTTTTTCTTCTTCTCCTCCTTCACGCATATGTCCATGCTCGATGATAACGATCCGTTTTGCCGCTTTGCCGACATGGTCGGAATGGGTAACGGTAATGATGGTATGCCCCTCTTCATTGAGTTCACGGAAAAGGTTCATGACCAGTTTTTCATTTTTCTCATCCAGATTTCCTGTCGGTTCATCGGCAAGAATGAGGACCGGATAATTGATCAGAGCTCTTGCGATACACACGCGCTGCTGTTCGCCGCCGGAAAGCTCGCTCGGCAGGTGACCCGCCCTGTCTTCAAGACCGACACGGGCCAGGGCTTCCATGGCTTCTTTCTTGTCGGGAATGCTGTGATAGTATTGGGCGACCATCAAATTTTCCACAGCCGTCAGATAGGGAATCAGATGGAACTGCTGAAACACCATGCCGATTTTATCACGCCGGATCTGTGTCAGTTCGTTTTTGGACACTTCATTCAGATTGATTCCGTCAAGGATGACTTCCCCCGAAGTGTGTTTATCCATACAGCCGATGATATTCATCAGCGTGGTTTTCCCTGAACCGGACGGCCCCATGACGGCGAGCCAGTCTCCTTTTTCCACGGTCAGGTTGATATGTTCCAGTGCAGGAACACGCCCGCCGTAGAGCATGCCCACATCGGTTAATTTTAAAAGACTCATCATACGCTCCTTATTCACCACGCAGGACGATGGCCGGCTCCACTTTTACAGCGGTTCGTACAGGCAGCATCGTCGCCACAGCTGTCACTACAATGGAAAGAATAATCGTCATAATCGCAATGGGAAATGAAACTTCAAGACTCCTGCCAAAAACATTGACTCCGACGGCAAGAGCAAAAAGATATCCGCATCCTGTGCCGATTATTCCGCCGATAAAGCCGAGCATACAGCTTTCTCCGAAAAACTCTCCTGCTATATTTCTGTTCGTTGCCCCAAGGGCTTTCTTCAAACCGATTTCACGGCGCCGTTCAGAAACGACTTCGGTCATCGTCGTTCCCACACAGACAAGCGTCAGAAGGAGAACAACTACGGTAACGAGCAGAACAAGGGCCTGCAGTTTGCCGAGGACGGTCTGTTCCGATGCGGCAATCTGCTTTACTGTCTGCGGATGGACATCGGGTGTTTCGGCCGCCATACGGGCCGCAAGAGCTTCCAGGTCTTCTGAATTCGCCACAACACTCACCTGTACCATGCTCAGAAGATTCGGCTTTCCCAGAAAATCCCAAAGGCTCTTAATATCCACATAGGCAAATTGTTCTTCTTTGCCTCCGGTACGGACAATGCCTGAAACGGTATATGTTTCTTCCTTCGTTCCGTCGCCAAGCGCTACGATAACCTGCGACCCCGGTTTCGCCTGAAAGCGTTCGGACAGCTCATAGCCAAGGAGTATTTCTTTGGAATTTTCTTTCGGCATTTCCCCATTGATCTGCCAGTAGGGGCTTACCTTTCTGACCTCATTGAAATCAGTGCCGCCGGTAAGTACGGGTGACTCATTAATCTTCAAACGTTCATAAAGGAAAGGCGCCGCACCGATTATTTCTTTGTCCTTCAGCATGTCATAAACAGGAGCGACGGCCGCCTCCTCCATAGTTGTTTTCCCGTTGGCGGGAAGCAGGAGGAGATTTGCACCGTATGCGCGGAATTCACGCCCCATCTGCTCAGGTACTTCTTTATACACCGTGATCATGCCCGAAATAATTGTCGCACCGATGGCCACGGCCAAAAGGGCAATGAACATTCTCAGCTTTCTCCGCAGAAGCGCATTTGTCACCATGACCAGGTACATATGTAATCGTTTTATATTCATAGGAATCACCTGCCATGGAGAACAATTGCCGGACGGAGCCTGAGAATCGAACGAATCGCAGGCAGACTGCCAAGCAGGATCATAAGAATCAGAAGCACGATGAGAATCGGAATGACAATCAGGTTCACCGCGATACCCGATCCGAAAACGGCATGACCGATAATCTGCGCAAAGCCGATCCCTACAAAATAGCCTAAGATACCGCCTGCCAGACCTGCCATAAAAATTTCTGACAGGACTAGGATGATTACCGAAACATCCGTTGCGCCGAGGGCCTTCAGCAGCCCCAGTTCCCTGCTTCTTTCCATGATATTTGCGCTGACCAGGTTAGAAACCCCCATGGTGGCAGAAAGCAGGGAAAGGACAGTAATAAGAAGCATAAGAAGCTGTGTTTTGTCCAGAATACGCCCTTCCGATTCGGCAATCTGGCGGACAGGACGGGCCACGGAACCGTGGATGACCTCTTCGATCTGATAAGCGATGGAGCTTACATATGAAGTACAATACCAGATTTCATATTCTTTGATAGAAAGGCTTTTCGGATTGGCAGCGGCACGGCGGGCCAATTCGTTTTCGGGTGTCGTCATGGCGCTGACAGTGACGGTATCCACCTTTCCTTCCAGACCGAGAGCTTTCTGCACAGCCGGAAGATACGCGATAATTTCACCGTCTTCTTCACCGCCGCCGGTAAGAATGCCTGAAACGGTAAATGAACCTTTTGTTCCATCCTTATTAGTATAGTAAAGGGTGTCTCCCTTTTTTACATGCAGGGAAGCCGCCAGATCCTTCCCCACAAGAACGGAATTTTCTTCTTTTTCTTCAGGCCATTCTCCATCTACCTGCCACCAGGACTTGAGATATTGCTCTCCTGTAACGAAAACTTCACCGGTGGGAAGATCCATCTTATGATCAAACCATGTGCCTGAAACAGGAACAGATACACCGTTGTCCAACGTGACATGGCCGTTCAGATGGGGAGAAAGAGCGACAATGTTATTTGTCCAAAAGATAGTCTTGATTTGCCCCAGGTCAGATTCTTTCAAGTATTCTTTCGGTGCCGATTCATCGTCCAGCCCGTAAATATCTTTCAGAATGGAGGAATTTTTTGACGTCACCGTGATATTTGCGCCAAAGGCTTTCAGTTCCTGATTCACCTTTTCTCCTACGTCAAACATGACATTCAGCATTGCCGTTGCCAGTGAAATGCCAAGGGCTACGGTAAGCGCCACGAAAAGAAGCTGGCGCCCCTGCCGGAGTATGGCGCCTTTTACCATTTGCCAGAACAATTATATCCTCCTTTCTGCTAACGGAAATACTTCGCCGCGGCATCCAGCTCTTTCTGCTCGATCCGGATCTGTCCGTTCCCTACTCCATATTTTACGGGAATCGGGTTGCAGCCGCCGGGAAGTCCGATTGTTTGCTTATTCATAACCACGTCGCAAAGTTTGCAGACGATTTGTCCTTCTCTTTCAATATAGCCTGTCGGCCCGCAGATTTCACAGCAGTCCAGTCCGACTCCGTAAGCGGAGCCGCCTTTCAGCACCACGATGAAACGCACTTGCGTCCCTTTCTTCGTCCGATAGGCAAAACGGTGGAGATGTCCGTCATTCACCTTATTGATATCAATGCTCACCATCTGATCCTTTGCGGTAACGGACACCGCAGGAACCAATTCTTCCTTTTTGTTTGCATAAGCACTGCCCACGCTGGAAAGAATGATCATCACGATGAGCGCGCCTACGGAAGCCTTGCCCCAGCGCTTTTTATGTATATCGTCTGCCACGATTTTCCTATACTGTGCAGGATTGCAGCCTGCCGGCCTCGCCGGGCATTTCTGTGAAAACAATGCGGCAGGAACCGCAAAGACCACGATAAACACAATGAAAATAAACCAGTCCTGGTGATCAATAACCGGTGCCATCACCTTGATCAGGTACCGTGCAGGAAGGATTCCCCTTGCCATCAGAATCTGGACAAGATAAATAATCTGCTGAATTAAAAGCGCCGCCACCTGTATAAGAAATACAGTATACAGCCGTTTGTCATTCAGCGATTTTGCCGCATGGTAAATGAGCCAGCTCCCCACGACAGCAATAAATAATCCTGTAGCAAATCCGAGCATGCGGATAAGCATTTCCGCAGAAAACGGATTATTCACATTCAGCACGGTGGTCACGGGAATGAGCCATATTTCCATGCCGTAGTACATCGTAAGAGCCAGTACGTTGATAATGACGCCCTTTTTAAAAATGCCAAGCCGCTTCATGAATTTTTCGGATGAACCGAGAAGCACGCCTGCCAGAATAAGTTCGCTGATAATGGCGAAAAATGCCATCAATCCCTCAAACCCTTCACGGCTGACCGCATTTCTTGTCCCCTGTTTGGCCGCCATGATGAAGACAGAGCCCCAAAATCCCCAATAAGCAGCTTTTCTGAAAGTTTTGCGAAGATTCCCTCCGTCACAACTGTACAGAATAGCAAGCAGCACTGCCAGTGGCGTCATAAGCGCAGTACCGAATTCCATGGCGGGAATAAGCTGCTGCAGAAACATTTGAAACTGCATCATGAGAATTCCTTTCGAATAATCACAAAAAGAAACGGCTGCAAGTAAATCCCCGGGACAGACCGGATAAAGAAATTTTTCCGCAGCGCAGATATTATATTTCTTTATTGTCCTGCCGCCCGGGGATTTCTTTACAGCATCTTGAAAACATCACTTGGGAAAGACCGTTCCGCCTGCTTTCCTTCTTACATTACCAATTGCGCGGAACGTAGTCGAAAGTCCATTTCATGACGACCGGTTCTTCCCAGAAATGACCGGTAACGCCTGTTTCCTTATCTACATGGAGGCTGTAATTCTGACGTGCCGGGCTGTCAATGGAAAATTCGCATTCATATGTACCTGCGCCAAGAAGCTTCAGGTTTGCGCCGTAGTGCGGGCCGTCATCAGCGCTCATCGGCATGAATACGCCTTCAATAGACTCGCCGGTCTGCACTTTGGTCAGTTTATAGTGGACGGTGAGGTACGGGATCCATTCTCCGATACCGAAGCCGCATTCGTTGCCTTCCGTGGCATGGATATCGGTCTCCATATGGATATCCGCCTTATCCGCTGCCAGCATGGAGCCTTCCGGTTCCATCTGTACAGGCTGGAAATATACGAGGGCCACTTTGAAGTGGTTGACGGTATCTTCCTGTTCATCGCCGATCGGATATTCCTGGAATCCTGCGGAAGCCGCCAAGGCCCC
>ERZ779740.334-NODE-334-length-15969-cov-17.9867_pt1 | contig 15969 bp, 12 predicted proteins | sample MGYA00511099_ERZ779740 | MGnify/ENA primary metagenome ERZ779740 (study PRJEB29588, sample SAMEA2161216) | human gut metagenome | biome: human gut; feature: human-associated habitat; material: faeces | place: Denmark | collected 2008/2010 ...
GCGCACCGGCGCCATCAGGCCGTCAGCCGCGGCGCGCAGCGAGTCGATGTCGCTGCCGTAGAACCGGAACTCCAGCGAGGGAACGTTCTGGTAGTCGAGCTGCTTGAATTTGACATAGGCCTCGGGGAAACGGTCGGCCCATGCGTCGGCATACTGGTCGAGGATATCTTCGGTGTCGTCGACCGAGGTGGTGTTGATGATGAACTGCGCGTAGTTCTTACCTGCGATCTGCGGGGCGTAACTCATCTGGAAGCGCGGCGAGGAGCACCCGACGAACGAGGTGACCGATTTCACGCGCGCATCGTCGTGCAGCACCCGGTAGACCGAGTCGGCTACGGCGGCGGTGCGTTCCAGCGGCGCGTCGGGGCGCAGGTAGATCTCCACGGCGAACTGGTCGCGGTCGGCGAAGGGAACCATGCGCAGCTTGAGTTGCATGGCGATCAGCAGCGATACGATGACCGAAGCGATGCCCATCGAGATCGTCAGCCAGCCGTGGCGGAACGTCCACGCCAGTACGCGGCGGTAGAGGTCGTGTACGCGGTCTGTGACCGACTTGCCCGATTTTTTCGGTTGTACGGCGGGGATGATGAGGATTTCGAGGAACGGGATCACCAGCACGGCCAGCAGCAGCGAGACCATCAGGTTGATCGTGATCGTCCACGGGAAATAGGTCAGGAAGTCGCCCATCATGCCCGTCATGGTGAAGAGGATCGGATAGAAGATCATGCAGATGCAGACCGTGGCCAGCAGCAGCGACGGGAAGAACTCCCGGGCGCTCTCGACCGCCGCGAACCAGCGCGAGTGGCCGCGCCCGAGGTAGTCGAGGTAGCCGTCGATCACCACGATCGAATTGTCGACGATCATACCCAGCACCACGACCAGTGCCGCGAGGGTCACCGTGTTGAGCGGGATGCCGAACAGGTACATGATTCCCACCGAGATGAAGGTCGACAGCGGGATGGTGATGGCCGCCACGATGGCCGACCGCAGCGGGAAGAGGAGCATCATCACCAGGATGATGATGGCCATGGCGACGAACAGGTCACGCAGGAACGAGTGCACCGAGTCGCCCACGACCTTGGCCTGGTCGGCGATGCGCTGCACCTGGACGTCCGCGGGGAGCTCGGCCGCAATGAATTCGTGCAGCACTTCGTCCACGTCACGGCCGTATTGCACGATGTTGAAGCCCGCCTTCATCTCCATCGACAGCATGACGCAGCGGTGGCCGTTGTTGCGGATGTAGCTGTCCGGGTCGTCGTATTCGCGTACGACGCGCGCCACGTCCTTCACGCGCAGCACGTGCCCCTGCGGGTCGCTCCAGATGATCTGCTCGGCGACCTCCCGCTCGCCGGCCAGCGCCGGCGCGATGTGGATGGGCGTTTCGGTCTCGGCGTTGCCGACCGACCCGCCCATCGGGGTCAGCCCCTGCGAGGCGAGCGCGGCCGAGAGGACTTTTTCGCCGATGCCGTAGGCCGCCAGCCGTTCATGGTCGGCGTAGATCGAGATTTGCTCCTGCTGCACACCGTACGGGCGCAGGTTCGAGACCGACTCGATGCGGCGCAGGCGGTCGCTCAGGTCGTCCATGTAGCCTTTCAGTTCACGGTACGACCGCGTATCGGATTCGAGCGTGATGAGCAGCGCCGAGGTGTCGCCGAAGTCGTCGTTGGTGACCACGGCCGCAACGCCCGGCGGCAACTGCGACTTGAATGCCGCCAGGCCGTGCTTGATCTTCGACCACACTTCGTCCTTGTCGTTCACGTGGTCTTCGAGTTCGACCATCACGTAGCACATGCCGTTCTGCGACGTGGAGGTGGTCTTCGACCGTTTGACCTCCTTGTAAGTCATCAGGAACTGTTCGAGCGGCTTGGCGAGCTGCTGCTCGACCTCTTCGCTCGTGGCGCCGGGATAGACGCCCACCACCACGCCCTGGCGGATCGTGTATTCCGGGAACTCCTGCTTGGGAATATGCACCAGCCCGTAAATACCGAAGGCGAACAGGCAGCCCACGATGAGGAAGGCGATGCGGAAATTGCGCATCGACCACGATATTATATTGCTTTTCATTCCGCTATGACTTTACTTCCCTGGCCGATTTTCTGCATCCCGTCGGTCACGATGCGGTCGCCCGCTTGTATTCCTGCGGTGATCGTGACGGCGTTGTTCACCAGGCGTCCCGTGGCGACAGCCGTGCGGACGACCGAATCCCCGCTCACTTTCCATACGAAGCGGCTTCCCCCCGCGTTTCGGCAGCGCGATCTCTCCGGCCGCCCCTGCCGGCGATGCCACCACGCGGCATACCATGCCCGGGAGCAGCTCGCCGTCGGCGTTGGACAGCGTGGCGCGTACGTCATAGGTATGTGTGGCGGGGTTTGCCACGGCACCCTTTTCGATCTTCCCGGCCGGGAATGCCCGGTCGCCGAGTGCCGCGACGGTTATCCGCAGCCGGCTGTCCGTGCCCAGGCGTGCGATCTCCTGCTCGGGTACCGGGAAGCGGACTTTCACCATCCCGATCCGCAGCAGGGTCATGGCCGGGACGCCCGGCAGAACCGTCTCCCCCGCTGCGGCCTGCCGTTTGCCGATGACGCCCGTGAAGGGCGCGTACAACTTGCAGTCGTCGAGGTTTTTGCGGGCGATGCCGTATGCCGACTCGGCCTGGCGCAGTCGGGTCTGTGCCTCGACCCACTTGATCTCGGGCAGGCTTTCGGCGTCGTAAAGCTGTTTGAGGCGCGCGCAGGCATCTTTCGCCTGGTCGAGCGCCGCCTGCGCGGCATCGAAGGTCTGCCGGGCCGACGTCGGGTCGAGCTCGGCCAGCAACTGTCCCTGCTGCACGCGCTGCCCTTCGTCCGCGTAGGTGCGCGCGAGGGTTCCGGCGACGGGGAAGCTCAGGGCGGCCGAGGTCTCCTCCTCGATCGTGCCGACGTAGAGCGCGGCGTCGATGTCCGACGACGGGGTGACGACGATGGTGCCCACCCGCAGCGGATCGGCCGTATGGGCCTTTTTCGGTGAAGTGCAACCTGTCGCTAACAGCAGTATTGCGCAAAAAGTCGTTTGTTTCATCAGTTCCGTATTTTTCGATGCAAAGTTGCCGTTTTAGCAGCCGTAAGAAAAGACCATCGTGTCGGATGAATTCGTCGATTGGTTCGATTTTGTACTATTCAGTGAAAAGCTCCCGGGATTTGCGTATATTTGTCCGCATAATTATCGGTAAAATGAACAAAAAGGAGATTCAGAGCTTCTCGCTCGCCACATTGCTCGACATCTGCGGCCGCAGGCCGGAAGACCTCTATTACGATGGATGCCTGATCGCTTCGCGTGTCAATGTGAAGGATGAATTCAACATCGACCTGTTCCGGTATCCGACACGTCTCGATGCCTTTGCGATCATTTTTTGTTCTAAAGGTTCGATTGTTTCCACGTCGGGCGTGACGCGCCACACGATCGGCGAGAGGACGCTTTTCGTGCACCTGCCCGGCAGCATCCTGCAGGTCGAGTCGGTGGAGGACGCCAGCGTGCATGCCATCCTCTGCGAGAAGGAGTTCATCCAACGGATCAATATCGACCTCAAACTGCTGACACAGCTTTTCCTGCAGGTCGAGAAGCACCCCAGCCTGCCGCTCGACGACGAGGAGTGGGACGGGGTCATGCGTTCGCTGGACGGGATTCGCATCGAGGGGGCGCGGCAGCACAACGACCCCTACTCCGCCGAGATCATACGTTCGATGATCCGGACACTGGCCTACAAGGTCTGCCGGATCATCGCCCGGCATGTCGAAACGGGGGCGTCGGAAGCTACCTCCCGCAGCCGCAACGAGGAATATTTCAACCAGTTTATGGGAGTGCTGACCAGGCACTACATGCAGCAGCGTTCGGTAGGGTTCTATGCCGAACAGTTGAACCTGACGCCCAAATACCTCACGACGATCATCCGCAAGACCAGCGGGCGCACGGCCGTGCAGTGGATCGACGACTATGTGGTGCTCGAAGCCAAGAACCTGCTGAAATACTCCACGATGAGCATCCAGGAGATCTCCTACTACCTGAATTTCCCCAACCAGTCGTTTTTCGGGAAATACTTCAAGAACCATACGGGCATGACCCCCACCGCTTACCGGCTGGGAAAATAGCCCGCCCGCGATCCGGAATGAAAATTACCCGGGCGAGCGCTCCGGGTAATTTTGGGGTGCATCCACCTGGGGGACGGCACGTGTCAGGGTCTGTTCAACAGGTGGTTGGCGGCTATATATATGCAGGCCGGGTTTGCCGCTATGGTCTTTTCCGCGAAGGCCCGGAAGTCTGACTCGGACACATATCCCGGCCGTCCCAGCATCCTGTTGAGCGACTCCCAGTTATATACTCCCGGACGCCTCGAGAACCTGCGGAACCATTTTTCGATGGGAGTGCCCTGCCTGACCCTGCTGCTGGAACTGTTTTCGGAATTGTCGCTTGTCTTTATCTGCAGCAGCGAGCCGTCCGCCTTGCAAAAGTCTACTGCGTCGATCGTACTCCCCCAGCAGCAATACCACCCCAGGGGAGATAATTTTACCGCCAGGTATTCTTCGAGCAACTCGCCGATATTGTTTTCAATTGTCATCAGCAGGGAGTGCCCGGCCACTATTTTATCGGCCAGATTATTCTCGAGCCCGGGTATCCTGGCTCTGAGGATCGTTTTTGCCATCGGATCTGGATGTGTCCCGGAGCAATTCCCGGTTCTGACCGAGGGCCTGTTGTTATATCCGGCCAGGTATGCCCCCACCCACTTTTTCATGTAGCCGGATAGAAGTATGGTGTCCGAACTCTTCAGGCGGAACGTCGGCAAGTTGCGTTTTTCGCTGAAGGCGACTTTCAGGACGGTCTCCATGGCGGGGGAATAATTCGTCCCGGCGTATATTTTGGCATAGGCGATTGCCTTTTCCGTACTCGATTCGTCGAATCTGTATGCATCCGTCATGGTTTTTTGTTTTAAAATTACGGATTAATCGAATTCGATTGTCAACTGGGACGATGTTTTTTTTCGTTTCCCCGATAAAATTCCGGTTTCGAATTCATGATCCGATGTGCCCTTGTAGCGGGAATAGGGAAAGCCTTCCGGTGCCGCCGTTTCGACTCCCTGGCGGTGGGCGGCGATTGTCCTGCCGATTGCCCTGCCCAGCCCGACGGGAACCGCATTGCCGATTTGTTTGTATTTGTCCAGCAAACTGCCTTCGATCACCCAATCGTCGGGAAATTCCTGAATCCTTTTGTATTCTTGTATGGACAGGGGCCTGTTTTCCGTCGGGTGCGCCAATTCCGTTGCGGGCATGGCGGGATGGGTGACTACCGTGGGGGACGGCGAATCCCAGTCCAGCCTTCGGTAAAAGCCCGTTTTCCCACCGCCCAGATGGTAGGAGTTTCCCATGGCTTCCGGCTGGAGTTCTTTGGGCAGATTCCGCCAGTTTTCCCCCGGTTTCAGCATCTTTATGTATTTCAGCCGCTTCTCGGAAAAGTCGATGTGGTCGCATCGGGCCGGATCCAATCCGGCTACTGCATCCCTGAAAGTCCTCCACCTTTCAAGCCCGAATACCTCTTCGTTCGAATGGGTGGGACGGAGGTACGGAACCGGGTTCGGGGATTTGGTGCATGTTATGACGACCCTCTCCCTGATTTGCGGGGAGCCGAAATTGGCCGAATTGTAAAGGTTGAAAGTTACGTTGTAGCCTGCGGCTTCCAGTTTCTTTTTTATATAAAAGAGTGTCGAACCCGGTGTCTTTGCCCAATCGAGGTCGTAGCTGCGGGTAATTTCATCGTCGATGTCTATCGAAAGTGCGGACGAAAACAACCCTCTTACGTTTTCTATTACGGCGTACTGCGGTTGTATCTCCCGGATGACTTCTATGTATTTCAGAAAGACATTGCCCCGCTCGTCCTGGAAGCCGAGCCTTTTCCCGGCCGTGCTGAATGCCTGGCAGGGCGGCCCGCCGACGACGATGTCGACCTGCCCGTTTTCCCGGAGGTTGGCGTATTCCAGGATCTCCCCGACCGTGTAGTCCCTTATATCTCCGATCAGGCCGATGCCGGGTTCGTTGGCGACGATCGTCCGGCGGCATGCGTTATCCGTTTCGCAGGCCAGCAATATGTTGATGCCCTCCTGCTCCAGTCCGATGTCCAGCCCCATCGCCCCGGAGAAAAAGGAGAGGCAATTCAGCGCGTCCTGTTTTGGCGCTTTCTTGGATTTCCGATCCGGAACGTCATTTTTTTTCATCCGCAGATCCTTCCTGTCGAAAGATTCCAATGTATCGTCGTTTATAATCCAGGAGTCCCCTATTTTCTGGCCGGCGAGGCGGCCTTCCCTTAAAAGTTTCCTCACATATTGGGCGGAGCATCCCAAGGTCTCCGCCGTTTCAATCACACTCAGCAACATGGTTTGATTATTTCGTTTGCGAAACACTGCAAATATACCCTTTTTCCCGCAAACGGCCAAAAAAAGTCCCTCGGGCCCGAAGTTTTTATCCCGATACGTTCGACCCGTGCCGGACGGGGAGTCGCAGGATCCGTAAGACGGACAGGTTATTTCACTGTTACTGGTTTCCTGCGTTTGTCCCGGGGACGCAAGGGACATAACGGGGGCTTATTGACCGTGTCCTTGCCGGGGTATTTGTTCGGAAGTCATTGTTCCGCATCGTTTGACGCAGGAGGGAAAATACGTTTCCTATGGGGAGTTTTATGGAGAGACAATGGGAGCCAGGCCCCTGGAAAGGCGCTTTTGCCTCTTTCCCGCCGCAGGTAAACAAAAAATCAGCAACTTCATTTCTGTAAGTTGCTGATTCCCTGAGCGGAAAACGAGACTCGAACTCGCGACCCCAACCTTGGCAAGGTTGTGCTCTACCAACTGAGCTATTTCCGCATGGCATGTTTCTCAATTGCGAGTGCAAAGGTATATAAAAAATCCGAATCTCCAAATTTTTCAGGGCTATTCTGCGGAATTTTTGTCCTGAAGCCGGGCTCCGCCCCCTTTATCTGAACACCCTGATGCGTTCGTCCAGCGGTTTGAACGTCTTTTCGCCCGGTTCGCCTGCGGGTGTCCCGAACGGCATTTGCGCGACGAGTTTCCACTCCCCGGGCAGGCTCCAGCGCTTGCGCACCTCGTCATCGATGAGCGGGTTGTAATGTTGGAGCGATGCCCCCAACCCTGCGTCTTCCAGCATCGTCCAGACTGCCAGCTGGTGCATGGCCGATGTCTGCTCCGACCATACCGGGAAATTCCCCGCATAGGCCGGAAACTGCTGTTGCAGGCCGCGGACGACATCCGTGTCTTCGAAGAAAAGTACGGTGCCGTACCCGGCTGCGAAGCTGTGCTCGATCTTCTCCTCGGTGCGTGCGAATGCCCCTTCGGGGACGATTGCCCGCAGGGTGCGCTTTACGATTTTCCATAATTCGTCGTGATGCTCGTGAAGCAGCAATACGGCACGTGTCGATTGCGAATTGAAGGCCGAGGGTACGTGTTTTATGGCAAAACGCACGATTTCCTCGATCCGTGCGTCGTCGATGGGCGATTCCGGAGCTAAGGCGTAGTAGCTGCGGCGGTGGCGGAGTGCCTCTCTGAATGTTCTTTCCATAGTCTTTACCGGTTTAAGATCCGTCTATGCAAATATAGCACAACTTCGGATAAAATGTGCATATTCCATTGCGAAACGCTATCTTTGCACCATGGAAAATGCCATCGGACTCTTTTCCCGGCTTGGGTGCCGTCTGCGCGGTTTCGGCGACGACGCCCGCACGCGGGAGGTAATCGGGCGTGCGTGCCGGGAAAACGGCTGGTTTACGCCCGCAGACATTTGCCGCGCCGTTGCAGCCGTCGCAGACGGGATGCTCCGGCGCGATGCGCTGGCGGAGTGGCTGGCGCCCTACCCCGTTCCTGTCGCCGAACCCCGGCGCGTGCTGGTCGTCATGGCCGGGAATATCCCGCTGGTCGGATTTTTCGATATGCTGTGCGTGCTCGCCGCAGGGCACAGGTGCCTCGTAAAACCATCGGCCAAAGATACCGTCCTGATGGAATATGTCATCGGGTTGCTGCGCGGAATCGACCCGCAGGTTCCGGTGGAATTTTACGACGGCAGCACATCGCCCGATGCCGTGATCGCTACGGGCAGCGACAATGCCAACCGCTATTTCCGGGCGCAGTATGCGGGCATTCCCGCCCTGCTGCGCGGTAACCGCCAGTCGGTCGGCGTACTCGGCGGCCGGGAAACCCCCGCGCAGCTCACTGCATTGGCCGACGACATCTGGGCTTATTCCGGACTGGGCTGCCGCAGCGTGTCGCTGCTTTTCCTGCCCGAGGGCTATGACCTGCAGCTGCGGATGCCGGAGGTGAACGTGAAATACAGGAACTCTTACCGCCAGCAGAAAGCCCTCCTGACGATGGGCGGACAGCCGTTCCGCGACCTGGGAGCTGCCGTGGCCGTCGAAGAGCGGGCCTTTCCCGCGGCGTTGAGCCGGATCAATTATTCGTTTTACAAATCACCCGCCGAGGTCGGGGCCTGGCTCGCAGCACACGATGCCGGACTGCAATGCGTCGTTTCGGAGTGCATTGCCTGCCGCCGCCGCGTGGATTTCGGCCATGCACAGTCCCCTGGGCTGACGGATTACCCCGACGACAGGGATGTCATCGAATTCCTTACGACATCTTGTTTGTAAATTAGGTCATGCTGTGTGCTTTTTATTGATAAATAATATTATATTTGGCTGTGTTTATAATAAATAATATTATATTTGAGGCTGAATATAAAACAAATGGTTTATCATGAAAAAGTTCGCCTTATTAGTCGTTTCGTTATTTGCCGCCGGCTCTGCGCTGTATGCCCGCAAACCGGCCCCCGTAATCCCCGACTTCATACATGCCGCCTATTCGGTGGAGAGCCTCCTGAGCGAGGCGGAACTCACGAACCCGGGGTACGATGCCTTCCAGTTCATCTACCTGATGGCTACGCCTGAGTGGGCCGGGCTGGATTTCGACCGGCCGCAGGATGCCGTTGACGCCTATGCCACGCAGTTCGACTACCTGAAGCAGGGAGGCAAGATGGCGCTCGCGCCCTCCATGATCGAAAAGGCGCATGCCGCCGGGGCCAGGATACTGTTGTGCTTCGGCGGGCAGCAGGAGTTCCTTCCCCTGCTGGAGAATCCGGATCGGATCCCCAGGTTTGTCGGGTATATGGTGCGCCTGGTCGAAAAGAACGGTTACGACGGCATCGACATGGACTGGGAGATCACGCTGGACAAGGAGTTGCATGCCCGCATGATGGCCCTGCTGCGCGAACGGTTCGACGAACTCTCGGAACGCACCGGGCGTTATTACTACCTGACCACGGCCCTCAGCATCGACCACGAGTACGATCGGGCGCTGGCCGACAGGCTGGCCGGGGCGGTCGACTGGATAAATATCATGTCCTATGACATGTGCGACGGCGTATGGGGCAGCACCCCTTCGCACAACACCTCGATGGAGCGTATGCGGTCGAAGCTGGAACACTGGAAAGTCTTCGACAAGCGGAAGCTCTGCCTCGGGCTGGCCAACTACGGGTTCTATTACAAAGGGTTGAAGCCCGGGCAGAAAGCCGACGGGCCGCTGCGTGACTACGGTTCGTATATCACCTACAAGGAGTTCCTGCCCCGGCTCGCAAACGGCTGGACGGAGGAGTACGACCCGGCAGCCGAGGTGTCCTACTATTTCTCGCCGGACAGAACGGAGTTCGTGACCATCGACAACCCCTCTTCGATACGCAGCAAGATCGAATGGATCAAGGCCGGCGGCTACCTGGGGGCTTTCTGGTGGGAATTCCACCACGACTACGTAGCTCCCGGGGCGGAGAACCCGCAGGGCAGCCACTACCTGATCGACATTGTTACCCGGTACCTCGGTCGGAAGTGACGCAGCCTGTGGTTTTGCATTTTCCCTTTTTGTACTATCTTTGTAGTAGGAAATGCAAAAATTACAAGCTATGTCAATGGTTTTCCGATTCCGGATGCTGAGCGATGAGAACGACAACTTCGTGCGCGATTACGAAGTGCCGTACGACATGACGTTGCTCGATTTCCATAATTTCATCCTCCGCTCGCTCGAATACGAGGAGTGCATGGCGTCGTTCTTCACGGCGGACGAGCGCTGGGAAAAACTGCGCGAGTTCACCCTCATGGATATGGACGACGGCTCGGAAGGGGCCCCTGCGGCGATGGAGAGCGTGACTCTGGGGCAGATCATCCACAACAACCGCGACCGGCTGATCTACCTTTTCGACATGTTCGGCGATCGGGCCTACTTCCTCGAACTGACCGGGACGTACGAGATGCCCAAAGACGGCTCCTATCCGCGCGAGATATACGCCCGGGCCGATGCCCCCGACCAGTACGACCCGTCGAAGACGGCCACCGCGGGCGAAGGCTCGATTTTCGACGAGGTGATGGGGGAATTCAACGATTTCGAGGGCGACGACAATTATGACGACGAGTACTAAGCGGCTCGTCGTCATTGTCGGCCCGACCGGTTCGGGCAAGACGGATCTGAGCATCCGCATCGCCCTGCACTACGGTGCACCCATCCTTTCCACCGACTCCCGCCAGATGTACCGCGGCTTGCCGATCGGTACGGCTCAGCCTACGGCAGACCAATTGCAAGCCGTCGAACACCATTTTATAGCATCGCACGACCTCGCGGATAACCTGAGTTGCGGCGAGTACGAAACGCAGGCCCTCGCCTGCCTCGAAAGACTGTTCGCCGGGCATGACTGCGTCGTTGCCGTCGGGGGCTCGGGGCTTTATGTCAAGGCGTTGTGCGAAGGCATGGACGACCTGCCGCAGGCCGATGAAAACCTGCGCCGCGAATTGGCGGCGCGACTCCGCACGGAGGGGCTCGAAGCCCTCGCCGGACAGTTGCGGACGCTCGATCCGGATTATTACGCGGTGGTCGACCGCAGCAACCCGGCGCGCGTCGTTCGGGCACTGGAGGTCTGCCTGCAAACCGGACTGCCCTACTCCCGCCTGCGGACTGGGCGGCGTCGCAAGCGCGATTTCGACATCGTGAAGGTCGGCATTGACATGCCGCGCGAGGAGTTGTACGGACGCATCGACCACCGTGTCGGGCAGATGCTTGCCGACGGCCTCGAAGCCGAGGCGCGTGCGGTGTATCCCTACCGCGGTCTGAATGCCTTGCAGACGGTCGGCTACCGGGAGTTCTTCGACTATTTCGACGGCCGCATCTCCTACGACCAGGCCGTGGAACTTATCAAGCGCAATTCGCGCCGATATGCCAAACGGCAGCTTACCTGGTTCCGCCGCGACGCGGAAATCCGCTGGTTCGGCCCCGACCAGACGGGGGCGATTATAAATTATATAGATTTTGGCGAATCGTAAAATTTTCGTACTTTTGCCGACGCCTTTCGCCGAAAGGCAGTGGCTCGGATGGTGGAATAGGTAGACACGCCGGACTTAAAATCCTGTGACCAGCAATGGTCGTGCGGGTTCGATTCCCGCTCCGAGTACAGGGCCGTCTTTGCGACGGCCTTTTTTCGTGCCCTGCGGGATCCGGTCAATGCCCGAACCTCGACGTGTCGACCGTCTTGTGCCGCTTCTCCTTGTATGTGCCGAAACGGTAGGAGAAATGCACCGTCACCGAACGGGTGTACGTGCCGGAATCCATGTCGAGGTACTGTCCCTTGTAACGGACTTTGGCGAACGGGAGCGAACTTTCGAAAATGTCGTTGCAGCGCACCGAGAGGCTCGCCCGGCTCTTGTCGAACGTCCACTTGACACCCGCGTTGACGCTCCACGAAGGGGCGACGTCGTAAGTCCCCTGGATGGCCGCGCTCTGATAGTAGCCCGAGAGGTCGAGCGTCAGGTCGGGTTTGCGGCTCAGACGGATCGTGTTGTCCATGCGCACCACCCCCAGCCATTTGGAGCGGTCGAACGCCAGGTCGTGAAAGGCGTCGCAGCGCTGGGTCATCCGCATCCCGGTCAGCGTCAGCCGGGAATCGAGCCATTTGCCCGGGCGCAGCGGTACGATGACGTTGGCGCCCCACTGGCGGTTGGTGTTCCAGTTGAGCGTCTGGTAGACCAATGCCAGGCGATCAGGGGCCTGCCATGCGGTTTGGTCGAAGTAGTCGGGCATCTCGTTCCAGAACAGCATGAAGATATACTTCTGCTTATACATGTACATTGCCTGGCCGTTGTAGCTTTTCGACGGCCGCAGTCCGGGCGTGCCCCGGATCTCCGAATAGCCGTCGATGTAGGAGGTCGACTGCTGCATCTCCCAGTACGAGGGATAGGTCTTGTCCGACGAGAGCGAAATCTGTACGAGATGTTTCTCTGCGGGTGTCAGGAGCAGGGTCGCCTGCGGGTAGAGCGACCAGTTGTCGTAGTCCCCCGCGCGGTAGTATTCCCCGGCCAGCGACAGCGAGAAACTCCCCTTGGCGAACTGCCTGCTCACCCCGGCGTAGAGGTTGCCCGTGTATTCGTCGAGGTGCGAATCGGTATCGACGGTGGCGATGTCGCCCTCGTGGGGCCTGTAACGCTGGGAGTCGTGGTCGCCCGCCCAGCTGAAGATGCCGCCGTAGGTCATGCCCCAGCCATTGCCCAGGTCGTGCGACTGGTCGGCGCTGACATTTACCCGGTCGACGGACTGCCCCGAAACCACGTCGAACGCTGTCCGGCTGCCGTCGGCGTACCTGTTCCGCATGGCGGCCAGCTGCCACGAGCTGTAATGCGTGTAGTCCGCCGAGAGGTCGAGCCCGGAGGCCGACGTGTAGCGCAGCGCAGCGTTGTGCATCGTGTTGTCGCCCCCGGGCGAGCTGACCGAGTTGACCAGGTTGCCGTCGGCACGTACGAGGCCGCTCGTATGCGGGGTGTATGCGCCCGTATAGGCAATGCTCAGGCGTCCTTTGCCCTGCGGGGCGTATTCTGCGGCAGCCCTCAGCCGGTGCCATGTCCCTTTGCTGGTGATATTCTGCCTCTGGGCGATTTCATGCTCTCCGTCCGCGAGCGTATGCCGCGAGTAGAGGTCGATGATCCGTTTGGTCTTGGCCTGCCCAGCCGAATAGGTTACGTCGGCCGACCACTCGGGCGAGGAGAAGGCGAAGTTGCCCCCGGCATCCCAGTTGCTGTAAAACCGGTTGGTATAGTTGGCGTGTACTTCCCCCGAAAACGAGTAGTCGTGGCTGCGCCGCAGGACGAGGTTGATCGCCGCGCCGCGCACATGGTACTGCGGCGGCGTGCTGTACATCACTTCGGCCTTCTCGATCCGTTCGACGGGTGTCGAGCGCAGCAGCGATGCCAACTGCTCGGCGCTCATCGTCGAGGGCTTCCCGTTCAGGATCACCGTGACACCCCCGGCGCCGGCAAGCATCAGCCCGCCGTCCTGTTCGCTGACGCCCGGCAGCTGGGTGAGGGCTTAGTAGGCATTGTTCACCGCCTTGCCTTTCGATACGGCTTCCAGGTCATAGGCCAGCCGCCCCTCTTCGACCCGCACGATGGGTTTTTCGCCCTCTACGACCACGGCGTCGAGCGCATTCGTATATTCATGCAGGACGACCTCGCCGGCTTCGTCGTGCTCCGACATAAGCGTTTGCATCTCATAGGCGAGGTGCTGGAACAGCAGCCGGTAGGGGCGTACCTCCGATGCGATGGCGAAACGCCCGTCGGCATCCGATGCCGCGGCCGCGAGGTAGGTCGAGTCGGTGTCGAGCATCACTACCGCGACCCCGACCACGGGCTGCCGCTCCTGGTCGACCACCCTTCCCCGCACAATTTGCCCGCAGGTCTGTTTCACGGAAAAAAGCGCCAGGGCGCATACGAGTAAAAGAAATGTCCGTCTCATAACTTTGCTTGGTTTTTTCATTTGGTTTCCCTGCAAAGTTAAGCCCCGATGCGGCTTGCCGGTACGGAATAATTCTTGCTTGTTTGTGTGTAAAATGTTGATTTACAGAGGGTGTGATCCCGCGGATTCTTGCCGGCGCGCCGGGCGCCCTTGCTATGCGAAAAACCGGGTGAAAAACTCCCTGTCCGCAGCCCCCGATTCGGCGATCCGGCGTTTGAGTTTCGATTTGAGCGTGTAGACCCCGTTCAGCGTCATGTCGAGCATCACGCTGATCTCCTGCGCCGAGAACCCGGCGACGACCAGCGCTGCGAAATCGTAGTTGCGCGGCGTCCACCCCGGCAGTTGGCGGCGCAGGCGCGTGACCGCCCGGTCGTTGTAGAGGTCTGCCATGCGGACGATGTCCGCGAGCATCGCCGGGCTCAGAGCCAGCTCCTTCACCTTCCTCGCCAGCCGTTCCCCTTCGCCATAGGTGTAATAGGTTGCGGCGATGTCGCGCAGCAGGGCGAACCGCCCCTCGAGCGAAGCCTTGACGGCGGCCTCGCGCTCGTTCGAGGCATCGAGCCGCGAGGTGAGGCTGTCGTGCGATTCCCGGTAGGATTCCAGCAGCGTGAGGTATTCGCTCAGCTGCGCGTCCCGGTGCCGGAGTTTGCGCCGGTAGCCCACCACCGCCCCTGTGACGGCCGCGGCCAGCAACAGGCATGCCAGCGTGGCGATCCAGATTCGGTAACGCAGCCCCGCCTCGCGGAGCGCCGTTTCGTTGGCCGTGCGGTATCTCTTTTCCAGCTCGGCCACCGATACCCCCTGCCGTGCCTTGTCGAGCGAATCGCGCTTGCCGATGTACTGCATGGCACAGGCATAGGCCTTGCCGTCCTCCCCGCGACGGTGGTGTATGGCCGAGGCGATCGTGTAGAGCCCGATGTTGTTCTGGTTGAAGCGTTTGATGTGCGCCAGCGAGCGGTCTATGTAGTATTGCGCCGAATCGGGCTGCTCCGCCCGGTAAAAAATGATGGCCGAAGCGATGTCGTAGAGCGTGCGGTCTTCGTCGTCGGCCGATGCGGGGCCGTGTGTCAGCGGGGCTGTCCGCAGTTCGTGCATGTCGATGTGCGCCCGCTCTTCGAGCAACTGCCCGGGGCTCCAGTCTTCGGCGAAGGTGTGGTATATCAGGTTTTGCAGGGTGATCTGCTGGGCGAAGAAACGGAATGCCATCGTGTCGCGCGCCCCGACCAGCGGGGAGAGTGTTTCGATGGCCTCGGCATAGCGGCCGTTGGCATACTGTGCCGACGAGAGCATGTAACGGCTGTATCCCTCCAGTTCCCCACTGCCGGTCTCCTGTGCCGCGGCGACGGCTTTCGAGAATGCCTCCTCGGCCTCGGTGTCGTATCCCTGTTCGAGGTACAGCAGCCCCAGCGTGTGGTACAGTGCCATGAGCAGTTTTGTGGTTCCCGCCTTGTCGCGGTTGCGTTCGGCATAGAGCATCGCCTGCGTGTAGCCTTTGATCGCCCGTCCCAGGTCGCCGGCATTGTGGTGTACCTTTGCGTCGAAATACCAGGCATAGGCACGCTCGGCCCCGGAGCCGTGGCGCTCGTAATAATCCAGTGCGGGGGCGGTCAGCGAATCCTTGTCAGCCTCGGCACCTGTGCGGGAGTAGGTCTGCGCGAGCAGCAGGCGCCGCCGGGCGTCGGCCGCCGGTGAAATGGCCGAGGGGTCTATCTGCCGGAGAGCCAGCAAGGCGCTGTCGGGATGCTCCTCTATGAGCATCGAAGCCTGGGACATCAGGTTGTCCACGGCCTTGTTGCCGCATCCGGCAGCAAGCAGGCCGAGGAGTATGGCGATTAGGTATCTCATGCCTGCAAAATTAATATAACTTTTATTTCCGCGGGTATTTTGCCGGATAAAATTACCCGGCCCGATCGGTTGTCGTGCCCCTGCGCCGCACGCAGTGCTCCCCTGCAGACCCCGGCCTTGTCCCTTAGCGCTTAGCCCCGGATTTTTGTGCAGCCGAAACAGCCGAAATACATCCTTGCCGCACTGCCGCAGGACGGAAAACGGGCTTGCAGCGACTGCAAGCCCGTTCCCTTTTGTTTTGCACCTACGGTCAGCGGTAAATCTCGTTCAGCAGGCGTGCCAGACGG
>ERZ779740.338-NODE-338-length-15881-cov-2.18337_pt1 | contig 15881 bp, 9 predicted proteins | sample MGYA00511099_ERZ779740 | MGnify/ENA primary metagenome ERZ779740 (study PRJEB29588, sample SAMEA2161216) | human gut metagenome | biome: human gut; feature: human-associated habitat; material: faeces | place: Denmark | collected 2008/2010 ...
TTTCCTTATTTTTCCTGCCTTTTTTCGTGGTTAATCATATCAGAAAACAGGCACAGCAGAACCAGCAGCTGGCAGAGGCATTCCTGCATACATGCCAACAGAATGATGGTGCAGCTGCATAGTTGTTCGTCAAAATACATATAAAAATTACAGATTATCAAAATATTTTGATATTTCATCCAAAAAAATTCTATTCTTTCCAGATTGGTTTGTGATTATAATGAATTTAGTCGATGAGACAGGTTCGGAGAAACCAAAATCAACAAATTGCAAACCAGGAGGAAAAAAGAATGAGAAGGAAAAAATTATTAACTGTATTGGTAGCAGCAACGCTTGCATTATCCATGGTTGGATGTGGCTCTTCCGGAGGAAGCGGCTCTGGGGGCGCAAGGAGCACCAGCAGCGTAGCAAACAAGGATAAACCACTTTGCTGGTTTAACCGTCAGCCATCCAACAGCTCCACAGGAGAACTTGACATGGATGCATTAAATTACAACAAAGATACCTATTATGTAGGCTTTGATGCAAATCAGGGTGCTGAACTGCAGGGACAGATGGTTCTTGACTATATCAAAGAAAATGCAGCGACCATTGACCGTAACGGAGACGGAGTAATTGGTTATGTACTTGCAATCGGAGACATCGGACATAACGACTCTATTGCACGTACCCGTGGTGTCCGTTCTGCACTTGGAACCGGAGTAGATGCAAATGGAGCAATTGATTCAACACCGGCTGGTACAAACGTAGACGGTTCTGCAAAAGTTGTTCAGGATGCAACACTGGATGTAGATGGAAAGACTTATACAATTCGTGAACTTGCTTCACAGGAGATGAAGAACTCTGCTGGTGCAACATGGGATGCAGCTACAGCAGGAAATGCAATCGGAACATGGACCGCATCTTTTGGTGACCAGATTGACGTAGTTGTTTCTAATAATGATGGTATGGGAATGTCAATGTTTAATGCATGGGCAAAAGATAACAAAGTACCAACCTTCGGATACGATGCAAATAGTGATGCTGTTGCAGCTATCGCAGAAGGATATGGCGGAACAATTTCACAGCATGCAGATGTTCAGGCTTACCTGACATTAAGAGTGCTTCGTAATGCTTTAGATGGAGTAGACATTGATACCGGTATCGGTACTCCGGATGATGCAGGAAACTGCTTAACAGAAGGAGAAGATTACAGATATAGTGAAGAAGAAAGATCTTACTATGCATTAAATATAGCTGTTACAGCTGATAATTATCAGGATTTCACAGACTCAACCAAGGTTTATAGCAAAGTATCCAACCAGTTGGACGCAGGCAAGAGTCCAAGCAAGAAGGTATGGCTTGATATTTACAATGCTTCCGATAACTTCCTTAGCTCAACTTATCAGCCACTTCTTCAGAACTATGACAAACTTTTGAACCTTGAAGTAGATTATATCGGTGGTGATGGACAGACAGAGGATAACATTACAAAACGTCTCGGCAACCCGGGTGAGTATGATGCATTTGCAATCAACATGGTTAAAACAGACAATGCATCATCTTATACATCACTTCTTTCAAAATAAGGTTATTGCCCGGAAGAAAACAGCATAGATACAGAAGGGCATCAGATAAAAATGGTGTCCTTCTTTTCAAAGAAAAGGAAGTAGAATTATGGCAGAGGATAAGAATAAATATGTCTTATCGATTAACGGCATGAGCAAATCGTTCGGAAGAAATAAGGTTCTGAATCATATCAATCTGAATGTCAGACCTGGAACAATCATGGGACTTATGGGTGAAAATGGTGCCGGTAAATCGACAATGATGAAATGTCTCTTCGGAACTTATCAAAAGGACGAAGGAACAATAATATTAGATGGAAAAGAAGTTAATTTTTCTGGCCCAAAGGATGCACTTGAAAATGGTGTCGCAATGGTTCATCAGGAATTAAACCAGTGTCTGGAGCGCAGTGTCATTGACAATATGTTCTTAGGACGCTATCCGAAGAATTCATTGGGAATGATTGACGAAGGAAGAATGAGAAAAGAAACTTCCGATTTATTCCGTAAACTTGGTATTACTGTTAATCTGACACAGCCAATGAAAAAAATGTCTGTATCACAGCGCCAGATGTGTGAAATTGCAAAAGCAATTTCTTATCATTCCAAAGTAATCGTATTAGACGAGCCGACTTCATCACTGACAGCACCGGAGGTTGCAAAACTTTTCAAGATGATGCGGCAGTTAAAAGAACAGGGAATTTCATTGATTTATATTTCACATAAAATGGATGAAATTTTTGAAATTTGTGATGAAATATCAGTTCTTCGGGATGGCAGCCTTGTTATGACAAAGGCAAGTAAAGATACCAATATGAATGAACTGATTTCTGCAATGGTTGGCCGTTCTTTGGATAACCGTTTTCCACCGGTAGATAACCAGCCTGGTGAAACGGTTCTTTCTATACAGAATCTTTCAACTAAGTATGCACCAAAATTACAGAATATTTCTTTTGATATTAAAAAAGGAGAAATTTTTGGACTGTATGGAGCCGGTCGTACGGAACTATTGGAAACTATTTTTGGTATGCGTACCAGAGCGGCAGGAAATGTAATTTATAATGGAAAAGTAATGAATTTTACATCCCCGAAAGATGCAATGGATCATGGTTTTGCTTTAATTACAGAAGAACGAAAAGCAAATGGACTTTTCCTGAAAGCAGATATTACATTTAATACTACAATCGCCAATATGAATCATTATAAAAATGGATTCGCACTTTCCAATGATGATATGGTTCGTGCGACGGCAGAAGAAATTAAAGTCATGCATACAAAATGTATGGGACCAGATGATATGATTTCCAGTTTGTCCGGAGGAAATCAGCAGAAGGCAATATTTGGTAAATGGCTGGAGCGCTCACCAAATATATTTATGATGGACGATCCTACAAGAGGAATTGATGTAGGTGCCAAATACGAAATATATGAATTAATTATCAATATGGCAAAACAGGGAAAAACAATCATTGTTGTATCCTCTGAGATGCCGGAAATCCTTGGAATCACAAACCGGATTGGTGTTATGTCAAATGGACATCTTGCCGGAATTGTTAATACTAAGGAAACAAATCAGGAAGAGTTATTAAGACTCAGTGCGAAATATTTATAATCAGGAAGGAGCATTGGATATGGCAGACAGTAGTATTATTCTTTCATCCGCTGCAGAGGCAGAGCTTTTGAAGCCGATTGATGAATATGTAGGAAAAATACAGGCACAGATTGATGAACTTCGTAAGGATGGTTCAGATAAGGTGCGCAGCTTAAAAAATCACATTGCAATCGTAAAGGAAAATAAGAATTTAACAAAAGAAGAAAAGAGCAGAATGATTGCAAAGGACAAGGAAGCCTTAGAAAAGGCAAAAGCGGTGGAGTCTTCGAATAAAGACAAAGTATCAAAGCTTATCGCAGATGCAGAAGGTTATCTTGCAAAACATTATAAAAATGATTACTATCAGAAAGTTGCTGATAGCTGCAAAGCTGAGAAAGAAGCTGAAAATGCAGAATACAAAAATATATGTGCTTCCATCAAAGCAGAGCATGAGCAGAATATGAGCAGACTCAGCGATGCAGATGAGAAAAAAGACGAGAAGTATGTTTATAAGAATAAATTATTTGATGCCCAGATGGCACATGAGTCCAGACTTCAGGAGATTAAGGACAGAAGGCATGATGCATATGCACATAAGTATCATCTGATTGACTTACTCCGTATGTCAAGATATACATTTGCACAGAAGAGAGCACAGAAATTTGAAAATTACAAATATACCTTTAATACCACACAGTTCCTTTATAAAAATGGATTGTATATTGTCATTATTTTAATCTTCATTGCTTTATGTATTATTACACCGGTTGTAAAGAATACACAGTTACTGACAACGACAAACATCTTAAATATTCTGCAGCAGGCTTCACCAAGAATGTTCTTGGCATTAGGTGTTGCAGGACTGATTCTTTTAACAGGTACTGACCTTTCTGTTGGACGTATGGTTGGTATGGGTATGGTAACAGCAACCATCATCATGCATAATGGAATTAATACAGGTGGTGTATTTGGCCATATCTTTGACTTTACCGGTATCCCGGTTGCTGCAAGAGCAATTCTTGCATTGGCAGTCTGTATTGTACTTACAACAGCATTTTCTATGCTGGCAGGCTTCTTTATGGCGAAGTTCAAGATGCATCCGTTTATTTCAACCATGGCAAACATGCTGATTATTTTCGGACTTGTAACATATGCAACAAAAGGTGTTTCCTTCGGAGCTATTGATTCTGCAATCCCGGCTATGTTTATTCCGCAGATTGGAAAATTCCCGACAATTATCCTTTGGGCTGTTGTTGCAATTATCGTAGTATGGTTCATCTGGAATAAAACAACATTTGGTAAGAATCTGTATGCGGTTGGTGGAAATCCTGAAGCAGCAGCAGTTTCCGGTATATCTGTATTTAAAGTAACATTAGGAGCATTTATTCTGGCAGGTATCCTGTATGGATTTGGTTCCTGGCTGGAATGTAACAGAATGGTTGGTTCCGGTAGTGCAGCATATGGACAAGGATGGGATATGGATGCTATTGCAGCCTGCGTAGTTGGTGGTGTATCCTTTACCGGTGGTATTGGTAAGATTTCCGGAGTTGTAACTGGTGTACTTATCTTTACATCCCTTACATATTCCCTTACTATTCTGGGTATTGATACAAATCTTCAGTTTATTTTCGAAGGAATCATCATTTTGGCAGCAGTAACACTTGACTGTCTGAAATATGTACAGAAAAAATAAGTAATTCGTAATCAGAATCATTCACATATAATCACCATAGGCCGCCCGCTCATCGTCAGAGATGAATGGACGGCCTAAACAATATCAGGTATTCAGAAAAAGACATTTGTCTGATATAATAAGAGCAGGAGAAGAAAGAGCTGAACATGCTGAAAGAGGAACGTCATATGGAAAAGTATAAAGTGATTTTAGTTGATGATGAAATAGAAGCAATCCAGGCAATGGAACATAAGATGGACTGGGATGGACTGGGCTTTGAGGTGTCAGGCAATGGAGTGAAAGCCCTGGAAATGGTAGAAAATATACAGCCGGATGTTGTGATAACCGATATAAAAATGCCTTATATGAATGGCCTGGAACTGGCGCAGAAGTTAAATAATGATTATCCAAATATACATATTATTATTTTTACAGGATTTGATGAATTTGAATATGCCAAAGAGGCAGTACATCTGGAAATTGAAGAATATATGTTAAAGCCGGTAAATGCAGTTGAATTATCTGACTGCATGGAAAGACTGAAAGAGACTTTAAACCGGGAAAGAGAAGAAAAATTAAATGTTAAAAAACTGCAAAATTATTTCCAGGATGCACTTCCGGTGCTAAGGACGAATTTTTTTGTTTCGTTAATTGAAGGCAGGGTAAATGAGACAGAATATGAGAAATTTTTATCTGCTTATCAGATTCCACTGGAGGGACCCTATTATTGCAGCGTGGTATTTCATACTTCAGAGCACCATGTGCCGGAAGGAATGAATCCATTGTTGTTATCCATGTCTGTCGAGCATGAAATAAAGGAAAGGATTGCATCAGAACTCAACTGTCAGGAATTTATGTATCTTGGGAATACAGTTTTGATAGTATCGCTTGATTCAGAAGATAAGGCAACAGAACTGACAGATTTTTGCGATAGATTCTGCAGATGGGCGAACCGTGTGATTGGTGCAGTTGTAACGGCTGGTGTTGGAAGATATTGCGATAGTCTTTTGAATATCAGTAATTCTTATGAAGGTGCAAGAAAAGCAGTATCCTACCGGGTTCTTTATGGAACTGCAAGGGCTATAAATATTGCGGAAGTAGTTCCACGGGAGCAGACGGTAGCCGTACAGTCAGAAGATACAAAAATGCATGAGTTGTTTAAAACGATTTATCTTGGAAATGTAAAAGACATTGAGTCAGCAGTAGAGAGGGAAGTGGAAAAACTTCATAAAAGTGCTGCCACAGTAAATCAGTATCATTTATCAGTTATGGAGATGGTAGGTGCTTTTTACCGGTTCTGTGCCAATAATTTTATGGACTTTAATGATTTCTTTGAAGAAAAAGAAAATCTCTATGAAAAGGTGCCGGAACTGGATAAAGCAACTCTGATGAAGTGGATGAAAAAAGCAGCAGTGGCAATTAGTGAAAAGTTGAAAAGTGCAAGAAATAATACTTCAAGGCGGCTGATTACAGATGCAAAGAATGTTGTGGCAGAGCGTTATATGGAACCTGATTTTTCTCTGGATACGGTATGCTCAGTGCTTGGTGTATCCAATTCGTATTTTTCAACGATATTTAAAAAAGAAACCGGGAAATCCTTTATTACATATCTGACGGATTACCGGATGGATGTCGCAGTCAGGCTTATTGTAGAAACCAATGATAAAAGTTATGAAATTGGAGAAAAAGTAGGATATCTGGACGCAAATTACTTCAGTTATGTGTTTAAAAAGAAATTTGGAGTATCTCCGTCAAAATACAGAAAATCACCAGAATAGGAATATGGAGAGCTATGAATCAGAAAAAAAACAGAAAGAAAAAGCACGAAAAAAGGAATATAATTCAAAATATGATGCAGAATATTTCAGCCTGGATGGATATACAGTCACTGCTTATGACAGTTCTTTCTGCCATGACCATTGTTACAACAATAGTTATGGGATTACTGATTTATAGCCGTTTTAAAATGTCAGTAAAAGAAACAGCAATTTCCAATGCAGAAAGCCGGATAGAGAGTACAGTGGATCAGGTAAATAATGAATTGCGGAATATGAGACAGATTTGTAATGCTGTTAATTATAATATCGTACAGGAATATGATATTTCTGACCAGGAATTCAGCAGGCAGTTCAGTCTGTTGTATGAAGTAAATAATGATAAGCTGCAGAGTATGGCCCTTTATGACAGTGATGGGAAAATTATTGCAGCAGAACCAGTGGCTACCAGAGAAAAGAATCAGAAAGTAACAGAGCAGGACTGGTATAAAAGTGCTACAGATGAGATAGAAAATATACATATATCAACACCCCATATTCAGGATTTGTTTGGGAATGAGACATATCAATATAACTGGGTGGTGTCTTTAAGCAGCCTGGTGGATATGAATCATGGTGACACTCCGGACAGTGGAGTATTGCTGGTTGATATGAAGTATTCCATGATAGAAGAGGTTTTAGATAACCTGAATGAAGCAGCGGGAGAGACGTATTATTATTTATGTACAGATGATGGAGAAATTCTTTATCACCCAAGAAAAGCAGAAATAGACAGGGGATTTTTTACAGAAGATAGCAGTACAGCTGCTGGTTACGCAGATGGTACATATGAGATTTCTGTGAATGGGGAAAAAAGTAATATAGTAGTGAACAGTCTATCTTATACCGGATGGAAACTGGTAGGAGTTGTACCGGAGGGGGTGCAGACGGCAAGCATTAATAAGTTCCGGTATTATATAATTGCCACGGCAATTATTCTTCTGATGATGCTTTTTGTTGTGAATAAAATTATGGCAAAAAAGATTTCAAAACCGATTTTGAAATTGGATGAATCCGTAAAGTCTTATGAAACAGGAGAAAAGACTGAAATATATATAGGGGGTACTTCGGAGATAAGGCATCTGGCATATTCTGTCCAGAATTCATATAAGCAGATAGAACAATTGATGGAAGAAATTATCCGGCAGCAGAATAAGCGGAGAAAAAGTGAAATGGATGCACTGCAAAGCCAGATTAATCCACATTTTCTTTATAATACACTGGAATCCATTACCTGGATGGTAGAGGCAAATAAGAATGAAGAAGCTGTTTTTATGATTTCGGAACTGGCAAAACTGCTTCGCATCAGTCTTTCAAAAGGAAAAACAGTGATAAGGATTTCGGAAGAATTACAACATAGCAAAAGTTATATGAATATACAGCAGATTCGTTATAAAGACCGTTTTCAGGTGGAATTTCTGATTGATAAAAACGTAGAGGAATGCTGTACTGTAAAACTGGTAGTACAGCCATTGCTTGAAAATGCAATTTATTATGGAGTAGGAAATATGGATGAAGATGAGGGCGGCAAAATTATTGTCCGCGGTGAGCAGAAAGGAAATGATATTTTCCTGTCGGTAGAGGACAATGGAATGGGCATGAGCCAGGAAGTGGTTGATAATCTTCTGACAAATAGTGAAAAAGTTCCAAAGCATGGTTCGGGAGTTGGGCTTATCAATGTGCATACCAGAATACAACTGATGTTTGGCAAAGAATATGGATTAAAAATTTACAGTGAGCCGGATGAAGGAACAAAGGCTGTAATACATATCCCGGCAATTCCTTATTCAGAGGAAAAACGTGGAGAACTTGAAAATCAGAACAGAAAAAGAGAGAGGGTAGAAGATGAAAAAAAATAAGATTACCTTTATCCTCACAGAACTGATGCTTATTGTACTGGCTGCATTTTTTATAATCAGGATTTTTTCAGATAATGAGTCTATGAAAAGAGTTGCGGTTATTGTGGAAGATTCCGGAGATAAGAGATGGGATGCATTGCTGAATGGGTTAAAACAGTCTGCAGAAAATAATAATCTGCATCTGATAATTTGTAATACAGATTTAATTGAAAGCATGGAGGATGAAGAAGAACTGATTAATGAACAACTGCAGAATAATGTAGATGCATTTGTAATCTGTCCGGCTCCGGGAAAAGAAACAAAGACTATGCTAAACCGGCTGCAGGGAGAGAGACCGTTTATACTGATTAATGAGGATACCTACGCAGAAGAGCCATCTGGTTATGCAACGGTAAAACCGGATAATTATAAGATTGGTCAGATGCTTGCGGAGCGGTTAATACAGGATGATGAAGAACAACTGGAGAATAAAAAAATCGGTGTCATTCTTGGAAAGGCAGAGACAGAGGAAAGTGTGGACAGAATTGCAGGGTTAAAAGATGGACTGGAGGGAAGTGGTTGTGAAATTTTATGGGAGTACAATTATGCCAGGGGAAACCAGAACACCAGTGAGATTATTGCATCTAAGAAACAGGTGGATTATCTGGTAATTCTGGACAATTGGGCATTAGAAGAAGTGGGTGAGGCTGCAGAAGAAAATAAGTATCACGGTGCAAAGATTTATGGAGTTGGAAGCAGTGAAAAAGCAATTGTGTTATTAGATAATCAGAATATAGAATGTCTTGTCGTACCGGATGATTATGAGACGGGGTATATGAGTATGAATGAGATTGCAAAAAAGCTAAGGCATTCCTTTTACAAAATGAACAGTTGTGAAACAGAAGTCAGAATAATCAATAAAGAAGATTTGTATTCAAAAGATCTGGAAAGGTTTTTGTATTCATATGAGTAGAACAAGAAGAAGGACAATGGCGGTTACGGTAACACTGATAATACTGATACTGGTGCTGCCCGGATGCAATCAGAAGACAAAGCGGATAGAAAATACACTGAGGGTGAGTGTAGTTACCTATACGCATGATGACCCGTTTATCAATGCCATGGTGGATGACCTAAAGGAAGAGTTAAAGAAGCGGGAAACAGAAGAACGGAAGATTATAACATCTGTCAGAAGTGCAGATAATGATCAGAAAGCGCAGAATGAAATTGTAGAAGAAATGATAGATGCCGGGTGTGATATTTTATGTGTAAATCTGGTTGACCGAACGGATCCGACAACCGTTATCAGACTGGCAAGACAGCATGATATCCCTGTCATTTTCTTTAACAGAGAACCGGTTCCGGAGGATTTGTCGCAGTGGAATCAACTATACTATGTGGGATGTGAGGCAAAACAGTCCGGCGAGATGCAGGGAGAAATTGCAGCAGATTATATAAAGAATCATCCGGAGGTTGACAGGAATCAGGATGGGAGAATTCAGTATATTTTACTGGAGGGAGAGGCTGGACATCAGGATGCCATCAGCCGTACAGACAGTTCAGTAAAGACACTGATAGAACAGGGAATCAATCTGGAAAAACTGAGCTACCTGTTTGCAGACTGGAACAGGGGACAGGCGGAAAATAGAATGAATCAGATTATCAGTCAGTATGGGACCGAAGTGGAGATGGTTATTTCCAATAATGATGAAATGGCATTAGGGGCAATTGAAGCTTATAAAGATGCCGGTTATAATCAGCAGGAGTGGCCGATTATATTTGGCATTGACGGATTGGAAGATGCATTAGAGGCAATACAGAATGGAACCATGCAGGGAACCGTATATAATGACAAGGAAGACCAGGCTGAAGAAATGGCAAGGCTTGCAGTGGACATTTACGATGGAAAAAATCAGGAAGTACAAAGCCTGCAGGAAGAAAAATATTATGTATCCCAGTATCGTAAAGTTGACATCAGTAATGTTGAAGATTTTATAAAATAGTGACGAAGAGGAAATATTATGCAGGAAGATTCAAAGTGGCTGAATGATTTTTATCAGGAAGTTAATGCTGGAAAAAGAATGGAACTATGGCAGAAGCATGGGTGCACGGAACAGACAGAAGGAGACACTTTCCGGGAGCAGCTTTTATATGCACGATATGGAAAGAAGAAAAAGAAAGAGGATACCTTTATTGGTTATCTGATGCAGATGAAATATCTTTCGGAAAGTACCGGAGTAGATTTTTCGGGACAGCGGAAGAAACAGGCAGTTGAAATCATAAATGGGTTATATCTTCTGGATGTAGAGAATCGAAGCCGGGTGGAACAGGAGATACTTCAGGCAGAATTAAAGAATACGTTTCTTACATTTATGGATGTGAGTAAAAAGGGGAGAGGGTTCACCTCTTTCGTATTTGGAATGGGACAGTTGTCAGAGGAAGGAATTGCTAAAAAAATTGCAGAGCAGATAAGTGCAATTGCATTTACAATGCCACATAAATTTCATATGGACAGAGAATTTGCTGTTTTGCAGAAAGCTGCATTGGAAGCATTCCGGCAGCAATACCCTGAGCGGGAGCATTTTCTGATGAAGTAGCTGCGAACTTCTATCGGACAATAGCTGCAAAGATTATTTTTTTGCACAAAAATTGTCGAAAATTGACAAAAATCGTAAGAATAAATCCTGTGAGAAAGTGTGAATATTTGACAATTTTGCTGAGAAATAATATTATTAACGAATAGACAAATATGGGATATTATTTGTTGAAATTGAAAAAGGTAATGTATGAGTATAAGTATAAGTAAAGGGTGGTGCTTGAAATGAGTCTGGTTTTTACCAATGACAGCTGTATTGGGTGTAACAAATGTATTCGCGTGTGTCCTTGTCCGGGGGCATGTGTGGCAGTAACAGAAGAAGATGGAACAGAGCGGATTCAGGTAGATCCGGCAAAGTGCATTGGTTGTGGTGCATGTATGGATGCCTGCAAGCATGGTGCAAGAGAATTTGAAGATGATACGGAGCAATTCTTTGCAGACCTTGCAAAAGGTGAGAAAATATCCATACTATTAGCTCCGGCGTTCAAGGCAAATTATCCTGGAGATTATGAGAGGGTATTGGGAGGATTAAAGAATCTTGGAGTGAACCGTATAATCAGTGTATCTTTCGGTGCAGACATTACAACCTGGGGATATCTTAATTATGTAAAGAAATACAACTTTACCGGTGGAATTTCCCAGCCATGTCCGGCAATTGTGGGATACATTGAACACTACTTACCGGAGCTTCTTCCAAAGTTATTCCCGGTACACAGTCCGATGATGTGCAGCGCAATTTATGCAAAGCAGGAGATGGGAATTACAGATAAACTGGCATTTATCAGTCCATGTGTTGCAAAATGGTCAGAGATTCATGACCCGGATACAGAAGGCTATGTATCGTATAATGTGACATTTGATCATTTGATGAAATATGTAAGAGAACATAATATATCAGGCGCATTTGCCAGTGATGAAATTGAATATGGACTTGGTTCCATCTATCCGATGCCGGGTGGCTTAAAGGAAAATGTATACTGGTTCTTAGGGGACGATGTATATATACGCCAGATAGAAGGAGAGAAGCACACATATTGTTATTTAGAGGAGCATAAGGAAGAAATTGCAAAGGGCATGAATAAGGAATTATTCATTGACGCATTAAACTGTGGCATGGGTTGTATTTATGGAACCGGTGTCGAAGAGGAAATTGCAAGAACAGATACAGCTTTATATAATATCCATCAGATACAGGAGAACTGTAAGAAGAATACGAAGAACAGTGCCTGGTCAAGAAAACTGACTCCGGCACAGCGGCTTGCAAAATTAAATAAGCAGTTCTCAAAATTAAAACTGGAGAATTATCTTAGAAAATATACAGACCACTCCGAAGAGTGTAATTATAAACTTCCGTCTACAGAGGAACTGAATCAGATTTATGATGAGATGGGCAAGAAGACGAAGGAAGCAAGATGCATTGACTGCGAATGCTGTGGCTATGAAAGCTGTGAAAAGATGGCATTTGCTATTTATAATGGCTTCAATAAGAAGGAAAATTGTATTCATTTTGTAAAGGATATCGTAGAGGAAGAGAAGAAGAGAGCATTAGAACTTGCTGATGAAATCAAGGCAGAAAAAGATGCAATGGAGAAACAGCAGGAGAATATTAAAACAACGGTGGAGACAGTCAATGACTTGTTTGTATCACTCTATGATTCTGTGGATGATATGGTGAATGGAAACGAAAGCAATGCGACGGAATGCAGTGCAGTATCCGAGGAAATTGGTAATGTGTCTGAATTCTGTGAGAAGCTGACTGGCAGAATGCAGGAGATTGATATGCTGTTGGAATCTATGGCAGAGAATAATCAGGAAGTAGTCTCCATTGCTGCACAGACGAACCTTCTGGCATTGAATGCCAATATCGAAGCAGCCCGTGCCGGAGAAGCAGGAAGAGGTTTTGCAGTAGTTGCAGATGAGATAAATAAACTGGCCATGAATTCCAAGGATACGGCATCCCGGAGTACAGAGAGCCAGACAAAGGTAAAAGAATCCATTGCGGAGATTATCAAAGATGCGGATGAGCTGGCAAATGTTGTAAATGATACCGGCAACCGGATTCAGAATCTTGCCGCAGCAACGGAGGAGATTGCAGCATCGTCCAATGTGATTTTAAGTGCCGCAAATAGTGTAAAGAGCACACTGGAACAATTATAAAAATGGTTTACAGAATCGCAGATGAGAAATCATCCGGTTGCATTCTAGCTTTCATTGGAGTATGATTGCGTTGGTATGGAACAGGTCAGTTCCTACGAATATAGATGCGCAGGAGGAGAAAGACATCATGAAAATGAAAACCAGACAAATTACAGTTAGTGCAATTATGCTTGCAATCTGTATTGCAAGTCAGTTCTTTAAAAATTTAAGTGTATACATAACAGGACCAGTTATCAATGCAGCATTAATCTTAACTGTATTGTATGCGGGACTGGCATGCGGAATTATTTTAAGTATCATTACACCGGTTACGGCATTCTTTATTACCGGAAGCCCGGTAATGGCAGCCATTCCGGCAATGTTTCCATGCATTATGGCAGGAAATGCCATTCTGGTGCTTTGTGTAGCGCTGCTTAAGGGTAAGCTTGGTAGTAAAGCAGGATTCCCGGTTTCTATTGTAATCGGTTCTATCTTAAAAGGATTATTTATGGGAGTTGTAATTTCTCTTATTATCTTACCGAACATGCTACCGGAGAAAATGGCACCAATGTTAAAGGTATTGCAGCTTCAGTTCTCACTTACCCAGGTAGTTACTGCATTGATTGGCGGCGTGTATGCATTTATTATTGCAGCAGCATTAAGAAAGACTTCATTAGGCAAGCAGGATTAGTAGAGTACGAACAAAATAAAAAAAAAATGGAATCCCCCGGAGCAGGCGGTTAATAATAACCCAAATCTGTTTCGGGGGATTTTTGGTTACGCGATAATTGGAAAAACTTGCAAAGCGTGTTCCTCGTAGTTGCCGGGTACCCGTAAAAAGTTGCCGGCAGTTATTGGTGTGGGTTTTGTAGATTGAAATTCTGTCCCAAAAAGCTGGGTGAGATAAATTTCTCATATTTTGAAACGGATGTAGACTGCACAGAATCTATCGTTTTCCTTATAGTGTTTTTATAATACGAAGAAAGGAAGGATAGATTTATGAAAATGAAACGTGCTTTAAAATGTATTGGTGCAGTGGCACTGGCAGCATCCCTGATGATGGTTCCGTCCATGATTCCGGTGCAGGCATCAAATGGACCATGCATGGAAGGAGAGTTTGCATTTGCCAATATTCAATTGAATGATACGGTTGTATTTTCCACCAATGAGAAAAATACAGTGGACGGAGCGTCTTATGACCAGGCAAGCAATACGCTGACCTTAACCAATTATGACCATCCGGATGTTGCACTTTATACCAACATGATGGGAGACGATTTTAAATTGAATCTGGTAGGCAGTAATAAGCTGCAGAATCTTGGAATCTGGCATGGTGGCTGGGGAGGCTCCCTGACAATCTGCGGTTCCGGAAGCCTTACCGTCAATGAAAACAGAAAGAACCCGGATGGTATTGAATTATTTGCAGAAGGCGGCAAGTCGCTGCTGACGGTTTCCGGGGACAGTACAGTAACGGTATATCGTGGAACTGACGGATGTCCGTTTGGTTCATCCTGGAATTATACGTCATCACCGATTGTGGCAAAGGGACAGGTTAATGACATGAAGATTCAGGCAGAGCATCCTTTTGAAATGATTCAGGTATATGGTGGTTATTTTGGAACTGATATCAGTCCGGTTCAGAGTGATGTGTATACAAAAACCGGAGAAGAAGGCCGGTTTGTTATAACAGAAGTAACCGATATGTCCGGAAATAAGACCTACCGGATTGAAAAATTGCAGGAATGCACTACGCTGGGTGCAGAGGTAGCAATAACTGTAGAAGATAAGCTTACGGATATTTCGGCATATACAGCAAATGGAGAGATAGCAGCTTATTATTCCACTACGATGGCAAGTGGAGGAAGTGATGCCTGTCTGGTAAAGAAACTGGATACGGGAGATACCTTTATTTATAGAGGAACCTATTATGAGGCTGGTAATTCTTACCGGATTCTCTGTCCGATTCTTATGAGTTATACGGATTATAATACACAGGAAACCAGATATCTTATGGACGCAGCACATCCGGTTATGAAAGAGCTTGTAGAAAACATGGCGCTTGCGGAAGATACCTTACCGGCTGGTTATGAATTTGAAGGAAAAGAAGTAGAGAATGTTTACAATGTATATTCCAAGGCGGATGTGATTTCCTTTACACCGAAGCAGGTTGTAGTGAATGGCGTAGTGGATGTAACAGATGGAGATACCGCTATTTCCGACAATGGATTCCGGCAGATATTGGCAGAGAATCAGACAAAGGACATTGTTATCAAATCCAATGATGAGCTTTCCTTTACCTTTGGAAAAGGAACCATGTCAGCCGTTGATCATGTTTCCAGCTATGATTTTGGAGTAAAGATTGTAAAAGATTACAGTGAGCTGGGCACACTTCCAAGTGCAGTAAATAAGAATATTTTCATTGAACAGATTAAGTATAATTATTCCGGTCAGCTTCCGGCAGAAGCACAGATTCGTATTTTTGTGGGAACCCGGTATGCCGGAAAGACATTATATTACAGCCGGTTATTTGACAATGGAACGATTTTAAATATTGATGCGGGAGTAGTAGATTCAGAAGGATATCTGACCGTAAAACAGAATCATTGCTCTACTTATCTTATTACCACAGAAAAGCTGGCAGATACGGCTGGCACAGGAAATGGTGGGACAACCTCCGGGAAAGGGGGGGG